>JGI20190J14840_1000145_pt1 | contig 9812 bp, 9 predicted proteins | sample NGESurshal072012_6_FD_14840 | JGI IMG/M metagenome (IMG submission 14840) | reverse complement strand
ATCGCTGGTCTGGCCATCTTCGGCTTGCTGGTGCCGCGGCTGGCGGCGATCCGCCGGATTGCCCTGGCCGCCGCGGCGACGTGGGCGGTGTGCGCCCTGCTCGGACAGGTCCTGGGACCAGCCGCCGGGCGGCCGGTCACCGGCGCATTAACTGGCGTCGACACCAGCTATCCGGTCATCCAGCTGGCCGTCACCATCGCGGTGGCCGCGACCGCGCTGCCCTACCTGAGCCGTCCTCTGCACCGGCTGATGTCGTTTCTCATCGCCGCCGCCGCGATCGCGGCCGTCGTCGGCGGCTTGGCGCTTCCGGTCAATGCGGTCTCGAGTATCGCCATCGGATGGGGTATCGCCGCGGCCCTGCACCTGGCGGTGGGGTCGCCGCTCGGCCTTCCCTCGGCCGAAGAGGTCGCTGGCGGGATGGCTGACCTGCGGGTCGCTGTCGAGGGCGTGGTGCGGGCTCCCCGGCAAGTCTGGGGAGTGGAGAAGTTCACCGGCCACGATGCCGCGGGCAACATGATCGAGCTGTCTGTCTACGGGCGCGACGCTACCGACGCCCGCGCGGTAGCCAAGCTCTGGCGGTTCTGCTTCTACCGGGACTCGGGCCCCACCCTCATCCTTGATCGCTTCCAGCAAGTCGAGCACGAGGCTTACATGACGTTCATGGCCGGGCGGGCCGGCGTCCTGGTGCCCGAGGTGCTGGCAGTCGGCCGGTTCGGGCCAAGCGGGGATGCGGCGATCGTCAGCAGCCTCCCGGCCGGCCCCACGCTGGCCGAGATTCATCCGGCGGATGTCGCCGATAGCACCCTCGATGAGCTCCTCGCTACCGTGATGCGGTTGCGCTCGGCGCGTATCGCACACGGCGCGCTCGGTGCCGAAACCATCGTCTTGTCCGGGAACGCGGTCTACGTCAAGCATTACCGCTCCGCGTCCTCGGCGGCGCCGGACGGCCGGCTCGATGGTGACCTCGCGGCGGTCCTGGCGGCGATGGGCGCGCACGTCGGCGCCGAGCGCACGGCCGCGGCCGCATCGCGGGTCCTTGACGCCGACACGGCGCGCGGGGCCCTCGTCCACCTGCAGTGCGCCGCGCTCGATCCGGTAACGGTCAGCTATCTCCGGACACACAAGGACCTGCTTCCGCAGCTGCGGACGGCCGTGGCTGAGGCGACGGCCATCGAGGTTCCCAAGCTCGCCGAGGCCAAGCGGATCAGCTGGGTCAACCTGGTGTTCGGCATCGGCACGGTGATCGGCATCTGGGCCATCATCGGGGTGCTGGCCGACGTGTCCGGATCGGTCGATGTCATCAAGGGGGCGAGCTGGGGCTGGGTAGCCCTGGCGTTCGTGCTCGCTCAGCTGCCGGTCGCAGCCAACGCCTGGGTGCTCGTCGGCGCCGTCGTCGGCCAGCTTCCTTTCGGGCGGTGCCTCGCACTGGAAACCTCGAACACGTTCACCACGCTCGTCGGCGGCGATGTCGCCGCTTTCGCTGTCCGGGTACGGTTTTTCCAGCGCCAGGGATACGACCCGGCGACCGCGCTGAGCTCCGGGGCGATCGCGTCCACGGCCAGCTGGGTCGCGAAAGGCCTGCTCTTCCTGGCCGCTATCGGCTTCGCGGCCGGGAGCTTCCATCCCCCGGAGAGTTCGGGCGGCGACCAGACCGCGATCTGGATCATCCTCGGGATCGTGCTCGCGGTCGGGGTCGCCGCGGCCCTGATCACGGTGATCCCGCGGCTGCGGCGGCTGGCCACGCCCGCGTCCGGCCGCACCTGGTGCGTATCTGGGCTGACCTGAAAACGATCGCCACCGAGCCCCGGAAGATCGTATACGTGCTGGCCGGCTCGGTGCTGAGTCAGCTGTTCGTCGCTTTGGCCCTCGGTGCGTCGTTGCACGCGTTCGGGGAACAGGCCAGCATCTCCACGCTGCTGGTCGTCATCACGACGGCCTCGATGGTCGGCGGCGCCGTCCCGGTCCCCGGCGGGGCCGGCGTCGTCGAGGCCGGCCTGATTGCCGGGCTGACCAGCGCGGGCGTGCCGCAGGACCAGGCGGTAGCAGCCGTCTTCATCCAGCGTCTCTTTACCGCCTACCTTCCCCCCATCTGGGGTTACGTGACGCTCGCCTGGATGCGGCGCCGCGAATACGTATGACCATCCGACGGCATGAGGGAGCGGCCCCCTATGGGTGAAGGTCGCCGATTTCGGCCCTGCAGAAAGCTGGTCACAATGTCGAGGGCTCGCGAATCAATGCGCGGAGGAAGCGCCTTTAGCGCGGTTCCCCTGGTGCCCCGGAGTCGTCAACCGAGGTCGTCCGGGTGAACGTGAGTGCCTGCTGGCGCAGCCGGGTCCAGTCCATGGGGGGCCGCGGGTCAGGGACGCCCGGCCGGTCGCGCGGGACCCGTACTCGCAGGGCCAGCGGGCGGATGGTGCAGTGCACCGGCGTGGGCATCAGGACTGATTCGCCGTCGATCCCGACCGGGATGTGCGGCTGGTCGGCGTCGATGACGACCTCGCGGGCGGTGAGCACGGTGACATGGCGGGAACGTTGTGCCCGGCGGAGCAGCCCGGCGGCCTGGCCGGCGTTCTCGATCTTCACGCCGACGATGCCCAGCACGCCCTGGTCTAGCCGGGCGCGGCGGCCCAGGCCGGCGATGTCGCCGGTCTCATACGGGTTGTTGCTCACCAGTACCGCTTGCGGCCCGTCGAGTATTACCTGCCCGTCGACCCGGACCACCAGGTGCGCTCCCTCGTGGCCGGTCAGCAGGTCAGGGAGCATCGCGAGCGCGGTGCCGGACTTGTCGTCACGGTAGGCGGGGCTCTGCACGACCTGGGCGTACGCGCCGAACGAGGCGTTGTTGACGAACGTGCGGCCACCGATCAGGCCCAGGTCGATACGCAGCTCCACGCCGTCGGAAAGGGCATCCAGGCAGCTGGCCGGGTCGTCACGGTCCAGCCCGAGATCCAGGGCGAAGTGGTTACGGGTGCCTGCCGAGATGACCATCATCGGGACGTCCCGCCCGGCGGCCACGCCCGCGACGAGAGCCTGGGTTCCGTCACCGCCTGCCACCCCGAGCAGGTCCGCCCCGGCGTCGACGGCTTCCCGCGCCATGGCGGCGACGTCTACCACCCCGGGACCTTCGAGCAGGGCCACCTGGGCGCCGAACTCGGAGGCCTTGTCCGCGAGTCCGAACTTCCCGACCTTCCCCCCGCCCGACCGCGGGTTCATGATCACAAACGGGTGCTGCTGCCGCGACGCCACAACTTCATGGGGCCTGGCCGGCGGCCGCCCGCCAGCCAGTGCCGCGCGACCCGCGGCCACGGCTGCTACCGCGAGCGCGACGCTGAGGGCGACCTCCCACAGGCGCCCGGCGGCGACGTACACCACGATCACGGCCACCGGCGCGGCCACCAGGAACGCGGCCGCTAGCCACCGCACAACACCGCGATGAGACAGGAACGACCAGGCCGCCGCGCAGACGATGGCCAGCCCGGCGGCACCCAGCAGCAGCGCGGTCACGCTCTTAAGCGCACCAGAGACCAGGAGCACCACCGCCGCCGCGAGCGCGGCGGCGAACGCCAGCCTGGCCAGCCAGCGCTGACCCATGGTGACGGGGGCAGCCATCTCGGGCGTGCCATCCACGCCGCCGGGCGGGCCACCGCCCGGTACGGGCACGCGGCCGGCTTTGTATGCCATGTTTGCCCCTCCCCTGCCTAGCGGCCTAGAACGGTGCCGGGATGTACCGCAGGGGCAGGTCCGGTGGCACGTAACCGGCGGCCCGCTGCCGCGTGGGCAGCGTGACGTCGCGGGGGGTGAGCGGCTTGTAGGGGACCTGGCTGAGCAGGTGGCTAATGATGTTGAGCCGGCCCCGCCTCTTGTCGTCGGTACGCGCGATGTACCAGGGTGCCCACGCGGTGTCAGTCGCGGCGAACATCGCGTCCCGGGCCCGGGAGTAGTCGTTCCAGCGGCGGTAGGACTTCAGGTCCATGTCCGACAGCTTCCAGATCTTCCGCGGGTCGTTGATCCGGCTCTTCAGGCGCCGGGTCTGCTCGTCCGCGGTGACCTCGAGCCAGTACTTCAGCAGCACGATCCCGTCATCAACCATGGCTTTCTCGACCCCGGGCGTGAGCTGGAGGAACCGCTCGGTCTCCCCGGGCGTGCAGAACCCCATCACCGGCTCGACACCCGCCCGGTTGTACCAGCTGCGGTCGAAGATCACGACCTCGCCGGCCGCCGGGAAGTGCGGCAGGTAGCGCTGGATGTACATCTGCGACTTCTCACGCTCGGTCGGGGCGGCGAGGGCCACGACCCGGAACACGCGCGGGCTCACCCGCTCGGTGATCCGCTTGATCGTGCCTCCCTTCCCGGCGGTGTCCCGGCCTTCGAACACGATGCAGATCTTGGCGCCCGACGCTTTGACCCACTGCTGCATGGCCACCAGCTCTCCATGCAGCAGCCGCATCTCCCGCTCGTACTCTTTGCGCTTCATCTTCGGAGGCGGGCCAGTTCGGGCCTCCAGCCGCGCTGCGCCCGCCGACACCTGATCCGCTGGAGCGCGTTGCTTGTGCTTGGCCACGTCCCCTACCTCGGTCGGGCCAGGCCGGCGGACCTGCCGGCTGGCCTCAGGCGGGAAGTCATCCCGCCACCATCCCCTGCTCCGGCCCGCCGGCCCTCACCCGGTAGGGGTGATGTCGGGTTTGTCCAGGCGGGCGAAATTGCCATCAGGGTTTACAACCAGGGCCCTTGGGGGTGTCCGTGTTCCGCTGGGTGCCCGGACTCCAGGTGATCTCGTCCTACCGCCGGCGGTGGCTGCTCAAGGACGTCATCGCCGGGATTGTGCTCACCACCCTGCTGGTCCCCCAGGGCATGGCGTACGCGGAACTAGCGGGCCTGCCGCCGATTACCGGCTTGTACACGTCGATCATGTGCCTGCTCGGTTACGCGGTGTTCGGCCCGTCGCGCATCCTTGTGCTCGGCCCGGACTCCTCGCTGGGGCCGATGATCGCCGCGACGATCCTGCCGCTGATAGCGGCCAAGGGCGACGCCAAGCGGGCGGTCGAGCTGGCGTCGATCCTCGCGATCATGGTCGCGGCGATCATGATCCTCGCTTCCGTGGCGAAGCTCGGCTTCATCGCCGACCTGATCTCCAAGCCGACGATGATCGGCTACATGAACGGCCTCGCGCTGACCATCCTGATCGGGCAGCTGCCCAAGCTGCTCGGGTTCAAGGTCGAGGCTGATGGCCTGATCAGCGAGATCACCGGGTTCGCCAAGGGCCTGGCCAACGGCGATCTGGTTCCGGCCGCGGCCGCGGTCGGGATCGCGGGAGTCGTGGCGATCCTGGTGCTGCAGCGCTGGCTGCCGAAGGTGCCGGCCGTGCTGATCGCAGTCGTGCTGGCGATCGCGGCGACCACGGTCTTTCACCTGGCCGACCACGGGGTCAGCCTGGTCGGGGTCCTGCCCAAGGGTTTCCCGCCCTTCACGATCCCGTCCGTCCGCCTGTCCGATCTCGGGCCCCTGTTCGCCGGGGCGCTGGGGATCGCCCTGGTCTCCCTGGCCGACACGATCTCCACCGCCTCGGCGTTCGCGGCCCGCACCGGGCAGGAGGTCAACGGCAACGGCGAGATGATCGGCATCGGCGCGGCGAACCTGGCTGCCGGTCTCTTCCAGGGGTTCCCGGTCAGCACCAGCGGGTCCCGCACCGCCGTGGCAGAACGATCCGGGGCCAAGACCCAGCTGACCGGGGTCACCGGGGCCGCCCTGATCATCCTCATGATCGTGCTCGTCCCGGGCCTGTTCCGGAACCTGCCCCAGCCCGCCCTGGCCGCGGTGGTGATCACGGCCTCGCTGTCCCTGGCCGATATCCCCGCCACCGCGCGGCTGTGGCGGCAGCGCAAGGCCGAGTTCCTGCTGTCCATCGCGGCCTTCCTCGGCGTCGCCCTGCTCGGCGTCCTGCCCGGGATCGCCATCGCGGTCGCGCTGTCCATTCTCAACGTCTTCCGGCGGGCGTGGTGGCCCTACGCTACGGTGCTCGGGCGAGTCGAGGGGGTGGAGGGCTACCACGACATCCACTCCTATCCGGATGCCGAGCACCTGCCTGGCCTGGTGATCTACCGATTCGACGGCCCGCTGTTCTTCGCCAACGCCACGACGTTCCGCGATGAGATCAGAAAGCTGGCCCGGTCCGACCCACCACCGACCTGGATCCTGATCGCGGCAGAACCGGTAACGGATGTGGACACCACCGCCGCAGATGTGCTGACCGAACTCGACGAGGCGCTGAACGCCCGGGGCATCAGCCTGGTTTTCGCCGAACTCAAGGACCCGGTGCAGCAGAAGATCGAACGTTACGGCCTCACCCGGACGATCGACCCGCACCACTTTTTCCCGACCATCGGCGCTGCTATCTCAGCATTCCGCGACGAGACCGGAGCCCAATGGACCGCCGCCGATCAGCCCGCCGGCGGCCCGACGGCCTCAGACCCAACGGCCTCGGGCCAGACAGCCGCCGACAGCGGTCCGCCACCCGACATTCCCGCAGCACCATCCGTTGGATAGGTGGTGACGGCAGGCCGTGAGCGCCAAGACCCGGGGCAGGACTCGATGAGCGCTTCTGACCTGGCGATCGTGGCCGCGGTGATTTTCGTGTGGGGGACGCTGTCCGCGCGGCTGGAACGCTACGACGTGACCGCACCGATCATCTTCGTGCTGGCCGGCCTGCTGCTGACCCACGGGCCGCTGGCGCCGCTGGGTTTCGCGCCTTCCCATGAGCTGGTGAAGGCGCTGGCCGAGATCACCCTGGTGCTGGTGCTGTTCTCGGACGCGTCGCGGGTCNGGNTGCGGGACCTGCGCACTGACCTGGGCNTGTGCCTTCGGCTGCTGGGCATCGGGCTGCCGTTGACGATCGGCTTGGGGATCCTGCTCGCACTCGCGCTCTTCAGCGGCATGAGTATCTGGCTCGGTCAGGACTTCTAGCCCTCCGTTGGGATGTGAGCCTGAGCTGGGGCGCCGAACCAGCTTTGCAGGGTGTGCTGGAGGCCGGCGGCTGCCCTGGGCGTTTCTGGGTTAGCTGCCCAGGCGACGTAGCCGTCCGGGCGGATCAGGACGGCGTCTGCGGGGCGGTCGGCGGTGGGCGCGGTGATCACCTTGATCCGGTCCATCCAGCCCTTCGCGGTCCCGGCCAGATCGGCGCGTCCCGCGAGATCCAGCAGGATCGGCACGGCCGGGTGGAGCAACTCGGCGACCCTGGCCGTCTCGTTCCCGGCGGGCAGGACCAGGTCCGGCATCCAGCGGCCGGCCATCGGATGCGGCAGCTCGCTGGTGCGCGTGTCATAGCGGATGTCCGCGCCGGCCATCAGGTCGGCGACGTGCCGCACATTGTTGGTGTCACGCAGCAACTCCCCGAACAGCTCCCGCAGGGCAGTGATGTTCGCGCCCGGCTGACAGCAGGGCCATCTGCGCCCGGGTGTGCATGATGACGCGCTGACCCACTGGATGCCGCTCACCGTGGTAGGTATCGAGCAGGCCCTCTGGTGCCCAGCCATTGACCTCGGCCGCCAGTTTCCACCCGAGGTTGAGCGCATCCTGCATGCCCAGGTTCAGGCCGGGGCCGCCCACCCCGCTGTGCACGTGCGCGGCATCGCCGAGGAGGAAGACCCGTCCCTGCCGGTAGCGGTCGGCCTGGCGGGAGTTGATCCCGGTGGACCTGCGCAGTGCCGCGGGCTCGCCGCCTGCCGGCTCGCTCATCGGCACGTCGCCGCCGATCACCCGGCGCACCGCGTCCCGCAGCTCATCCAGCGGCATGGATGTGCTGTCCCCAGCGGCGAGGGTGCCCACTCATACACGGCCACCCGGTACCGGCCCGGCTGGAACATCCCGTAGCTGAACATGCCGTTCCCGGTGCGGGTGAACGTGGCCGGCCGCAACCGCCCCACCCCGGCCACTTCCAGCTCTCCGGTGCCCGGAACCGCAACGGGAGGGTGGATGGAGACCTGTCCGCTGCGGGCGATGAAACCGTGATCGGTGATGCCGGGAAACTCGATGCCGCAGAGCTTGCGCACCACGCTGTGCCCCCCGTCCGCACCGACGAGGAACTCCGCGGCGAGCTCGTAGCGGCCCCGCGGGCCGGTCACGCCGATGCGCACCTGCGCACCGTCCTGGCTCACGGTGGTCAGTTCATGCCCGCGCCGGATCTGCACGCCCAGCTCGTGCGCGCGCTGTTCGAGCAGTTCTTCCATCCGGCGCTGCGGGATGGGCAGCGTGTACAAGGCATTGCTGTCCACTGAGGACAGCTCCAGTGGCAGCGCACCGAACTGGAAGCGCGGCGCCGGCACCGGCGGCGCGCTGCTTCCGCTGAACCTCTCATACAGGCCGCGGTAGTCGAGCGCCTGCACGACGCGGCCGACCAGCCCATTGGCCTTGGGCTGGGCAGCCCGTTCCGGCAGCCGCTCCAGCACGATCGGGCGCACTCCGGCCAGCGCAAGCTCGCAGGCCAGCAGCAGCCCGTTAGGGCCACCGCCGGCGATCACGACACTGGTTGTCATCGCGACGTCTCCTTGCTCCGCCGCCCGGACGAGGGCATGGCGGAATAGCGGCCCGGGGATGGGCCGGATGTGGCGGGGAGGTGGAGCTATCTGGTCTTCGGTGCGGGAAGACCGGCCGCAAGCTGGCTCAGCGCGTCACGCAGCAGCGGCGCGAGCGGCACCGGCGGGTCGGCGCGCAGCCACTGATCATTGGCGACCTGGATGGCCGCCCCGATCGCGGCGGCGACCAGTTGCGGGTACATGTCCCGGGCGGCGTCGGTACCGGTCCGCTCGGCGATCGCCACCGCGCATTCCCGGTCGGCGGCCGCGGCGGCTTTCAGGTACTCGCCCTGCAGAGCCGGTTCACTGAGCATGAGCCGGACGCCAGCGGTCCATTCCGGCTCCGGGCTCGCCCGCTCCCCGCCGACCTGCGCCAGGACCGCATTGGTGATGGATTCCCACAACGGCTCACTCAGTGGCCGTTCCCGTAGCAGGTCAGCCGTACGCCGGGCCCGGTCAAGGTGCCGCCAGGCGATGGCTTCGGCCTTGCTGGAGAAATAGTTGTTATAGGTGCGGGGCGATACGCCTGCCTCGGCGGCGATGTCCTCGACGAGCACGCCGTCAAAGCCGCGNTCGACCGCCAGCCGCAGGGCGGCCCAGCTCAGCGCCTCCCGGGTCTGCTGCTTCTTGCGCTCCCGCAGGCCNGGGCCTGCGGCCTGCGACGTGTTCATGCCAGAACCTTAGCCGTAAACATGCGTGACACGCAATATGGCGTGACACGCATTATTGGATTGCTAGGGATGATCTGGTCCCGGTGAGCCGTTCCCGGCTGAGGGCGCATCGCGGGGAACAAGCTCGAACTCGACCCGGGCAGCCGGGATGCGTTCCTGCTCGCGGGCAAGCAGGGTCATCGCGCGGATGTCGGCCGCCGTGGGCCGGTTCACGTCCAGGGCTCGCGGCCACAGGCCGGCATACCGGACGGCGGCGACCTCAGCCGCGTAGACCAGGGCCTGGTTGACCAGGTAGAGCAGGGCGAACATGCCTGCCACGGTTGCGAAGCTCCCGTAGACCGCCCCGGCCTTGCTCACCAGCCTGGCCAGCAATGCTGTGCCCAGATTGAGCACCAGGGTCACCGCCACAGCGCCCAGGAACGCAGCCGGCCAGAGGGCACGGACCGGTGCCGGCCGGGCTAGCAGCAGCCTGCTGCTCAACAGCAAAACGGAGAAGATGATCACGGCCGACCCGAGCGCCGCCACAACGCGTTCCGCTTCCGGCACGCTAGGCAGCGCCGTGACCACCACAGTC
>JGI20190J14840_1000144_pt1 | contig 9844 bp, 9 predicted proteins | sample NGESurshal072012_6_FD_14840 | JGI IMG/M metagenome (IMG submission 14840) | reverse complement strand
CTTCATAAACACTCCTCCCTGGTTTTTTAACTTGATGTGGACCCCTTTTAGGCGGCTTTCGGCGCCCCCGCCAAGCTGACTTTCGGCCAAACCCGGCCGATTGCCGCGATGCGAGCCGGATTTAAGGGGCCGCGCCGACCCCGACCGTGCGATTCACCCGACCAGGACCGCCATTGCGGGCTCGTCAGCACGGCACTAGCTCAGCACCTGCGACCCGGGGCGGGGTTTGTCCGGCAGTTTGCAACCCTCGAACGGAGGCCGATCCATGAGTGAAGAGTTCCTGATCGGGAGGCCGTCGCGCCGGCAGCTATTTGAGGGCGGCCTCGCAGTGGCGGCAGCGCCGCTGCTCGGCGTGCCGTCCGCTTTCGGTCAGGCCGATGCCGCGATAGCGATGCGGGCGATCCCTCATTCCGGCGAACCAATCCCGGTGATCGGGCTCGGGACCGCGAATGAGTTCCAGGTGCGGCCGGAAGCGGACGCCAGAACCAACCTGAAGAAGGTCGTCGACGATCTGCTCGCGCAGGGATGCAAGCTGATCGACACCGCATCCGCCTATGGTTCGGCGGAAAGCGTGCTGGGCGATCTGTTGTCCGACCAGGATCGCTCGAAGGTGTTTCTCGCCACCAAGATCGAGAACGGCAACAAGCAGGAAGGCTCGGTCGAATTCCGGCGATCGCTGCAACGTCTGCGCTATCAGCAGGTCGATCTGTTGCAGCTGCATAACGTGCAGGATCGTCGACAGGATCTGACCCCGTTCCGCGACTGGAAGGCGCAGGGGCTCTGCCGCTATGTCGGGATCACCACGACATTCAAGAACGACTATGACGCCGCCGAAGCGGTGCTGCGCCGGGAAAAGCCCGACTTCTTTCAGGTCGATTATTCGCTGGCCGACCGGGACGCGGAAAAGCGGCTGCTGCCGGCGGCACGCGACGCCGGCGCGGCGGTCCTGACCGCGTTGCCGTTCGGGCGCAGCTCGGTGTTCGCCGCGGTTCGCGGCAAGAGCGTGCCGGAATGGGCCCGTGATTTTGACGCCACGACCTGGCCGCAGTTCTTCCTGAAATTTCTTCTTGGCCATGAAGCGGTCACGGCGGTGATTCCGGGCACCACCAATCCCGCCCATCTGGCCGACAACATCAGTGCCGGCCGCGGTCGTTTTCCCGATGCACGGCAGCGCCAGGCGATGATCGCCTTCTTCGAGGCCCTCTGAAGCAGGATTTGCGATTACGGGATCGTTATTTGGCGGCTTATGCCGCCCATGCTCTGCTGATGCGTTGAATAATTGTTGCCGCGCGTTGTTAGATAGAGATCCGTTTGCGACCAAACCTTGGGGAGTAGGGGCATGTCCGATGCTGACCGCACCGGTTTTAATCGCCGCGCGCTGCTGCGTGCCGGCGCCGTTGCTGGCCTCGCCATTGCCGCATCGCGCGGCGCTTTCGGCCAAACCGGTTCGGCACTGAAGATCGGCGTGATCGGATCCGGCCATATCGGAAGCACGGTCGGAGCGCTCTGGGTGAAGGCGGGTCATCCCGTGCTGTTCTCCTCGCGCCATCCCGAGGAGCTCGCGCCACTGGTGCAGGGTCTTGGCGCGCTCGCCAGGGCTGGAACGGTCGCGGAGGCGATCGCGTTCGGCGACGTGGTTTTCATCGCGGTGCCCTACGGCGCCTATCCGCAGCTCGGCAAGGATTACGCGAGCGCGCTGGCGGGCAAGGTGGTGCTCGATGCCGGCAACGCGGTGGCGGCGCGCGACGGCGAGATCATCAACGAGGTGCATCAGGAAGGCATCGGCGTGACCTCGGCAAAATATTTTCCCGGCGCACATATCGTGCGCGCGTTCAATACCCTGAGCTACCGAATCCTGGCCGCGCAAGCCGGTCGCGCCGGTGACCGCATGGCGATTCCGCTGGCCGGTGACGACAAGGATGCGCTGACCGTGGCTTCGACGCTGGTGCATGACGCCGGCTTCGATCCCGTCATTATCGGGCAACTCGTTCGCGCCAAGGATTTCGCGCAGGGCGGTCCGCTCTATGGCCAGCAGCTCACCGCCGCGGAAATGCGCCAGCGGGCCGAAGCGATCAAGTAGGGACATCGGATTGATGGCATTTGCCGACGCTCCACCAGCCCCTCGATCGGCTTTCCATCGTTTCCTGAGCAAGATGATCGACGTCAGGCCGAGCGAGGTGCCGGCGCTGGCATGGTCCTGGCTCTATATCTTCTCGCTGCTGTTGTCCTATTACATCATGCGTCCGATTCGCGACCAGATGGGGGTCGCGGGCGGCGTCAATAACCTGCAGTGGCTGTTCACCGGCACGCTGATCGGAATGCTGCTGCTTAATCTGCCGTTTTCCTGGCTGGTCAAGACCTTCCCGCGGGAGACGTTCATTGCGATCTCGTACCGCTTCTTCAGCGCCAACATTCTCCTGTTCGTGCTCGCGCTGTATGCGGCGACGCCGGAGCAGACCATCTGGGTCGGGCGCATTTTCTTCATCTGGACTTCGGTTTTCAATTTGTTCGTGGTGTCGATCTTCTGGCAGATGATCGTCGATGTCTTCAATTCAGAGCAGGGCAAGCGGCTGTTCGGCTTCATCGCCGCGGGCGCCACGCTCGGTGCGATCTCGGGGTCGGTTTTCACGGTATCGACCGTCGAACACATGGCGTCGGGCTATCTGATGGTCGGCGCGGCGCTGATGCTCGAGGTCGCCGTGTTCTGCGTTCGCCGTCTCTCCGGCCTGTCGGCGGCCCTGTCGGAACGCCCGCAGGCCGATTTGGAACAGCCGATCGGGGGAACGCTGCTCGGCGGCTTTCGCGACGCGCTGTCGTCGAGCTATCTGCTGAATGTCAGTCTGTTCCTGCTGCTCTATGCGGTGACATCGACCTTCCTGTATTTTCAGCAGGCCGCCGTGGTCAGCTACAGCTTTCAGAGCCGCGCGGCGCAGACCGCGTTTTTCGCTTCCGTCGATCTTGGCGTGAATGTTCTCACCCTGGGCGCGCAGCTGTTTCTGACCGGCCGGATCCTGAAGCGGTTTGGCGTGGGGACGACGCTTTCCCTGTTGCCGGCTTTCAGCGTCGTCGGTTTCGGCGTGGTTGCGCTGCTGCCGGTGCTCTCGTCGGTGGTGGGATTCCAGTTGGTCCGGCGCGCCGGCAATTTTGCGATCGCGCGGCCGACCCGCGAGGTTCTGTTCACGGTGCTGCCGCGCGAGGATCGCTACAAGGCAAAAAGCTTCATCGACACCGCGGTCTATCGGCTGGGCGATCAGATCGGTGCCTGGTCGTTTGCGCTGCTCACGGCGCTGGGGCTCGGGCTGACGGAAGTGTCAATGGTGGCGGCGGCGCTCTCCGGGTCGTGGCTTGCCAATAGCTGGTGGCTCGGCCGCAGGCAGGACGTTCTGGCGCGACAGCAGGCGATCAGGCCGGAGGCCGCGACCTGATGCAGCGTTCCGCGGTTGCCCTGCGTCATGTGCCGTTCGAGGATCTGGGCCTGCTCGCGCCGATCATGCAGCGCGAGGGCTGGGAGGTGAGTTTCCGGGACGTCGCGACCGATGATCTGGCCAACGGTTCGATTGCCGATGCAGGGCTGCTGATTGTTCTCGGTGGCCCGATCGGTGCCTACGAGACCGAGGCCTATCCGTTCCTGACATCCGAGTTGGCGCTGCTCGAGTACAGGCTGGCGCGGGATTTGCCGGTGCTGGGAATTTGCCTCGGCAGCCAGTTGATGGCGAAGGCACTCGGCAGCCGGGTGTTCGCGGGCCCGGTCAAGGAAATCGGCTGGGGACGCGTCGAACTCACCAAGCCGGGTGCCGCTTCCTGCCTCGGTCCGCTCGGGGAAGACGATGCGGTGGTGCTGCACTGGCATGGCGACAGTTTCGATCTGCCGCGCGGCGCGCAGCTTCTGGCGTCGAACCGGCACTACGAGAACCAGGCCTTCGCCTATCGGGGCAAGGCGCTGGCGCTGCAGTTTCACCTTGAGGCCGACCCGCGCCGGCTCGAGCAATGGTATGTCGGCCATGCCGCCGAACTCGCCGCGGCAAAACTGTCTGTTGCCGAATTGCGGGCGGCGACGGCAAGGCTTGCCGACGGCCGCGCCTTGCTGGCAGATCGCATTTTCACCCGTTGGCTTCGCGAGGTTGGCACGTCATGACCGAGGCAAATATCCCCGCTCCCGAAATCGCGGTGTCGCGCTGGTTCAACAGCGAGGCGCCGCTGTCGCTGGCCGGCTTGCGCGGACGTCCGGTCTTCATCCATGCATTTCAGATGCTGTGCCCGGGCTGCGTCGCCCACGGAACGCCGCAGGCGCAGCGCGTCCATGACTTGTTCCGCAACTCCGATCTGCAGGTGATCGGACTGCACACCGTGTTCGAGCACCACGCCGCGATGTCGCCGGTGTCGCTGCAAGCCTTCATTCACGAATACCGGCTGACCTTTCCGATCGGCGTGGACGAGGCCGGGGAGGGAACGCCGGTCCCGGTGACGATGGGCCGGTACGGCATGCAGGGTACACCGACCAGCATTCTGGTCAGCCGCGACGGCACCATCGTGCATCACGGCTTCGGCCAGGAAAGCGACATGGCGCTCGGCGCCATCATTGCCTCGGAACTGGTTGGAACCCGCGCGCCTCCGGCGCAGCCGCGGGGTCCGGCTTCCGACGACAGGCCGTGAAATGAACACCGACGACAAGGGCGATCCCGTCGCATCAGGGTCCTGCGTCGATTCATGCACGCGCATCGGACGGCCGCGTGGTTCGACACGGGCGACGTTGCCGCGCTCCTCACCATGAGGGTCTGGCAGCGGACTTCATCCTGAGGAGCGCGCTTGCGCGCGTCTCGAAGGATGAAGCCACGGAACGCTCGGCCAAGGCATCGCGGGATGGCGCCTTGTGCCATCGTTGCCATCACATGCCGCGGAGCGCCGTGACGGCGACATTGATCGAGCCCTCGGCCTCCGCGATTACCCGCAGCGTCTTGGAGTCGAAGGCGATGTAGGCAAGCCGCAGGTCGTTGATGTCGGCCGCCACGCGCACGCCGTCCTCGTTCTTCTGGAAGTCCGAGATCGCGTCGGCGATCTTTTTCCGGGCGTTGGCCGTGAATGGCTTGAGGTCGATCACGGCCTTGTCCGCCAGCACTTGTTGCAGACGCGGCATGGCCTCGCGCGCCGCGGCCCCCAGCAGTCCGAACGCCGCCTCGGATTCGACGGCGAGTTGGACGTCGGTCAGCCGCAGGGTCTGCTGCTGCTCGTCCAGCACCGGCCTGCCCCAGACATGCACGGTGGCTTCGCCGCCGAAACCGAACCAGCTTTTCTTTTCCTTGGCATGTACCAATAGTGAGATCAGCAGCCGGTCGCCGGATGCCGTGACCGTCGCGTGCTTGACTGTGACGTCGACCGCGCCGGAGCCGTCCTCGGGGAACGTGCGCCCGGCGAATTCCGTTTCCACGATCTTGTTGAGGTCGGTAAACGGCATGTCGATCGGCACGGCGATGCTGACCCCCGCCGGGGTCGGCGGGATAATCGATATCTTCTCGGGAAACGGGCAATCCGGCTTGGTCTGCGCGGCGGTGATGCGGGTCTCGGCCTCGATGCCGAGCGTCAGCGTCACCGCCGAGGCGTCCACATGCGGCTGTTCCGCGAGCGCGCGGATCGGCCGCAGCTCCAGCCAAAGCGGCGGCAGCGACGAGGCCGCGCCGGTGCCCTGCAGCGGAATCGAGCGGCAGGCCTTGGCCCATTGCACCCGGGCGGCCTGCTGCAGGGTGGGATCGCTGCGCAGCCGCGCCTCCACGGCGTTGACCTGGTCGGCGACGGTCTTGTCGATCAGCGGCTTGACCTGGGCCGGAACGTTGACGCGCGCTCCCGCCACCGAAAGGCTGCTGTCGCCCAAGTTGACCTGCGCCGTCAGGTTCGGTTCGACATGCCAGGCCGCGGCAAGCTTGGGCCGCGACGTGAAGATGACGTTGCCCTTGATCTCGGCGCTGGCGTTCAGCGCCTTGATGTTGACGCTGCCGATCTGCCTGGCGACGTTGCCGCCGAGCAGGCTGCCAAGCGCGTCGCCGACCGCGCCGGTGGCCTTCGACGACAGCGAGCCCGTGACGTTGAGGGTTCCCGTCAGCGGCGTCGCCAGCGACAGCACGTCCTGTGCGCCGGTCGCCGTGATCGGACCGCGCGACGCAGTCCAGCCGATATCGGCGTTCTGTAGAATCTGCGATACCGGATTGTCGGCCTTGCCCGCGAAGTTGCGCGGCGCGCTGCGCTCGGCGGCGTCGCGAATGGCGGCAAGCGAAATCGATGTGGTCGCAAGGATGCTGGAGTTGCGCGACACCGGCGGCAGCGGCGGCAATTCGACAAGCACCGGCGCTGCCACCCTGCCATGCGGCGCCAGCCAGTCCATCAGCTTCAGACTGACAAAAAACGAAAACACGATCACTGCCAAGCCAAGCAGGATCGTCCTGTGACGTATAACCAGACGCATCATCTCCCCGAAGCGATTCAGCCGGAGAGCCTACAGGGTGGATTCCGGAGGCGCCAGCGTGATCAGCGGCCACAGCCGTTCATGACCTCAGGAATGCGGCAATACCGTGTAATGGCCGCAGCAACAGAATCTGTTGCTGGCCTGAAATAAAAATGGCGCGGACTCCGCGCCATTTTGTTCCCCGCTGTGGCCGCGCCCGATCAGCTGCGTTTACTGGCCGGATTTTCCGCATGCCGGTCCATCGGCAGCACAATCACCTTGGTGCCGACATTGACCCGCGAATAGAGGTCGCTGACATCGGGATTGGTGAGGCGGATGCAGCCCGACGAAACATGGGTGCCGATGGTTCCCGGCGCATTGGTGCCGTGAATGCGATACACGGTGCCGCCGAGATACATCGCGCGGGCGCCGAGCGGATTGCCGGGGCCGCCGGCCATGTAGCGCGGCAGATAGGGCTGGCGCGCGATCATTTCGGGTGGCGGGGTCCAGTCCGGCCACTCGGCCTTCTTCGTCACCGACTGGGTGCCAGACCAAGTGAAACCATCGCGGCCGACGCCGATGCCGTAGCGGATCGCCTGACCGCCGCCGATGACATAATAGAGATAGGTATGGGGCGTATCGATGATGATCGTACCCGGCGCCTCGCGCGTGGCATAGCTGACGACCTGGCGCTTCAGCCGCGCCGGCATCTCGACCGCGCTGCCTTCGTCCTCGGAAGGCGCCGCCTGGAGTTGCGGCGGCGCCGATTGCACCGGCGGCGTCAGTATGAAGGGAAACAGCGGCAGCGGCGAAGCCGCGGCGGATGCGGAGAACGCAACCGCACCGATCGCCATGGCGCCGAAGGCGGCGGCACGGCGGGAATTCAGCTTCAACGCATCCAGATTGAACATGGCTCGTCCCCTGTTTTGACTGCCCATCGCCAGTTCGGCGTGTTGTTGTCAGCATCCCTAGCGGGCAACGGTTTCAATAGGTTTGCGTCAAAGGCGGAAAACGGCTTCGTCGAGGTAATGAATTGTTTCACGACGGTTTCGTGCAACCGCCGGCATCGCAGGGTTAACGAAAAAGCCGCCCGACAAGCTCTGATGCGGAAGCCGGCTCCATCCGCCGAGACGCGGCCAAGCGACCGCTCCTCACGGGCATGACGACCCCTGTGGCCCCGGATGCAGTGCAAGCGAATTCCGGGGTCGTCGCATCGGCGTCGCGATCCCCGGATTGCGCTACGCTCCATCCGGGCTACTACCGCCGGCCTCGGAGTCGGCATGACAAACGAACTGATCCGCCTATTTGACGGCGCCGCCGGTGATGCCTGCGATAAAGCGATCGAGGAAGAAGTTGTAGGCGATCGCCACCGGGATGCTGGCGATCAATGCCCCGGCCATGATCTCGCCCCAGTAGAAGATGTCGCCGCGAATGAGGTCGGTTGCCACGCCAAGCGTGATCGGCTTCTGCGCCGACGAGGAAATGAAGGTCAACGCGTAGACAAATTCCTGCAAGGTCAGAGTGAACGTGAAGATCACCGCCGTCAGAATTCCCGGCAGCGACAGCGGGAGCGCCATCTTGACGAAGGCGCCGAACAGGCTGCAGCCGTCAACGATCGCCGCCTCCTCGATCTCGGGCGGCAGCGCCTTGAAGAACCCCATCAACAGCCAGGTGCAGAACGGGATCGTGAATGTCGGGTAGACCAGCACCAGCGACCACATTGAATTCTGCAGCCCCAATTCGGCGACGACCCGGGCGAGCGGCAGGAACAGAAGCGTCGGCGGCACCAGGTAGGTCAGGAAAATGCCGATTCCCAGGGTCTCACCGCTGCGGCCGGTCATCCGTGCCAGGCTGTAGGCGGCCGGCAGCGCTGTGACGAGAGTGATCACGACGACGCAGACGCCGATGATCAGCGAGTTCAACAGCCAGGTCGCGAACAAGGTCTCATGGAACAGATAGCGGAAATGCTCGAGGGTGGGCGGGTCGTTGAACCAAAAGGGGATATTGGTGACGCTGTAGAGATCGCTATTGGTTTTGAACGAGGTGATCACCATCCAATAAAATGGGAACGCGGAAAGAATGACGAAGAATGCGACCGCTGCAAAGAACGGAACCTCCCTGACAACTTTGGCGATGACACGCTGCATGTCAGATCTCCCGTTGCCGGATAAAGCGCAGCATAAAGATCACCACGACAAACAGCACCGGCAGCATGAACAGCGAGATGGCGGCGCCATGGGACACGTCGCCGGAAACGATGCCAACCTGAAAACCCTCGAAGGCCAGCACCGAGGTTGCGCCCACGGGGCCGCCCATGGTCATCAGAAAGACGATGGAAAGATCGGTAAACGTGAACACGATGCCGAAAATCAGACCGATGGCCACGATCGGCAGGATCATCGGCAGGATGATTTGGTAGTTGCGGCGCCAGAAACCGGCGCCGTCGACCGTCGCCGCGTCGATCACGTCCTGCGGGATCGCGGTGATGCCGGCGAGGAAGATCACGATCGCAAACGGGAAGAAACGCCAGGCATTGACCACAATCACGGACAGCATCGCCAGATACGGATTGCCGAGCCAGTTCGGCGCCTCCGAGCGGGTGATAATGTCGAGCGCGATCAGCGTCCAGTTGATGACGCTATAGAGTGAATCGAACATCCACTGCCAGGCGACCGTGGCGAGCGCGATCGGCACCACCCATGGTAGTACGATCAGCGCCCTGACGATCTTGCGACCGGGGAAAGGCCGCAACAGCACCAGCGCGCCGAACTTGCCGAGGATGAGGCCGAGGAATTGCGATCCGAACGTGAAGATAAAGGTGTTGGTCAGCGTTTGGAGAAAAACCGGGTTCTGCACGATCTGCTCGAAGTTCGCCAGGCCGACGAAGCGCCACGAAGGATCGTAGATCGTGTAGGCGCTGACCGAGTAATACACCGCGAGCAAAAACGGAACGCCAACCAGCAGCAGAACGTAAAGGAACGCCGGTGCGACGAAGATTGCGCCGAGCACGTCGCGGCGGTCCAGNATGAACCGAAAACGCGAGGCTGGCTTGGGCACTGATTCAGCGATTACGAGCATAGNTCAAAACTCGTTTCAATGAGGACCGGTCCGCTTGCCATCCTTGTCGAAATAGCGCAGCGCGCTATTGCGCACGGCGTAGGGATGCCACTCGCCGGGCCTGATGCTTTCCTCGGCAACGTGCGCAGGCGGCAGTTTCGCCGTAATCACCTGGTTTGGATCGAAGCCTTCGATCGTGCCGTAAACGATCCGCTCGGAGCCGAGATATTCAGAACGATTGATGCGGAACGAAAATTCAGTGAAAGCACCGTCGTCGATCATATTTTTGGGCAGGAAGTTTTCCGGGCGGAAGCCGAGAAACCCGCCGTTGCACGCGGCGAGGTTCATCGGCGG
>JGI20190J14840_1000136_pt1 | contig 10179 bp, 10 predicted proteins | sample NGESurshal072012_6_FD_14840 | JGI IMG/M metagenome (IMG submission 14840) | reverse complement strand
CCCCCGGCTCGTCCGCCACCCGGACCGCGCCGTGCCGGCCGCCGAACGACTCGATCCAGCCCGGGAAGCGTTCGGGGGCCACGTCGATCCAGCGGGCCGGTGCGGCGGCAGGTTCACTGACCATAAGGTTGAGGGTATTCCGCGATAGTTAGCCAAAACGTTAACGACCAGCCGGGCAGGTCCCCGTGACGCTGAACCAGCTTCGCACCTTCCTCGCCGTGGCGGAGACCGGCTCGGTGCGCGCCGCCGCCCAGGACCTGGTGGTGACCCAGGCGGCGGTCTCCGCCTCCCTGACCGCACTGCAGAAATCCCTGGGTGTGGTGCTGCTCGAGCCGGACGGCCGCGGGCTGCGGCTGACCGCGGCCGGGCAGGCCTACTCGGGTTACGTCCGCCGGATTCTCGGCCTGCTGGACGAGGCCGGCCGGGCCGCCGCGGCGGCGGCCGACCCGGAGCGGGGCGAGCTGCGCATCGCGGCCGTGACCACGGCGGCCGAGCAGATCCTGCCCGGGCTGCTCAGCGGGTTCCGGACCCGGTATCCGCGGCTGGGAGTCCGGCTGGAGGCCGGGAACCGGGACCGGGTCCGCGGCCTGCTCGACCGGCATCAGGTGGACCTGGTGCTGGGCGGCCGCCCCGAGCCGGGCTGGGACGTCGAAGTGCTCGCCGAGCGACCGCACGAGCTGGTCGTGGTGGCCGCGCCTAGCCTGGCCGCCGGCGCGCGGGAGGCGGCCCCGGGCACGGGGCCGCGCCCGGGCGAGACCGGCCCGGACGGAACCGGGGAGGATGGGACCGGCCTGGACGGGACCGGCGGGGACGGCAGCCGCCTGCTGCCGTGGCTGGCCCGTCAGGCCTGGCTGCTGCGCGAACCGGGCTCGGGCACCCGGGCAGCCACGGACGCGCTGCTGACCGAGCTGGACATCGCCCCGCTCACCCTGATGGTGGGCTCCAACGGCGCGATCCGCGAGTCGGCGAGCGTGGGCCTGGGGGTCACGCTGATCTCCCGCGACGCGGTCGCCGCCGAATTGGCCGATGGCCGCCTCGTCCCGCTCCCGGTCCCCGGCACCCCCATGCACCGCGACTGGTACCTGGTCGCCCTGGCGGACCCTCCGGGCGCACTGCCCCGGGCAGCGGCCCGCCTGGCCGCCCACGTCCTCGCGCACGGCGGCTTCCGGCCGCCAGCCTCGCCGCTTCCATGAGGAGCCCGGCCGGAGGCCCGGCGCGCGGCGGGCGGCCAGGCCAACCATCAAGGCAATGCTTGAGAATCAGCATGGAACTCTCAATAGACAGTCAATGGGTGACGCGGCAGGGTGGGAACGGAGGACACCGCCGCCACTCACCGGAGGAACCCATGACCGCAGCACCGGACGCCGCAGCACCGGACGCGGAGGCTAAGGGACGCTGGAACGCGGGCGTCCTCCCGTACGCCCAGATGGGTTACTGGGAACCGGACTACGTGCCCAAGCCGACCGATGTGCTGGCCGCGTTCCGGATCTCCCCCCAGCCGGGCGTGCCCCCGGAGGAGGCGGGCGCCGCGGTGGCGGGTGAGTCCTCCACCGCCACCTGGACCGTGGTGTGGACCGACCGGCTCACCGCCCACGAGCATTACCAGGCCAAGTGCTACCGGGTGGACCCGGTCCCGGGCCGCGCGGGCGAGTACATCGCCTACATCGCTTATGACATCGACCTGTTCGAGGAAGGCTCGATCGCCAACCTCACCTCGTCGATCATCGGGAACGTGTTCGGCTTCAAGGCGCTGAAGGCCCTCCGGCTCGAGGACATGCGGATCCCGCTGGCCTACGTCAAGACGTTCCAGGGGCCGCCACACGGCATCGTGATGGAGCGCGAGTACCTGAACAAGTACGGCCGTCCCCTGCTCGGCGCGACCACCAAGCCCAAGCTGGGGCTGTCCGCCCGCAACTACGGCCGGGTGGTGTACGAGGCGCTGCGCGGCGGCCTGGACTTCACCAAGGACGACGAGAACATCAACTCCCAGCCGTTCATGCGCTGGCGCGACCGCTACCTGTTCACGATGGAAGCGGTCAACCGGGCCGCCGGGCAGACCGGCGAGATCAAGGGCCACTACCTGAACGTGACCGCGGCGACCATGGAGGACATGTACGAGCGGGCCGAGTTCGCGAAGGAACTCGGCAGCGTGATCGTCATGGCCGACCTGACCGTGGGGTACACCGCGCTGCAGTCCATGTCCCGCTGGGCCCGGCGCAGCGGGGTCATCCTGCACCTGCACCGGGCCGGGCACGGCACGTACACCCGGCAGAAAAACCACGGGGTCAGCTTCCGGGTCATCGCCAAGTGGTGCCGGCTGATCGGGGTCGACCACATTCACGCGGGCACGGTGGTGGGCAAGCTCGAAGGCGACCCGTCGATGGTCCGCGGCTACTACGACACGCTGCGCCTGGCCACCGTCCCGCTGGACATGAGCCAGGGCATCTACTTCGAGCAGGAGTGGGGCTCGATGCCGGGCACCATGCCGGTCGCCTCGGGCGGCATCCACGCCGGCCAGATGCACCAGCTGCTCGGCTACCTGGGCGAGGACGTGGTGCTGCAGTTCGGCGGGGGCACCATAGGCCACCCGATGGGCGTCGCGGCCGGCGCCACCGCCAACCGGGTCGCGGTCGAGGCCATGATCAAGGCCCGCAACGAGGGCCGCGACTTCCGGGCCGAGGGCGGCACCATCCTGGCCGAGGCGGCCAAGGGCTGCCAGCCGCTGCAGACGGCCCTGGACACCTGGGGCGACATCACCTTCAACTACGAATCGACGGACACCCCGGACGTCGTGGCCACCCCCACGGCCTGAGGAGCGCGGCATGCGGATCACCCAGGGCACGTTCTCCTACCTCCCGGACCTCACCGACGACGAGATCGCGGCGCAGATCCAGTACGCCGTGGATCAGGGCTGGGCGATCGCGGTCGAGTTCACCGACGACCCCCACCCCCGGAACTTCCTCTGGGAGATGTGGGGGCTGCCGATGTTCGGCATCGCCGACGCGGCCGCGGGGATGCATGAGGTCCGCGCGTGCCGCGACTCCTATCCGGAGCACTACATCCGGGTCAACGCCTACGACGCGAGCCTGGGCCGGCAGACCACCGCGCTGAGCTTCATCGTGAACCGGCCGGCTGAGGAACCAGGCTTCCGCCTCGACCGGCAGGAGGGCAGCGACCGGCGGATCCGGTACTCGCTGCAGGCTTACGCCGCGCAGCGCCCCGGGGGGATGCGTTATGGCCGCAACGAAAACCACAACGGCGCCGGTCACGCTGGGCCCGCCAGCGGATGAGCGCGACAGCGGGTCCGGCCGGGAACGGTTTCGCCATGCCCCGCCCCGGAGCGGGACGCGCTCAGGGAGATGGTTCACCAAGGGAGCCGGCCGGGGACTCCGAAGGCTCGCCTCCAGAGCCGCTGTCCCCCGGCGAGACCGTCGAGCTGGGTGAGGAGCAGCAGGCCCAGCGGCTGTCGGTGATGCTGGATGAGTTCGACCGGGAGTTCGTCGGGCTGGCCCCGGTCAAGGCCCGGGTCCGGGAGATCGCGGCGCTGCTGCTGATCGACCGGCTCCGGCAGCGGTACGGGCTGACCTCCTCGCGGCCCAGCCTGCACATGTGCTTCACCGGCAGCCCGGGGACGGGCAAGACGACGGTGGCGATGCATATGGGCGAGATGCTCCGCGAGCTCGGGTACCTGCGTAAAGGGCAGCTGGTCAGCGTGACCCGCGACGACCTGGTCGGCCAGTACGTCGGGCACACCGCGCCCAAGACCAAGGAGGTGCTCAAGCGGGCGATGGGCGGGGTGCTGCTCATCGACGAGGCGTACTACCTGTACCGGCCGGAGAACGAGCGGGACTACGGCCAGGAGGCCATCGAGATCCTGCTCCAGTTCATGGAGGCGCACCGGGAGGACCTGGTGGTGATCCTGGCCGGCTACGCCGACCGGATGGACGTGTTCTTCCGGTCCAACCCCGGGATGGCCTCGCGGGTCGCGCACCACATCGACTTCCCGGACTTCAGCCTGGACGAGCTGATGCAGATCGCCGGGCTGATGCTGGACCGGGAGCAGTACCAGCTGACCGGGCCGGCCCGGTCAGCGTTTGCCGAGTACGTGGGGCTGCGGATGACGCAGCCCCGGTTCGCCAACGCGCGCAGCATCCGCAACGCCATCGACCGGATGCGGCTGCGCCAGGCCCGGCGGCTGGTCGCGGCGGGCGGCACCATCGGCCGGGACTCCCTCATCGAGATCAGCGAGACCGACGTCCGCGCCAGCCGCGTCTTCGGCGACCAGTCCCCCGGCGCCACCGGCCAGCCCTCAGCCGCTGAGTCCCACCAGTCCCGCCAGCCCCTGTGATCCCCTCAGCCCCACGCGTCACGGACCGGCTGTCGTGATCATGGGATCACTGTGGCTATGGCAACAGTAGCCCCATGATCATCAGCGTAAGTGGGGTCTTTCAAGCGGGCGGGTGCCGCTTGCTGCGGAGGGGGGTCTGTGCGACGGGAGCGGGCGGCGAATCCCCCCGCGCGGCGGGGTGTGGGCACAGGGCGGGGTCAGCTGGGGTGGGACGGGCGTGGGGTCAGGTGGGGTGGGACTGGGCGGCGGGGAGGTAGGGGATGGCCAGGCGGACGGTGGTGCCGCGGCCGGGGGTGCTGGCCAGGTCGAGGCGGCCGCCCAGGAGTTCCGCGCGCTCTCTCATCCCGGACAGGCCGAAGCCCGTGGGCCCGCCGGGCGCGCCCGCGGCCGGGATGTCGGCCATCTCGAAGCCGGTGCCGTCGTCGGTGACCTCCAGCACGGCCCGGTCCTTCTGCCGGTACAGCCGGACCCGGACCGTCCGGGCGTCGGCGTGCTTGGCCGCGTTCTGCAGCGCTTCCTGGGCGGTCCGGTACACCGCGGTCTCCGCGTGCTCCGCCATGCTGAGCGGGTCCGCGTCCACCTGCACGTCCAGCAGGGGGAACCCGTGGCCCAGGCTTTCCAGGCTGGCGGCCAGGCCGAGGTCGTCCAGCACCGGGGGACGCAGCCCGGCGATCGCCGACCGGGTCTCGTCCAGGGCGGCCCCGGCCAGTTCCTGCGCCCGGGCCACCTGCTCGGCCGCAACCTGAGGCGAGCCCGGGATGGCGTCCGCCGCGGCCGACAGGTGGAAGAACAGGCTGACGATCCGCTGGCTGATGCCGTCGTGGATCTCACCGGCCATGCGGCGCCGCTCGTGTTCCTGCCATTCGACCATCCGCTCGGCGAACCGCTCCAGGGCCTCCTCCCGCTCGGCCAGCCTGCGGTGCAGCCGGGCGTTCTCGATCGCCCCGGCGACCAGGCCTGCCACGGTGCGGAGCAGCTCGACGTCGGCCGCGGTGAACTCGCGGCGCAGCCTGGTGTGCACGTTGAGCACGCCGACCAGGTGCCCCATGGGCGTGACCACGGGCACCGAGAGCATCGAGGTGAACTCCTCGCCGCGCAGCGCCGGAATGTAGCGGTAGCGGGGGTCGGCCGTCTTGTTGTCCACGATGACGGCGGGCTGGCCGTGGTCGGCGACCCAGCCGGCCACTCCCTCACCCACCGCCAGCTCGACGCTTCCGACCATGGTGTCGAACGGCGGCGTCGCCCCGCGCAGCTGGAGTTTGCGGCCCCGCTCGTCCAGCAGGTGCACGAAGCACACGTCGGTCTCGGTGGTCTCGGTGACCAGCTGGGCGACGCCCTGCAGGATCCGGTCCAGGTCCAGCCCGGCCGAGATGGTCTCGACCACCCTGGACAGGAGCTGCGCCTCCCGCTCGGCGTCGGCGACCCCGAGCCGGCCCGGGCCGTCGCCCGGCCCGGGGATCAATGGAAGACCCCCTCGCGCAGCGCGACCGCGACCGCGCCAGCCCGGTCGGACACGCTGAGCTTGCGGTAGATGCCGCGGGAGTGCGTCTTGACCGTCTCCTCGCTGACCACCAGCCGCATCGCGATGGCCCGGTTGGACAGCCCGGCCACCAGCAGGGACAGGACCTCACTCTCCCGCTGGGTCAGGCCCAGGTGGGCGCCGGGCCAGAATTCGCCGCTGCGCAGCCGGGCCGCGGACAGGGCGACCCGGCCGGCCAGGCTGGGGTCGATCAGGACCTCGCCGTCGAAGATCCGGCGCAGGTAGTCGACCAGCTCGGAGCCCCGGATCCGCTTCAGCAGGAAGCCCGCCGCGCCGACCCGGAGGGCCTGGTAGAGGTACTGCTCGTCGTCGTAGACGGTGAGGAACACGACCTTGCAGCCGGGGGTGACGCGGAGGATCTCGGCGCACACGTCCAGCCCGCTGGCCCCGCGCAGCCGGACGTCGAGCAGCACCGCGTCCGGCTTGAGCTCCCCGGCCAGCCGGACCGCCTCCCCCGGATCGCTGGACTCGCCGACGATCTCGACCTGATCCCGGTAGGACGCCAGCATGGCCTTCAGGCCGTCCAGGACCATCTGGTGATCGTCGACGATCACCACGGTCATCGGGCCGGACGTCACCTGGTCCATGCCCGGAAAGGTACCCACTTGGCGGTCACGTCCGCGCCTCGAGCAGGTGCCAGAGCAGCAGGAGCTGGGCGATGGCCAGGGATTCGCTGCGTTTGCCGGCGGCGTACTCCCCCAGCTTGTCCGGCGGGGCCGCGTCGGGCTCGAACGACAGCTGCTCCCAGATCGCCTTCTCCACGATCCGGCTGTCCTCCCGCGGCGCGTAGCCGTGGACGTGCAGCGCGTCCACCGGGCGGCCGTCGCTGTCCCGGATCAGCTTGAGGTGCACGGTCCGCCGGTCATCGTCGGGGAGCACATGGGACAGTTCCGGGTGCTGGATGGTCGGCCGGAGCAGGATCTCCGCGGACAGCTGGGTGCCGTCGGGCTCCGGATGCCCGGCGACCGGGGCGAACCGGATGGAGATGTCGGCCTGCTGCCGCTGGGGCCGGATGTACGCGGCCGATTCCGGCTCGCGCCGCTCCAGCTCGGCGAGCACCTGCTCACGGGTATACCCGCGCTCGGCGCAGTCCCGCCTGAGTTTCCATTCCCGCCGGATGCCCTCGGGCGGGTCCAGGTAGACGGCGATGTCGAAGCAGGCCCGGGACAGCTTGGTGTGCAGGGGCAGCAGGCCCTCGACGATCACGAACTCGCGCGGCTCGACCAGGACCGGCCGGGTCAGCTGCCCGGTCGCGTGGTCGTAGACCGGCTTGAGGATGGGCCGCCCCAGCGCGAGCAGCTGGAGGTGCTGCTCCATCACGTCGATGTAGTTGCAGTCGGGGTTGAGCACGGTGAACGGGACGCTGCGCCGCTCGGCCCGGTCGTAGCGGTGGTAGTCGTCCACGCACAGCGCGGTGGCCCGGTCCGCGCCCAGCGCGGCGGCGATGCCCCGGGTCAGCGTGGTCTTGCCCGCGGCGCTGTCACCGGCGATGGCCAGCATGACGGGCCGGGGCGCTTCCGGCGCCGACTCGCTCCGGCGCAGCCGCATGAGCTTGTCGGGCATCAGGCTGACCGCCTCCTCGCCGCCGGGCTGGCACCGGCGGGCCTGTCCTGCGGACCCGGTCCGGGCCCGGACTTTCCACCCTAAGCGGGGCCGTTCCGCCCGGCTTCCCCCCAGCCGGGGAGACCGGGGGTGAGCTGCAGGCCGCGGCTTCCCCGCCTGGTCCACACCTGCGGGGGATGTGCCCGCCCGGGCCGCGGCCTACGGTCGGCCGATGGACGCACTGGGGGAACGGGCGTCGGCACTGGTGGCACCCCCCAAGGGGATCCTGGCCACCGGGCCGGGCGGCGCGGCCATGTCCGGGCGGCTGGCGGCCGCCGGGGTACCGCCGACCTGGGAGAACCGCCGGGCCTTCCGCGAGCTGCTGATCACCGCACCCGGCCTGCGGGCCGGCATCACCGGGGTGATCCTGGACGCCGAGGGCATGGACCAGTGCTCGTCCGCTGGACCGCCGCTGGCGGAGGCGATCGCCGCGGCCGGCCTGATGACCGGGGTCCGGGCCAACACCGGCCGGCACCCGCTGCCCGGCACCCGCGGCGAGACGATCACCGAAGGCCTGGACGGACTCCCCGCGCGGCTGGAGGGGTGGGCCCGGCGCGGCGCGGTGTTCGCGACCTGGCGGGCCGTGCTGCGGATCGGGCCCGGGACCCCGTCGCCGGTGGCGGTCCGGGCCAATGCCCAGGCCCTGGGGCGGTACGCCGCCGCCTGCCAGGCGGCCGGGCTCGTCCCGGTGGTGGCGCCGCACCTGGACGCGGGCGGTCCGCACCCGGGGGCGCGGGATTCACCAGCCCAGAGCGAGACCGTGATGTCGCTGGTGCTGCTGGCGGTGATGAGCGAGCTGCTCGACTACGAGGTGGACCCGGCGGCTGTGATCCTCAAGCCGACCATGACGCGGCCGGGACCGCGGTCCGGGCGCCGGGCCAGCGCCGGGGAGAGCGCCGAGGCGACCGTGCGGACCCTGGCCGGTGTTCCGCTCACGCTGGCCGGGGTGGCCTTCGCGGGGGACAGCCAGCGTCCCGGGCGGGCGACCGAGATCCTGGCCGCGATGCAGTCAGTGCCGCATATCTGGCCGCTGACCTTCGCGTTCGGCCGCGCCCTGACCGGGCCGGCCCTCAGCGCCTGGGGCGGCCGGCCGGGTCAGCAGGCGGCGGCCCAGCGGGCGCTGGCGCACCGGGTCGCCATGAACGTCGCCGCCATGGAAGGCCGCTATGCCCCGGAACTGGACCTCCACGCCGCATGACCTGACCGGCCTGGGGTGAACCGGCCGATCGGACCGTTGCGGAGAAGGGGCCTCAGCGCGGGGGGAGCGTCGCGGGCCGGCCGGCCTGCGGGAGCGGGACGCGGCCTGCCCGAAGTGGCGGGCTCAGACGTTGAAGCCGAGGGCGCGGAGCTGCTCCCGGCCGTCGTCGGTGATCTTGTCCGGGCCCCACGGGGGCAGCCAGACCCAGTTGATCTTGAAGTCGCTGACCAGCCCGTCGAGGGCCGACCGGGCCTGGTCCTCGATCACGTCGGTGAGCGGGCAGGCCGCGCTGGTCAGCGTCATGTCGATGGTCAGCGTCTTGTCCTCGCCCAGCGTCACCCCGTAGATGAGCCCGAGGTCGACCACGTTCACCCCCAGCTCGGGGTCGACCACGTCGCGGAGGGCCTCGACCAGGTCCTCGGTCTCCTCGGTGATCTGCAGCAGGGGCCCGCTGGCCTCGGTGTCGTCTGTCATTTCTGCTCCTCCAGCGCTTGCACGGTCGCGTCCTTCCAGGCCATCCAGCCGAGCAGGGCGCACTTGATCCGGGCCGGGTACTTCGCTACTCCAGCGAACGCCACGCCGTCGCCGAGGATTTCCTCATCGGGCTCCACCTGGCCCTTGGACTGCATGAGGCGGAGGAACTCCTCGGCCAGGCTCATGGCCTCGGGCACGGTCTTCCCGATGATCAGCTCGCTCATCACCGACGCGCTGGCCTGGCTGATGGAGCAGCCCAGCGCGTCGTAGGACACGTCGGCCACGACCGGCTCGCCGGTGGCGTCCTTGAGCGTGACCCGCAGCGTCACCTCGTCCCCGCACAGCGGGTTCACGTGGTGCACCTCGGTGTCGTACGGCTCCCGCAGGCCCTTGTGGTGCGGGTGCCGGTAATGGTCCAGGATCACTTCCTGGTACAGGGACTCCAGGCGCATCAGTCACCACCGAAGAACCGCTGGGCCCGCCTGATCCCGTCGACCAGGGCGCCGACCTCCGCGGTCGTGTTGTACAGGTAGAACGAGGCCCGCGTGCTGGCCTGGATGCCGAACCGGCGGTGCAGCGGCCAGGCGCAGTGATGCCCGGCCCGGACGGCCACGCCGTGCTCGTCGAGCACCTGGCTGATGTCGTGCGGGTGCACATCNTCCAGCGTGAACGAGATCGCCGCGCCGCGGACCGCCGGGTCCGAGGGGCCGAGGACCCGCAGGCCCGGCACGGTGCCCAGNGCGTCCAGCGCGCAGGCGATCAGGTCCCGCTCGTGCGCCCGGACCGCGTCCAGGCCCACGTCGGTCAGGTAGTCCATGGCCGCGTCCAGCCCGGCCGCCTCGGCGATCGGCATGGTCCCGGCCTCGAACTTGTGCGGCGGGGGCGCGAACGTCGAGTGGTCCATCCAGACGCTCTCGATCATCTCGCCGCCGCCGAGGAACGGGGGCATCTCCTCGAGCAGCTCGCGGCGGCCCCACAGGACCCCGATGCCGGTCGGGCCGCACATCTTGTGGCTGG
>JGI20190J14840_1000134_pt1 | contig 10216 bp, 7 predicted proteins | sample NGESurshal072012_6_FD_14840 | JGI IMG/M metagenome (IMG submission 14840) | reverse complement strand
GCCGTGATGACCGCAGCCGTGCGGGACGATGCCACGGGCGGTGCTGGGCGCGGGGCTGGAAGCGGCGTGAGCCAGGCCGTCGAGCCGCCCCTCGTCCCTTTGCCGGCTCCGGGACGGCACCGGGAATCCCTGGGCGACTCCGGCCGTGCGGGCTGAGCAACGCGGAATCCGGGCGGCCAGCGAACGGCTGGTTGGTAGCGCAGCCAGCCACTGGCTGACACCTGCTGTGGAGATGGCGGCCTTGGTGAGCGATGAGCTGGCGCTAGGCCCGGATCATGCCGGCCTGCGCTGGGCCTGCTTCCCCGGGATGGATACGCCCACACCTGGCGGGGAGGCGAGCCGGGTGCGCCGAGCCCGGGACTTCACGGCCAGCACCTTGCATCAGTGGGGGGTGGCAGGACGCTGCGATGACATCGCCATCGTCGTGTCGGAGCTGGTGACCAACGCCTTCCAGCACGCCCGGCCTGCTTCCAGGAGCACCCATGCCGGGTGGCAGGTCCAGCTCGGCTTGGCTCATCCGGGGCACCGGGTCATCTGCGCTGTCGCCGACGCCAGCAAGGCGGTCCCTGTTCCCAGGGAGCCGGACTTCCTTGACGAAACCGGCCGCGGCCTGCACGTCATCGCCGCGCTCAGCGACCAGTGGGGCTACACGACTTCTATTCACACGGGGAAGGTGATCTGGGCGCTGTTCTCCATATGACCGGTGTCCTGCCCAGGCGGCGCTGGCCGCTTACTTTCCGGTGAGGGCAGCATCGGTCGTGACGAGCGAGCCCGGGGTCGTCGGGGGGGCCGGCCGGTTCGGTGCGGTCAGGTAGAAGCCGGCCACCAGCCAGGAGATGGCGAAGGCCCAGACGGAAACGACTTCCCCGATGTAGAGCCGGGTCAATTGCCAGATGCCTCCGCCCGCGAAAGCCCAGGCTCCGGCGGCCAGGATGAGCAGGGTGCACGTGATGTGGATCCAGAAGAGGGCCGGCTTCCGGAACAGGCTCGGCCTGGATTCACCCGGGACCATCAGCCGCCCGGTCTCTGGAAGCACCTCGCTGGTCGCGAAGAGGAAACTCATAACGGCCAGGAAGAGGATGAACACGATCGCGCACACCGCATGTATCGTCGCCGTTTGATGCTCACCGAGGGTCTGCTCGACGAATGAGCACCCGGCCGGCTCGGGAGTGCTGCCGCAGGCTGGCGCGCCGGGTGGGAGACCCGCACGCGTGGTGGGGAAGAAGACGACCCCGAGGACCGCAACACCCGCGATCAGGCTGGCCCAGAAATCCACGGTGCGGCACTCGCCGGCCATGTACGTGGCGAGCAGGAAGCCGATGACGCACAAACCGCCCACGAAGATGTCCTGCATCGACGTGTGGTAGTACTCGCTGAGCGACCCCCGGACATGGACGCCTCCCCTGAGGAAGAACGTCTCCCCGATGATGAAGGCGATGGGCAGGAGCAGTCCCAGGAATCCGACCACGAGACGGCTGACCCGGTAAGAACGGGTGTACGCGTCGTCCCTTCTGGACTCGGGATAGCGGCTGTGCGTGTTCAGTGCGGCCAGAAGATCAACAATTTTTTCGCCGAGCGCTGCCATGACTGGTCTCCATCGTCCCTGGACGCTGATCTTCCAGACGTCCTTCTGCTTCTGCTTCTGCCTTGATGGAGGAGCGGCAGGGCAAACCTGATACATCTGGACCAGCGCCGGACGGCTGCCGGGTGGGGTTTCCGCTCATGAGAGAGTGGATGCATGGGAAGCAACGCCAGCCGCCGGGAGCGCAAGAAGGCCAATCGCCTGCAGCCGGGGGGCAAGCCGCGCAAGCCCGTGGCCCGTCCGCAGAACGACAGGCCGCCGCCGCTCAGCATGTCTGAGCAGATCCGGGCCGGGGTCCCGCCGCGCCCGAAGCGCTAGCGGGGCAAGCTGCTCAGGAGTTGCCGGAGCAGGCTCCGGACGTCCTGGGTGGTCGTGGCAGTAGCGACCCTGATCGCATTCAGTAATTATCCAGATCCTCTAAGTGAGGCAAAGGTCGCCGCACCTTAGGGTGGTTCAGCATGATCAAGGTCCTGGGACGCTCGCTGGACAGGCGAGAACGGCAGGTCATCGAGTTGCGGCTGATGCAGGCACGCGACATGTTCGAGATGCCCAGCACGGACCTGTTCTCGGAGTACCGCAACTTTCTCACCGGGGTCGATATCTGCCTCAGCGAACTGCGCAGCCGCCGGTCCGTGCGCCCGGTCCGGCTGGAGATCCATATGCCGCCGGAGGCCATCGACGATGGGGTGGCGGAGCGGCTGGCCGGGACCCTGCGCCGGTACTGCAACCACCGGATCCACTACAACCGCCGGGAGAGCCAGGCGCAGCGGGTCGGGGGCGTCAGCGCCTTGCGGATCGGCATCCCCGTCTCCGCTCTGGGACTGGTGGTCGCCGCGCTGGCGACGAAGATCAAGCCCGCTGGCGGTGCTGCCAATCTCGTGACGGACCATCTCGGGTGGGTACTGGCGTGGATCGGGTTGTGGTTCCCTCTCGACCAGTTTCTGTTCAACCCCCTGTCCTACGGCCGCGAAAGCCGCGTGCTGCACCTCCTGGCCAGCGCTGAGATCGAGGTGAGCCCCCACCGGCCCGATGCCTAGCAAGCCGCCCACCGCCTGAGTCCCGCAGCGGGGGAAGGCCGTCACACGGTCTGGAAGTGGTAGCCCTCGCGCAGCAGCCGGGGGAGCACGATCTTCAGCGCATCCACGGTCTGGGAGCGGTTGCCGCCTCCGTCGTGCTCCAGGATGATCGATCCCGGATGGGTGTTGCGCATGATGTTGCGGACAATCCTCCGGACTCCCGGCCGGGCCCAGTCCCGGGGGTCGACCGACCAGTCCATCGGCACCATCCGCATCCGCTCGCACTGCCGGATCACGGTGGCCGACCAGGCCCCGTAGGGGGCGCGGAACAGCTGCGGGTGGACGCCGGTCGCCGAATGGATGGCATGACTGGTCCAGGCGAGTTCCGTGCGCACTCTATGAACCGGCACGCGGGCGAGGTCGGAGTGAGTCCAGGTGTGATTGGCGATATGGTGGCCCGCCTCGGTGACCGACCGGGCCAGATGCGGGTAGGCGGCCACATGAAGACCGATCATCGAGAACGTCGCCGTGACTCCGTACTGGTGCAGCACCCTGAGTACCTGCGGGGTGTAGACGGGATCGGGCCCATCGTCGATGGTCAGCGCGATCGCCTTGGACGCGTCGTCGATGTAGTAAAGGGGCCGGTTCAGTGGGTAGGAGGCCGGGTGATAGGCACGCGGGTCAGGGTGCTTGACCGCAGCGTGGTGGGTAACCGGGCTGCGCTGGGCAGCTGGCTTCCGGGCGGCTGGCTGCTGGTAGGCACTCACCTCCCGGTGGGGCGGCAAATGATCGGGCCCGGAAAGCCACCGGGAGCCGACGATGCCGGTCAGCGTAATGCCGCCGACGGCCAGGAGCAGCCGCCGCCGCCGAACCTCATAAATAGCTCCCGAATCACGATCAGAACCCGAGAGATTCCCCATCCGCGCCCCGGTTTGTCTGTGCCTTATTGCGGCAAGTACGGCTGCAGAAATCGTGTCTAAGCCATCTAGGGCATCATGCCGGAATTAACCGGCAACACAAAGCAAATCCGAAGGTGTGTCGCATGTCCCGGAGCGGATGATTTCCGGGTAGGACGGCCCCGGGCCGGCCGGCAGTAACCAGGTCCGGATCGGCGTGGCCGCGGACGGCAGTACGGGTTAAAATGTCCTGGTGATGGAGTTGTTTCACCCGGCTGTTCGAAACTGGTTCGAGGGCAGGTTCCCAGCCGGGCCCACAGAGCCCCAGGCGGAGGGCTGGCAGGAGATCGCGGCTGGCCGCCATACGCTGATCGCCGCGCCGACCGGGTCCGGGAAGACCCTGGCGGCGTTCCTGGTCTGCATCGACCGCATCTACCGGGCCCACGACGCGAACAGCCAGGCCCCCGCGCGCGAGGCAGACAGCCAGACCCCCGAGGCGGGCTCCCCGGTGCCCGGCCCCCAGGCCGGGCCGCAGGTCGTGTACGTGTCGCCGCTCAAGGCGCTGGCCGTGGACATCTGGCAGAACCTCGAGGCGCCGCTGGCCGAGATCGCCAAGACGGCAGCCCGGATGGGCCTGCCCGCCCCGGACATCCGGGTCGCGGTGCGGACCGGTGACACGGCCGCGGCGGAGCGCGCCGCGATGCTCAAGAACCCCCCGGACTTCCTGATCACCACCCCTGAGTCGCTGTACCTGCTGGTGACCGCGGAACGGAGCCGCGCGATGCTGGCCCCGGTCGGCACGGTCATCGTGGACGAGATCCACGCGGTCGCGGACAACAAGCGGGGCTCCCATCTGGCGCTCACCCTGGAGCGGCTGGAGCACCTGGCCGCCCAGCCGGTGCAGCGGATCGGCCTGTCCGCGACCCAGCGCCCCATCGAGACCGTCGCCCGGCTGCTGGTCGGCGCGGGCCCCGGCCGGTCGGCGCCGGACGGGTCGCCGCGGTGCGCGATCGTGGACTCCGGCCACCGCCGCGAGCTCGACCTGGCGCTCGAGCTGCCCGGCGACGAGCCCGGCGCGGTCGCCTCGGCAGAGCAGATGGACGAGATCCTGGACCTGATCGCCGGGCATGTGCTGGAGCACCGGACGACGCTGGTGTTCGTCAACACCCGGCGGATGGCCGAGCGGATCGCCCACCAGCTGGGGGAGCGGCTGGGCGAGGGGCAGGTCGCCGCGCATCACGGCAGCCTGTCCAAGGACCGGCGGCAGCGGGTGGAGTCGCGGCTGCGCGGCGGTGACCTGCGGGCCCTGGTCGCGACCGCGTCGCTGGAGCTGGGGATCGACATCGGGCCGGTCGAGCTGGTGTGCCAGATCGGCTCGCCGCGCAGCTTCGGCACCTTCCTGCAGCGGGTGGGCCGGTCCAACCACAGCCGCGGCGGGATCCCGGCCGGGCGGCTGTACCCCACGACCCGGGACGAGCTGGTGGAATCCGCGGCGCTGCTGCGCGGCGCCCGGTCCGGGCGGCTCGACGCCCTGCAGGTCCCGGACTGCCCGCTGGACATCCTGGCCCAGCAGATGGTGGCGGAGTGCGCGGCCGAGGACTGGGCTGAGGACGACCTGCTGGCCCTGGTCCGCCAGGCCGCCCCGTTCGCGGACCTGACCGCCGAGGACTTCGGCGAGGTCGCCGAGATGGTGTCCGAGGGCATCCGGACCGGCCGCGGCCGCCGGGCCGCCTACCTGCACCGGGACCGGGTGACCGGGCGGCTGGCCGGCCGGCGGGGCGCCCGCCTGGCCGCGCTCACCTCGGGCGGGGCGATCCCCGAGCTGGGTGACTACCGGGTGCTGGCCGAACCGGACGGCAGCCTGGTCGGCACGGTGAACGAGGACTGGGCGATCGAGTCCATGGCGGGCGACGTGTTCCTGCTCGGCACCACCTCGTGGCGGATCCGCCGGGTCGAGCCGGGCGTGGTGCGCGTCGTCGACGCGCAGGGGGCGCCTCCCTCGGTGCCGTTCTGGCTGGGCGAGGCACCCGGCCGCACGGTGGAGCTGTCGGAGGAGGTCTGTGCCCTCCGCAAGGCGGTCGCCGAGCGGCTGGGCACCGGCGGGCCGTCTGAGGCCGTGGCCTGGCTGCAGGCCGACTGCGGGATCGGCGCGGACGCCGCGGAAGTGATCACCGCCTACCTGGGCACCGCCCTGGCGCAGCTGGGGCTGCTCCCGGACATGGACACCATCGTGCTGGAACGGTTCTTCGACGAGAGCGGCGGGATGCAGCTGGTCGGGCACGCGCCGTTCGGGGCCCGGCTCAACCGGGCGCTCGGGCTGGCCCTGCGCAAGCGGTTCTGTGTCACGTTCGACTTCGAGCTGCAGGCCGCGGCCAGCGACGACGCCATCCTGCTGTCGCTGGGGCCGCAGCACAGCTTCCCGCTGGAGCAGGTGCCCAGGTTCCTGGCCTCCAGGACCGTGGAGGGCGTGGTCCGGCAGGCCGTCCTCACCTCACCGATGTTCACGGCGCGGTGGCGGTGGAACCTGAACCGGTCCCTGGCCGTCCTGCGGATGCGCGGCGGGAAGAAGAACCCGCCCGCGATCCAGCGGATGGAAGCCGATGACCTGATGGCCGCGGTGTTCCCGACCCTGGCCGCCTGCCAGGAAAACGTCGCGCCCGGCCCGCTGGAGATCCCCGATCATGTCCTGGTCCGCCAGACCCTGGAGGACTGCCTGCGTGAGGCCATGGACATCGACGGCCTGGCCGAGCTGGTGGGCGCGATCGAGTCGGGCCGGGTCACGGTCGTGGTGCGGGACACCACCGAGCCGTCGGTACTCGCGCACGAGATCCTGAACGGCCGGCCGTTCACCTTCCTCGACGACGCCCCGCTCGAAGAACGCCGCAGCCGCGCGATACCGCTGCGCCGCGGCCTGCCCGTGGAACCCCACGAGCTGGGCCGGCTCGACCCCGAGGCCATCGAGCGGGTCGCCAGCCAGGTCCGCCCCGACCCGCGGGACGCCAACGAGCTGCACGACCTGCTGATGACGCTGACCGCGATCCGCCCGGACGCGGAATGGCAGGGCTGGTTCGAGGAGCTGGCCGGCGACCGCCGCGCGGTCAGCGTCTACGGGCCGGCCGGGGTGTTCTGGTGCGCGGTCGAACGCCGCCCCGCCATCGAGGCCCTGTTCCCGGACGCCGCCGTGGCGCCCGATCACCCCTGCCCGGTCGCGAGCTCCCCGCCCGACCCGGACGCGGCCGCGGCCGACATGCTCCGCGGCCACCTGGACTGCCGTGGCCCCTCGACGGTCACGGACCTGGCCCAGGCCACCGGCCTGCCGCCCGGCGACATCGGCATCGCGCTGGCCCGGCTGGAGGAGGAAGGCTTCGCCATCCGCGGCCGGTTCACCCGGGCCCGGGAAGACGCCGGGGCGCAGGCGGGGCCAGAGAGCGGCACAGCCGAGGAATTCTGCGCCCGGCGGCTGCTGGCCCGCATCCACGCCTACACCCGGCAGCGGCAGCGCCGCGAGATCGAGCCGGTCACCGCCCGGGACTTCATGCGGTTCCTGCTGCGCTGGCAGCACGTGGCGCCGGGCACCCAGGTCGAGGGGCGGCTCGGCGTGCTCAGCGTCATCGAGCAGCTGCAGGGCTACGAGCTGGCCGCGGGCGCATGGGAGAACGCCGTCCTGGCCACCCGGGTGGAGGGTTACCGGCGCGAGTGGCTCGACGAGGTGTGCCTGTCGGGCCAGGTCATCTGGGGCCGGCTGTCGGTGCGCGACAGCGAGCCGGACCCGGTGCCGAAGCGCAGCGGGCTGGTCCCGTCCCGGGCCACCCCGATCACCCTGGCCATCCGTGATGACCTGCCCTGGCTGCTCCGCGCGGCCCGGGGTGACCTGGCCCCCGCCGAGCCCGGGCCCGGCCGCACCCAGGATGTGCTCGACGCCCTCCGCCAGCACGGGGCGCTGTTCCGGCCCGACCTGGCCACGGTCAGCGGCCGCCTGCCGGGGGAGGTGGAGGAGGCGCTGTGGGACGGCGTGGCCCGCGGCCTGATCACCGCCGACGGTTTCCGGGCGGTCCGGTCCCTGCTGCAGCGGTCCTCCGCACACCGGGCCCAGCGGCCATCCGGGCTCCGCGGGCTGCGCCAGGGCCGGTCCCGGCCCGGCGCTGCCTCAGCCGGGCGGTGGTCGCTGCTCCCGGTCCCGTCCGCCGGCGCCGACCCCGACGANCTCGCCGANGCCGTGGCCGAGCAGCTGATCGTCCGCTGGGGCGTGGTCTTCCACGATCTGCTGGCCCGGGAGAACCTCGCGGTGCCCTGGCGCGAGATCTTGTGGGCCCTGCGGCGCATGGAGGCCCGGGGCACCATCCGCGGCGGCCGGTTCGTCGCCGGGTTCAGCGGCGAGCAGTTCGCGCACCCGGACGCCCTCGACGTGCTGCGCACGGTCCGCAAGCAGCGCCCGGCCGGCGAGACCGTCCGGATCTCCGCCGCTGACCCGCTGAACCTGACCAGCGTCGTGCTGCCCGGCCCGCGGATCCCGGCGATCCCGTCGAACACCGTCACCTACGTCGATGGGGCCGTGCCGCCCGGGACAACCAGCCCGGAGGCCGCCCGGACCGCCTCCTGAAGGTCCCCGGGATCCGTGATCATGGGATCACTGTTTGGCCAGGGCACGGCCAGGGCAACAGCGATCCCATGATCACGATCACGGTGCGAGGCGTGAGGGGCTGGTGTGGCGAGAGGGACTGGCGATGCGACGCTGAGGCGGGGCTGGTGCGCAGCCGAGGCGGGGCGCTCTCCCGAGCACTGTTCAGACGAACGCGCTGCTTACACACAGGCACTGTTCACACGAAAGCACTGAGGCCGGTGATGGCCCGGCCGACCAGGAGGGTGTTGATCTCGCGGGTGCCCTCGTAGGAGTAGATCGCCTCGGCGTCGGCGACGAAGCGGCCGACCTGGTTCTCCAGCAGGATGCCGTTGCCGCCGAGCAGCTCACGCGCGTAGCCGACGGTTTCCCGCATCCGTACCGTGCAGAACGCCTTGGCCAGCGCGGAGTGCTCGTCGGCTGCCGTCCCCTCCGCCTGCAGCTGGGACAGCCGGGCGCACAGGCAGGCCGAGGACGTGATGTTGGCCAGCATCCGCACCAGCAGGTCCTGCACCAGCTGGAATCCCGCGATCGGCCGGCCGAACTGCTGCCGCTCCTTCGCGTACGCGAGCGCGTGCTCGTACGCCCCGCGGGCACACCCCACCGCCTGCCAGGCCACCCCCGCCCGGGTCAGCCGCAGCACCTTGGCCGTCTCCCGGAACGAGCTTGCTTTCTGCAAACGGTTCGCTTCAGGCACCCGGACCCCGTCCAGCGTGATGTGGGCGTTCTGGACGACCCGCAGCGCGATCTTGTCGTGCATCTTCATGGCCGAGAAGCCCGGTGTGCCCTGCTCCACCACGAAGCCCTTGACCTGGCCGTCGGCCACGTCCCGGGCCCAGATAATGGTGTAGTCGGCGAACGTGGCGTTGCCGATCCATTTCTTCTGCCCGTCCAGGACCCAGTCGGCGCCGTCGCGGCGCGCGGTGGTGGTGAGGCCGCCCGCGACCCCGGAGCCGACGTCCGGCTCGGTCAGCCCGAACGCGCCGATCTTCTCCATCCGGGCCATCTCCGGCAGCCACCGCTGCTTCTGTTCCTCGGAGCCGAGCAGGTAGATCGACCCCATCGCGAGGCCGCTGTGCACGCCCATGAACGTGGAGATCGACGGGTCGGTCCGGGCCAGCTCCATCGCGATCATCCCGTCCAGGAACGGGCCGCCGCCCGGGCAGCCGTAGCCGTCGTAGGCCGTGCCGGCGATGCCCAGCCCCGCGAACGCCGGGATCAGGTCGTACGGGAACTCCTCCCGGGTCCAGTAGTGGTTGATGACCGGCTCGATCTCCTTGGTCATGAACTCCCGGGTGCGCTGAAGTGTGGCCCGGCCGCGGTCGTCCAGCAACTGCTCCAGGCCGTAGAAGTCGGCCTCGGCGGCGTTGGCCATGAGAGTCCTCCCAGGGAGTTCGAGACGGTCTAGCCTGCCCCCCCACTACCCGCGCCGGCGGACAGGAACCGGCTGATCACCGGCGCGACCTCGGCCGCCTCGGTGACCAGGCCCAGGTGGCCGCCGTGGAACACGTGCAGCTGCGAGCGGGGGATCAGCGTGTGCATCAGCCGGGCATTGGCCAGCGGGATCAGCGGGTCGTCATCGCCGGACACGATCAGGGCCGGCTGGCGGATGAGCGGCAGGAACGGCAGGCTCGTCCAGCCCGCCCCGGCCGCGAGCTGGTAGAGGTAGCCCCGCGGGGCGCCGACCCGGCTCTCGGCGTGCATCAGCGCACTGACCCGGTCCGGCTCGGTGCGCGCCGAACCGCCGTAGAGGTCCGCGGCGACCTCCCGCATGTAGTCCCGGTCCAGGTAGCGGCGGGGGGTGACCATCCGGGCCAGCACCGCCGGCCGGGCCGGCACCATCAGCGACCCGGTCGCCGTGCTGGCCAGCACCAGGCGGCGGCACCGTCCCCGCTGGACCACCGCGAAGTGCTGCGCGACCGCCCCGCCCCAGGAAATGCCGAGCACGTCGGCCTGGCCGTAGCCGAGCTCGGACAGCAGCCGGGCCATCAGGCGGCACAGGCCGGTGAAACGGTACGGCCGGGCGGGCAGCGGGGAACCGCCGACCCCGGGAACGTCGAAGCGGATGACGCCGAGCGCGGGATCGAGCTGGTCGACGAACGGC
>JGI20190J14840_1000131_pt1 | contig 10265 bp, 13 predicted proteins | sample NGESurshal072012_6_FD_14840 | JGI IMG/M metagenome (IMG submission 14840) | reverse complement strand
GCGTCGAGCGAATTGAATTGGGCCGGGGCTGCGAAGACGCCAGGCGGCGGGGGCGGCGGTTGAGCGGCGGCGTCGGCTTTACCGACCGGTGCGGCGCCTGCACCGTAACCGCAGGCAGCGCCGCGGGATCTGCCGAGGAATCGCCGGGCTCGGCGAGGGCTGGAGCCGCGGCCACCACGGTGGATTGCGGTTGGGCCGACGCCGACGGCTCGAGCACCGGCACCAAGAACGCAATCAAAGCCAGCCTACGCGAACCCTTCGCCACGCCACGACCCCACCGCACCGCATCGACAGAGGCGAAACGCCAGGCATCAATCCGCGTTGGTCGAAGCCAGGTTCACAATCGCGGTCCAGGCATATACGTATCGTGCGTTCATCGAATGGTGAAGCCATACTGGCCGCTCAGTATGAAGTAAATTGATATTCATCATACTAGGTCACGAAAGGCAAGAAAATGCAGCGCATTACAATCACGCTCGACGACGATTTGATGGATGAACTCGACCAGATGATCGTCGAGCAGGGTTACCAGGGCCGATCGGAGGCAATCCGTGACTTCACCCGCGCCGGCATGCAGCAGGCCACACAGAAGATGGGCAAATCCGCCGACTGCGTCGGCGCGCTGGTCTATGTCTACGACCACGCCGAACGCGATTTATCGCGACGCCTGGTGGAGAACTATCACGGACATCATGATCTCTCGGTGGCGACGCTTCACGTTCACCTCGACGATGACAATTGCATGGAGGTGACGGTGCTGAAAGGAAGCGGCGCCGAGGTACAGCATTTTGCCGACCACATCATTGCGGAGCGCGGGGTTCGATATGGCCGCCTCGTCATGATACCGACGGAAACGAACAAGAGGAAGGCCAGACCGCCGCGCAAAAATGCCGGCCATCGACATTCATGAGATGGGCATTCGGCCTACCGGACCGCCAGCACAGACCCGGTGCTGGCGAGGATCAAGGCAGTGCCGATCCCCAGCGGGCATTTTCTACCGCTCGGAGACCGATGTCGGCGTCGACAGGTTGGAGGCCGAATTTACCTCGGGCGCGGCGTGGTGCGCATCGAACTCCGGCATTACCGGGGCGCTCGGGCCAAATCGGACACGATAGACCTGCAAGTTCTCCATGACGCGCTGGACATAGTTGCGCGTTTCGGCAAACGGAATGCGTTCCACCCAATCAACCGCATCCACGTTGGCGGCGCGAGGATCGCCATATTGCTTCACCCATTGCTGAACACGGCCGCGGCCGGCGTTATAGGCGGCGAAAGTCAGGATGTGAGAGCCGTGATACTCCCGCAACAGCGCGCTGAGCTCGGCCGCGCCCATCTGTGCGTTGTAGACGGGATCAGAGACCATCCGCTCCCAATCATAGGCGACGCCGAACCTTTTCGCGGTGTCGCGCCCGGCTTCCGGGGTTACCTGCATCAGGCCGACCGCGTTTGCCGGCGAGCGGTCGCGCTGGTCGAATGCACTTTCGGTGCGTGCTACCGAATAGATCACGCTGCGGTCGATTGCAGGACCGATCGGGCTGTGCTGCGGAACCCCGATGGTGGGAAAAGCGTAAAGATCCAGCGCCAATCCACGGCTGAGGGCGAGCTTTCCGATCTGCAGCATGGCGCAGGCATCGTTGCGGCGCCCGGCCAGCTCGGCAAGCTCGGCCAGTGCCGCGGCGTCCACGCTCTGCTCCGCGAGGTCGGTCACAAAATTCAATACGAGGTCGCGCTCGCCAACGGCGTAGAGCATGTCAGCGGCGTGGATGAGCTCGTTTGAATGGGCCGGAGCGGGGACCGGATCGGCCGGCTGCGGTGTTCGCAGTTCACCCTTGTCAAGGCCGAGCTTCGCGCGCGCGAGCTGGCCGTAATAGGCGGTGGTGTATCGGGCGGCCCTTTCATAACTGGCCGACATCCCGGCCTTGTCGCCGATGGCCTCGGCGGCACGGCCTCGCCAGTAGTTTGCCCGAGCCAGCACGATCGGATTGACCGAACCGTCGTCGATATGCGCGAAATGCGCCCGCGCCGTCTCGGGATCGTGAAGGTACCGCAACGCGACCCAGCCAGTCAGGAAATGGAATTCGGCCCGATAGTTTTCGTTTGCCGGCAGGGCGGCGTCACGCGCGACCTGGTAGGCTGTTCGGAACTCGCCCCCATCAATCAGCCTGCGCACGAGAACGCGGCGCGCGCGCCACCACTCGTCGGTATCTTGAAGCGCCATTGTTGCTGGCGATGCGCCCAGCATTAGCCGGGTTGCCTCGGCAACCCGATCGTGACGCAACGTCCAGTCAATACGACACAGGGTATAGCCGAGGTCATGGCGGGCCTCGGTCGCAACCGCGTCGAGCAGTTCGAGCGCCTTGGTCGCATTCCCTGCAACCGCGGCGCAGGCCTTCACAATCGAAAGATCGTCGCTGCCAAGGTGATGCGCAGCGCGCAGCGCTCCCGAGAAATCCCTGGCCCCGATACGCTTGTCCATGCGCGCCCGATGGTCCTCGGGGGTGAGCAGATGCTGGAACAGCTCGAACGCTTCGGCCTCATTGCGCTCCGACAATTCCGCCGACCGCCACGCCTCCCGAACCTGACGTCCGGCGCCGTCGAGATTTCCTTCGGCAAGAAGGACCCGCGCGAGCGCAAAGCGACCCATGGCACTGGCGGGCCGATCGTGGGTAAAATTGTGAACCGTGGTGGCGTCGCTGCGCTCCTGCCACAACCGTGCTTCCGCCCGCCGGAGCATCAGCCCTGCGCTCGGCCAGTCCTGGTTATCGGCGAGGAACGCCGCATATCTGCTGAAATTGGCTTCCGAATCCTGGTGTCGCAGGATGTACCACTCGACGAGCTTCTGAGCCGTGGGATCGCCGATCGCCTTTTCTGCGACGGTCGCTTCGCGGCTCTTGCCGCCGCGCACCAGATCGACCGCCTGCCTCACCGCCAGGAGGTCACCCGACAGCGGAGGGGTCGTTGTCTCCTGGGCAGGCATCCTGGCGGGCGGTGCCACCTTGCGCCGCGCCGCCGCGACATGCGCGCCACGCTTGCCTCGCTCGCGCTTGTCGCTCTTGAGCACGGTTTTACGCGGATGCAGGTGCTGTTTCGCCGCCTCTGCCTTGCTGGCGTGGTGAACTGGCTTGTGGCGGGACAGCGCGCTCGCATCGCTCGAAAGCGCGACGAACGTCACCAGCGTGAAGAAACAAGTCAGCGGCCAGAAGGGCTGATTCATTCCGTGGTCCCCCGCGAACCGACCGGCACGAACCCCGAGAATCGCACGATCCGTTCGGTTAGAGCNGTGCCAAGGGTACCACGCCGGCGAATGGCGACTGTCGCGTTTCGGCAACATCAGCCAGGAAACTGGAAATCCGGCAGGATGGGCCGCGCGCCGGCGCTCGACGCCCTCCGCGAACAATGCCGGGCGGGGCGGCGACCGGCCCGCCGCGATTAAGATTAAGCCTTAACCAACTATTAACTAAAGCGTTGGTGGGCGCGAAAGACGACCTAGTATGGGTTCGGATGTTGCGAAACCGGTAGGCGTGCCATGATGTATAAAGCGTATGCGGTCCTCATATTGTCGCTCGGTGCAACGATGGCCACGAGCCACGCGTTCGGCGGCCCGCGGGCAGCCCATGGCGTCGTTTCCGCTTCTACGCATTCGACGGTCCGTCCATCGGTCGCTCGATTGCCGAATCATCTCCACAGACGCAACGAAGGGAATTTCTTTCCGGCAACGGGAGGCTTCTTCTGGGATAGCGAACCCGGTGAAGGGATCGCGCCACCGGTATCCGGCCCGGTATCGGGCGATATCAATTACACCTACAAATACGATGTCCCCTGGGATTGGGCCCACCGATATCCGCCCGGCTTTTTTGGCAGCCCCCCTGCCCCGCTTGCTCCACCGGTGTCCTATACGCCCGGTTGCCCCGCGCAGATCGTAACGGTTCCCGGGGCTGACGGCAAAGACCAAACCGTGACTGTGGTTCGCTGCTAGCCAGCGCATTTTCGACATCAATGGCTTCATCCTTCGAGACGCATCGCTTCGCGATGCTCCTCAGGACGAGGACTCATTTTTAGACCCTCATGGTGAGGCGCCGCGCCTTGCGCGGCGTCTCGAACCACGAGGCCTCGGGAGAAACAACAAGGATTCGAGTGAACCGGAAAGCGCTTTAGCCAGGAGAACCCAGGCGTTCGTGATGGTGGTTGGCATGTTCGGTCATCGTTCGACAACGGCGTTCAGCGACAACGCCACCAGGTCCGCCTTGCCTCTAAATGAGGACCGCGCATCACGCGAGCTCAACGACGGTCGTTTACCCTCTTTCGATCTTGCCGTATCAAATTTGCAATTGTGGTGTATTCTGAATTTATGCATGTCGAGTGTCGACCTGCATTGACCCAACTTTAGGGACCACGGAGGGGAACATGGCCAAGAAAGCGAAGAAGGCAAAGAAAGCAAAGAAGACAGCCAAGAAGAGAAAGAAGTAACCGTTCGACGAAAACCGCGCGGGGTCGTGCCGGGCATCCATCTTCAGTCAAAGACCGGTCATGGCGGGCCAACGGGCGCTTGCGCTCCTCGCAATGGCGGCTGAAGCGACAGCTTTTGCCATCCGCGCAACTCAGGCCGGACCTTTATGCACGCGGCGGCTGCATGATGGTCCGGTTTTTCATTTGCGAACGAGCTTCGATAAGAATACTGCCGCCGATCCAATGTAAAAAATCGTCACCGATCATCTGAATGTCGATGCCGGCACTTGAGTATAGCCGAAGCTGCCTTCGACGCTGATCTGCGGCGTCAATTGAAGGCCAAGGCCGGCACTCGCTGTCACACCGACCGCATCGTTGCCAGCATAGAAATTCGTCAGGCCAGGGAGTCCCGACGGGTTCGTTCTGATGCTTGTGACGCCAAAACTCGCCGTCGCATAAAGACCGCCGAGCAGCGCAGCGTTGGGGTTCGACTTGTAACTGCCGACGACTGACGTTCTCCACGCGGGATCCCCCGCATTCGTGAACCAGTCCTGCCGCTCGGACGTTGGGAAAACGAACTGAGGCCCGAAAGAATTGCCGGAGATTCCGCCGGATTCCACAAACAATCCCACAGTTCCGGACCCCAACTTCGCTGTGTAGGCCTGTTGATTGGTTCCGGGAGCCATGTTGAGACCGGCGTTGAATCCAAACGGGGTGTAAGGGTTGGCGAGCGCCGCCCATTGTGGGTCAAACGGGTTAAAGCCAGTGACCGACTGCGCCTGCGCATGAGCCGGCGCGACAACCGCGCTTGTCGCCAAAGTTGTCATCAGACAGATGCCGCCGATCGCAATGGACCGCGAGAAAGATCTCCACTGCATTACCGCCTCCGGTTCGAAGCTGCCGAAAGAAATTGAATACCGACTCCGGAAAGGTGCAAGTCGAGCATCGCGCTTGCACCCCCTAATTCTGCTCTCGTTATAGCATGATCATGACGGCTGAAAACGCTCCTGATTTGGCTGCGTGTCAGTTCTCAGCCGTTCTGCGTACCATCGGCGTAGCCGCCGCCGATCTGCATGCCGGGTGCGAGCAGGCCTTTGCCCGGTACATGATTGATCTCCAGCCTTGTACCGTCGGGATCCTCAAACAGCACAGAATAGTAGCCAGGGGCGAAGCTGTCCTCGCGTGGTTCATGAACAATTTTGGCGCCGATTTTGACGAGGAAGTCATACGCCTCATCGACGTCGCCGCGCTCACGTGCGCGAAAACAGTGATGATGCAACCCCACCGAACCCTGACGAAATCGTTGGCCAGCATGTTCAGGAGCTGCGGCATGGATGCCAAAGCCGGTACGACCTCCGACACAATAGAAGGAGTTTACACTGTCAGCCACAACCGTAAGGCCCAGGAACGGCAGCAATTGTCCATAGAAGGCGCGCGCGGCTGCGAAATTTCCAGCCGTGATGAACGTGTGGGCAACACCGTTGATTTCCATTGGTCCATCCTCCCCGCCCTTGGCCCCGATGGCCGGCATCCGACTTTCTTCCGCATCGCATGCGTTAACTACAATTCCAGAGGTTAGGTAGCAGGCATCGAATAAACCTTGTGAGTAACGCCCCATTAAGGTTGATTGAGCCTGCGGGCCGCGGTTGCGAAGATGGCGACCCTGGCAGCCCGAGGTGCTCGAAGTGGGGTTCGAGACTTGATCAGAACAGTCTGGCTCGCAAGCTTTGGCCTTGCCCTCCTCGGTGCTTTATTCGCTGTGAAGGTCGCATCCGCTCCGATTCCGGAGCCTGCAGCAGCTGACGCTCCAGGCATCCGAACAACAGTTCTGCTTGGCGACACCTGTTCTAACCCTGACAGACGGCACTGTGCCGCCGCGGAACGCAGGTAGGATTCGCCAGCATCATGCTCTGGTATGTAGACCTGATGACGATCTCGGCCACCGCCGTTCTCGGTTGGGTCGCGCTTGAACTACTAGGCCGACCGATCCGGGCGTTGCTTGACCTCCGGCGCAGCGTTCTCGAACAAATGCTCGTTCTTGGAAACATCTCGCTGCCAAACCCCCGGGAAACGGCGGTTAGCTCTCGAGAGATCCACGCGTATGACCAGGCCATGAAAAACGCGAGACAAGCGCAGTGCATCTTCCGTGAACTCGGTTCTCAACTGTTGGCATTCAGCGAAAACGAGCCCGTCGCGGCCAACGCGGTAGCTTCAATCGGTTTGAATCCGGCCGCAGCGGGCAGCGCCTTGATTGGGCTGTCGGTGGGCTGTTCCCGGCCTGACACCGATCGCGCCGGACTTCGTCACCAAATTGAAAACGCTCTTCGCTTGACCTGCGCTGCTCCCGCGGCTGCTCGCCAACGCCACCGACGTGACAACGAGATCGAATATCGGACTGAATTCGTCGACCTTCGCGACATCAGCTTGTCCACCTGAGACCGGACGGGCGTCTCGTACTTGACGCCGCGTGGAAGACTCTGGCCTTTCAGCGTCAAGCCCCCGCACGAACGTGAAGGGAGCTTTGCCCTTGACATGTTACGCACATGCGTGCATGTTCGTAACATGTCAGCCATGATCCAAATCCGTAACGTGCCGGATACGCTGCACAGGCGGCTCAAATCGCGTGCGGCGCTGGCGGGGATGTCGCTTTCCGATTACCTGCTCAGTGAAATCCGCGAGGTGGCCGAGCGACCGACACTAGGGGAGCTGCGAGCGCGTTTGGAACGCCGTTCGGGAATGACCCCTTCCGTTGCGCCAGCCCAGATGGTCCGGGCTGAACGCGGTCGCCAATGATCGTCGTTGACGCTTCGGCCCTGCTCGAATCGCTCCTTCGCACGCCGGCAGCAGAAGCAGTGGAAAGACGGCTATTCGACCCACGACAGACGCTGCACGTGCCTCATTTGCTCGATGTCGAAGTCGCGCAGGTGATCCGGCGATATACGGCAAAGGGCGAGATCGATAGCGAACGCGGCCGTGCGGCTCTTGCCGACCTCGCGGATTTTCCCTTGCGCCGATATTCGCACGATTCCTTTTGCCGCGGGTCTGGGATTTGCGGAACAATCTCTCGGCTTACGATGCGGTCTACGTGGCCCTTGCGGAAGCGCTCGACGCTCCGTTGCTCACGCGCGATCAGCGTCTTGCCGCCGCGCCCGGCCATCACGCGTTAGTCGAATTGGTGTGAACGGCTTGCAAATTATCAGATCGGCGTTCGTACGCTGTCGCCGCGACCTTCTACGTCATTGCCGGGAACCTACCGTACGTTCAAGCCCGTTTTGCCCGCTTCAGGCCTTGAGGAAGGCCAGCAGGTCCGCGTTAATGATCTCCGCATGGGTCGTTGGCATGCCGTGCGGCAGGTCCTTGTACACCTTCAACGTGCCGTTCCGGAGAAGCTTGGCGGCCAGCGGACCTGCGTCGGCGAAGGGCACAATCTGGTCGTCCTCGCTATGCATCACCAGCACCGGCACGGTGATCTTCTTCAGATCCTCGGTGTGGTCGGTCTCCGAGAAGACTTTGATGCAATCGTAATGGGCCTTGGTTCCGCCCATCATTCCCTGACGCCACCAATTGTCGATGATACCCTGCGAGACTTTCGCACCGGGCCGGTTGAAACCGTAAAATGGGCCTTCAGGGATATCGCGATAAAATTGGGCGCGATTAGCCATGCCGGTGCGGAAGCCATCGAACACCTCGATCGGCGTTCCACCCGGGTTCGTGGCCGACTTCACCATGACGGGTGGAATGGCACTGATGATCGCTGCCTTGGCGACGCGGCCGTTGCCGCCATATCGGGCGACATACCGGATGACTTCGCCGCCCCCCGTGGAATGGCCGACGTGGATGGCGTTCTTGAGGTCGAGATGGTCCACCAGCGCGGCGCTGTCGGCGGCGTAGGTGTCCATGTCATTGCCCAGATCGGTCTGGCTCGAGCGCCCGTGGCCGCGACGATCATGCGCGATGACCCGGTACCCTTGGGCCAGGAAGAACAGCATTTGGCTGTCCCAGTCGTCTGCGCTTAGCGGCCAGCCGTGGTGGAATACGACTGGCTGCCCCTTGCCCCAATCCTTGTAGAAGATCTCGGTGCCGTCCTTGGTGGTAAAGGTGCTGCTGGCCATGATTTTGCTCCCTTGTTTGCGTGAAGATGCGGAATGGCGATGGTCGAACGTGTCTCCAGCGCCGCGGCGATGAGCACTATGTCTACGCCAAAGCCCTATCTTGAAGGGACGTCAGTCTGGGGCAATCAGGGGCAGTTTGGGAAAATAAGTAAGATAGCGCGCCGCATCGCGCGTCATCAGGCGATATCCAGCGACAGCGGCGTGGGCTCCGATAAAAAAATCCGGCAGCGGCGATCGATTTGCTCCGCCCCGCTGTCGATAGGCCAGCAACGACTTCCCCGCGAGAAAGGCGGCTTCGTACGGAATTGCTTCCCGGTTGAACATGGTCTTCGGAAGCGCGACCTCGAGTTCCTCGATCCGCGAATACCGAATCGAGACCTCGGCATAAATGATCGGATTGATGACGAGGCGATAGCGGTCGGCGGCACGCTCGATGGCCTCCGCTGACCACGCAAGCCAGCGCGCATCTTCCGTCATGACATCGAGAAGGACGTTGGCGTCAACTAATACGGCGGTCACTCAATCGTCGCGCGTCAGCGCCATGACGGCATCGGTGCTCAATGCGACGTCGCCACGGCCCCGCAGATGGGCGACAAGGTGAGCGCCGCGACCGTACCTTGCAGTCTCGCAAATTTGGCGAGCACATACGCGTCGTGAAGAAACTTTAGACGCGGTTGAAGGAAATAATCGGCTGATACGCACCGATTGCAGAGTGCCTTGGTATCAGCGCTGAACGCCGTCGCACTTTGCCAGCGGGCGAGGCGCGTGCTGGCGGCTTGGATTTCTCCCGTCGCCAGCGGCGGACCGACCGGGCCGTCATCGTCATCATCAATATCAAGATCAGACGGCAACGGGGCAGAATCGCAGACGTTGTCAATCCATTCGTCGAATGAGTCGGGCATCTAGCATTATTAGTTGATTTGTGCTGCGCTCACCAGCGCGCCGAGGTGACAAGTCAACGATGGAGACCGGAAAATGTCAGGGATAGAGGCTCATGCTTCTGGCAAAGCCGTTGAGTTTCAAATAGAGGACGGCAACGGCGAGCTATCGCGGTTCCGCCTCGACCGCCGCTTAACGACAACGTTGATCCTTCTGGCGGTACAAGAACTAGCTCTCCTCCCTGATCTTGAAGGTGAGCTTCTCCAAGAAGCAGACCGCCCTTTGTTGCAGGGGCGCCCTTCGGTTCAGGTAGGCATCGGTGAAAGTGGCGATGTACTTTTGGAATTTCGTCTTGATCCTGCGACGATGCAGTTTCTAATTGACGATGAGATGGCAATAGCGCTGGTGCAGCAAGTTTCAGAGATCATGGCGACGCCGCGCAGCGTGCGCTATCAACCAAACAAGAATTGAGGTTTCACCCACCTTGCAGAACATACGGCATCTCACTTCTAAAGCAGCCGCAAGAAACGGTTGTCCCTTCGCGCAATTTTCCGTCAACCACCACGACAGAATTCCCGCAATCGCATTGACAGCGCCAGCTTGCGCGCGCCGATCGGCCGCGTAAGCGGACGGCTATCCTCGGGGTAAAAACCTTGCTGAATTGCTTCGTGGTATGTCCGCTTTGCTGCGCATAACGGACTCAACTCGGACAACACGCCATGTCCGAAAAGTGTCAACGGACTAAACCGCTCGCGCGGTAGCTCGCTGCGGCGAGCGGCATGGCCGTGCCAGCAATGGATGGAACGATGGGAGCGTCTTACCTGACGA
>JGI20190J14840_1000128_pt1 | contig 10337 bp, 9 predicted proteins | sample NGESurshal072012_6_FD_14840 | JGI IMG/M metagenome (IMG submission 14840) | reverse complement strand
AGCGCGAGCAGCGCCACTGCTCGTCGGCCGTCCCGCACCATCCGCAGCGGGGCGCCGCGCCGACGCCGGCCAGGGCCAGCGGGCCACCGCAGGCCGCGCACCTGGCCCGGTCCCGGCAGCGGGCGCAGCCCAGGGCCGCAACGTAGCCGCGGCGCGGCACCTGGACCAGGACGGGGCCGCTGTCGAGGGCCTCACGGGCGGTGCGCAGGACCAGGCTGGGCAGCCGGGCGGTCTGGGCCGCCTCGTCCCGGGCGAGTTCGGCGTCACCGCCCGCGGCGCGGACCGCGGGAGCTTCCTCGCGGACCACCGGCCGGCCCGCGACGATGGGCCGCGCCCAGCCACTGGCCACCAGGCTGGTGGACTCGGCGGTCCGGGCGAAGCCGCCGATCAGGACGGCCGCGCCGGTGCGGTGCGCCCGCAGCGCGAGCACCTCGCGGGCGTGCGGGTACGGTGCGCGCGGCTCGGCGTGCAGGTCGTCGCCGTCATCCCAGAGAACCACCAGTCCCAGGTCGCTGACCGGCGCGAACATGGCGGCGCGGGTGCCGGCCACCACCCGCTGCCCGCCGCGGCGGACGGCCAGCCAGCGCCGGTACCGCTCGGCGGGCCCGAGGTCCGCGGACAGCGTGACGTGCCGGCCGGGACCGAGCTGGGCGGTGAGGGCCGTGTCGAGCAGGCTGAGATCGCGGGCGTCGGGGACCACGGCGAGGGCGCCGCGCCCGGCCGCCGCGGCGCTGGCCACCGCCCGGGCGATCTCCTCCGGCCAGTGCGGGCCGGGCAGCGCCGACCACACGGCGCGCGGCCCCCGGCGGCTGGCCAGGGCGTCGAGGAACGCAGGGCCGTCCGGGTACCGGGCCCACGGGCCGGGCCCGGGCGGCCCGGCCGGGCGATCGGCGCCCTCGGCCACGGGGGGCACGGCCGCCGATTCGGTGCGGGCGTGCCGGGGCGGGATGGCCAGCCGCAGCACGTCGGCCAGGGTGCCTGCGCAGCGGTCCGCGACTTCGCGGGCCAGGGCCATGATCTCCGGGCTCAGCACGGGCTCGGGTGAGACCACCCGCTCCAGGCGGGCCAGCCGGCCCTGGTGCGCGCTCTCGGCCGCCCGGTCCAGCAGGTAGCCGTCCACCAGCTGGCCCGCGAAGCGGACCCGCACCCGGCAGCCGGGAACGGCCTGGTCCGACAGCCGCTCGGGGATCAGGTAGTCGAACGGCCGGTCCAGGTGGGCCAGCGGGATGTCGACGGCGAGGCGGGCGATCGGCAGCACCGAGGCGGCCGGACCGGGATCCCGGCTGGCTCCCCGCCGCGCCGGCCGGGTAGCCGCCTGCTGACCCGCTGTCCCTGCCACGGTCCTGTCCTACCAGAGGGTGGTGACACCCGGCGCCCGCGCGCCGTGAACGAGCAGCTCAGAAGCCACGGTCCCTAGGCGCAGCTTTCAGGAGCGCGTATACGGTGCGCGGCTTCCAGGGTGCGCGGCTTCCAGGGGCGCGCACGCTTGCAAAGGCGCAAGGTTTCAGGGTCGCAGGGCTTCAGCGGGCGCAGGGCTTCAGAGGCGCACGGTGCCGCAGGCGGTGTCGGCGTCCTGGGTCTCACGGTTGAGGGACAGCAGCAGATCGCGCGGGACAGCGCGGCCGGCCTGGACGTCAGCGCGCATGGTGCGCAGGTCACCGGACAGGGCGGCCAGCGACCGGCTGGCCGCCGCGCTCCGGCTGTCCGCGGCGGCAGTGCCGGTCGTGGTGATGGCGCCGGCCAGGTCCCGGGCCAGCCGGACCCGGGTGCGGCCGTCGCTGACGTCGTCGGCGACCCGGTTGTAGGCGGTCAGCGCGGTGTTCTTGTAGGCCGCGCAGCCAGGGTCGGCGGCCTGGAGCAGGTGCGGCACCAGATAGCCCGCGGCTCCTGCCCAGGCCAGGGTGAGCGCGACCGCGAGCCAGCAGCGGACGAGTCCCCGGGCGCCCTGGCGGGCCCGGCGGAGGCCCAGGCCGGCCAGCACGAGGCCAGCCGGGATGGTGATGATCAGCGCGCCCAGGATGCCGCACGCCAGGGCGGCCGTGGCGGCCCAGTTGGCGGCGGCCCGGGCTGGATCAGGCCGGGGAGGCGCCGGCGTAAGCGGGGCGGTGTCCGGCGGCCGCTCCGGGGGCACGCCCGGCTCGGGCTGGGCCGGGGATGCCGCCCGGTCTGTGGATGATGGCAAGCGCTCACCCGCTCACACGTGCGGGCGGAACCGCCCTGGCCAGAACACCGCGCGCGATGAGCGTAAATTCCGCCCCAGATGATGTCCAGGGACCGCGGAGGCCGTGCCCGGCCCGCGAACCGCGGTTACAGGCCCGCGGCGGACCGCAGGCTGTCAGCCCGGTCGGCCCGCTCCCAGGAGAAGTCCGGCTCCTCGCGCCCGAAGTGCCCGTAGCTGGCGGTCTGCGAGTAGATCGGGCGGAGCAGGTCGAGATCCCTGATGATCGCGGCCGGACGCAGGTCGAAGACCTCGAGCACCGCCTCCTGGATCTGCTCGACGGGGACCCGCTCGGTGCCGAAGCACTCCACGAACAGGCCCACCGGCTTGGCCTTGCCGATGGCGTAGGCGACCTGGGTCTCGCAGCGGTCCGCCAGGCCGGAGGCGACCACGTTCTTGGCCACCCAGCGCATCGCGTAGGCGGCGCTGCGGTCCACCTTGGACGGGTCCTTGCCGGAGAACGCGCCGCCCCCGTGCCGGGCCATCCCGCCGTACGTGTCGATGATGATCTTGCGGCCGGTCAGGCCGGCGTCGCCCATCGGGCCGCCGATCTCGAACCGCCCGGTCGGGTTGACCAGGAGCCGGTAGGCCGTGGTGTCGATGTCCAGGCCGTCGAGCACCGGGGCGACCACGAGGTCGCGCACATCGGGGGTGAGCAGTTCCCTGAGGTCGATGTCCGGCGCGTGCTGCGCGGACACGACCACGGTGTCCAGCCGCACCGCCTTGTCCCCGTCGTATTCGATAGTGACCTGCGTCTTGCCGTCCGGGCGCAGGTAGGGAACGTCACCGCTGCGGCGCACCTCGGACAGCCGCCGGGCGAGCCGGTGCGCGAGCATGATCGGCAGCGGCATGAGCTCCGGCGTCTCACGGCAGGCGTAGCCGAACATGAGCCCCTGGTCGCCCGCGCCCTGCCGGTCGAGCTCGGAGGAGCCCTCACCCTCGCGGTGCTCGAACGCCTGGAGCACGCCCTGGGCGATGTCCGGGGACTGCGCGCCGATCGACACCGACACGCCGCACGACGCGCCGTCGTATCCCTTGAGCGAAGAGTCGTAGCCGATCTCGAGGATCTTCTCGCGGATGATCCCGGGGATGTCCACGTAGGTCTCCGTGGTCACCTCGCCCGCCACGTGTACCTGGCCGGTGGTGATCAGCGTCTCCACGGCCACGTGGCTGTTCGGGTCATCCTTGATCATCGAGTCGAGGATGGCGTCACTGATCTGATCCGCCATCTTGTCCGGATGCCCCTCCGTCACCGACTCGGAGGTGAAAAGACGTCGGGCCACCTGACTCCCCGTCCTAGTAATCGGCTGAAACCTCGCCGAAGTCTAGCCGGGCCCCCTGCCCCGCGGGACCAGAAAGTGTCCCTGCCCAGCTATGTGACAAGGATAGACGGCCGGGGAAGGGAGATAAGCCCGTGAGCGAGCCGGGCTAACCGGGCAGCCGGGCCGCGACGAGGTCCCACACCACGTCGGCGAGGACCTCCTTGGGCCCGCGGGGTACCTTCGCCACGGTGCCGTCGGCGGCCAGCACGATCGCCTCGTTGTCGGTGGTGCCGAAGGCCAGTCCCGTGCCGACCTGGTTCACGACCAGCAGATCGCAGCCTTTCGCGGCCAGCTTGGCGTGGCCGTTGCGCAGCAGGTCCTCGGTCTCGGCGGCGAAGCCGACGATGACCTGCCCGGGCCGGGCCCGGCGGGCCGACAGGCCGCGGAGCACGTCGGGGTTCTCCACCAGGTGCAGCGGCTCGGGGGCCAGCCCGGCCTTCTTGATCTTCGAGCCGGTCCGGGTCTCGGGCCGGAAATCAGCCACGGCCGCCGCCATCACCACGGCGTCGGCGGCCGCGGCGGCCGCGGTCACCGCGGCCTCGAGGTCGCGGGCCGAGATGACCCGGACGACCCGCACGCCCGCCGGGTCGTCCAGTTCCACGTTCGCGGACACCAGGGTCACCCGGGCCCCCCGGGCCGCGGCGGTCCGGGCCAGCGCGTAGCCCTGCCGTCCCGAGGACCAGTTGCCGAGGAACCGTACCGGGTCGAGTTCTTCCCGGGTGCCACCCGCCGAGACCAGCACGTGCCGCCCGGCCAGGTCCGGGCGCAGCCCCCCGGGGCCGCGGGCCAGCACCCGCACGGCCGTCTCGTACAGTTCGGCGGGCTCGGGCAGCCGTCCCGGCCCGCTGTCGGCGCCGGTGAGCCGGCCGGCCGCGGGTTCCAGGACCAGGCAGCCGCGGCCGCGCAGGGTCTCCACGTTGGCCTGGGTGGCCGGGTGCTCCCACATCTCGGTGTGCATCGCGGGCGCGAACACCACCGGGCAGCGTGCGGTGAGCAAGGTGGCGGTCAGCAGGTCGTCGGCCCGCCCGGCGGCCGCGCGGGCGAGCAGGTCGGCCGTGGCCGGCGCGACGAACACGAGATCGGCGTGCTGCCCGAGCCGGACATGCGGGACCTCGTGCACGCCGTCCCAGACGCTGGTGCTGACGGGCTGCCCGGACAGGGCCGCCCAGGTGGCCTCCCCGACGAAGCGCAGCGCGCTGTCGGTGGGCACGACCCGGACCTGGTGGCCGTCCTCGGTGAACCGCCTGAGCAGCTCGCAGACCTTATAGGCGGCGATACCGCCGCCGACGCCGAGAACGATATTCGACGACACGTCGCCCCCGTCCCCGGCTGCCGGGCGGGCGGTCAGCCGGTGGGCTCGGCCGTCTCGACGCCGGTGAGAAGTCCCTGGCGGATCTCACGCAGCGCGATGGACAGCGGCTTCTCCTGGACCCGGGTCTCGACCAGCGGGCCGACGTACTCGAGCAGGCCCTCGCCGAGCTGGGCGTAGTAGGCGTTGATCTGCCGCGCCCGCTTGGCCGCCATGATGACCAGGCGGTACTTGCTGTCCACGACCCCGAGCAGGTCGTCGATGGGNGGGTTGGTGATGCCCTCAGGGGAGGGATTCGCCACTATGTGCCTTCCGTTGAAGAAAAAATCATTGGGCCACTAAGGCCATCGCCAAGGTTACCAGCTGGCGGCAGACATCCCTGACCGACGTATTGATCAGCGTCAGGTCGAACTCGTCCTCTGCGGCGAGCTCNACCCGGGCCGCCGCCAGCCTGCGCTCGATGACGTCCGGGGGCTCCGTGCCGCGGCCGGTGAGCCGGCGGACCAGTTCTTCCCAGTTAGGCGGGGCGAGAAAAACCAGCAGGGCATCCGGCACCGCCTGGCGCACCTGCCGCGCNCCCGCAAGATCGATTTCNAGNAGCGCGGGAACTCCGGCCGCCAGTTTCNNGGCGAGNGGGCCNCGCGGCGTTCCATANCGGTGGCCGGCGAATGCCGCCCATTCGAGCAGATCCCCCCGGGCCAGCATCTGGTCGAACTNGGCNTCGCTGACAAAGTGNTACTCCCGGCCATCGACTTCACCCGGCCTCGGTGCCCGTGTGGTCACCGATACCGAGAGCCAGATTTCCGGGCATTCCTTCCGCAGCCCGGCTACCACGGTGCTCTTGCCGACCCCGGAAGGGCCGGAAAGAACGGTTAGCCGGGCTGGCACCCCGCCCCCCCGGACAAGCGCGGTACCGCATGAGCGATCAGCGGACGTCAAGGCCGTTGGCCCCGGTCCCCCGCGCCCGCCCCTGGGGTGATCAGGCTGCCTCAGATAACACCACCGAACTCATTTTCCAGCGCGGCGCGCTGGTTCGCGCCCAGGCCGCGGACCCGGCGCGATTCGGCGATGCCGAGCCGCTCCATGATCTGGCGGGCACGTACCTTGCCGATCCCCGGCACGGCCTCGAGCAGAGCCGAGACTTTCATCTTTCCAAGGATGTCATCAGTCTGGCCGTCCTTGAGGACTTGCGACAGAGTCAGCTCGGCCTTCTTCAGCCGGGCCTTGACCTCAGCCCGTTCCTTGCGCGCCCTTGCAGCCTTCTCCAGTGCTGCGGCTCGCTGATCGGGAGTGAGGGGAGGAAGAGCCACTCCGGGTCACCTCGGGTTTCAGAATCGAAAACTGCGGACGGGAAGGGAAAGTAGCGAGTTCAGCCCGCCAGGGCAACGCAAACACCCGTTTGTTACGTCATAAATTGGACGATATTACTCTCCGGATGGGACCGAATACGTAACGTAGTCAAACGGGCTATCCCCATGGGCCTATCATCCCGCTCGCGAGTAGTGCTCGAAACATGTGCGCCGACCCGGTCCCGGGCCAGATCGCATGATCAGAACGCACTTTCCATGATCATCTGAGCCTGCGGGGGGCACCCCGCGGGCGGCCCCCGCAGGCTCAGTCCGCCGGCGCGAGCCGGCGCAAAGGTGCCGCGATGGCCGCCGCCGCCGCCCCCGGATCTGCCGCACCGGTGATGGGGCGCCCGATGACCAGAAGGTCCGCCCCTTCCCGGAGCGACTCCTCGGGCGTGGCCACCCGGGCCTGGTCGTTACGGTCCGCTCCCAGCGGCCGGACGCCCGGGGTGATCAGCTTGATATCGGGGCCGACTTCAGCGCGGACCGCGGCCACCTCGCGCGGCGAGCAGACCAGCGCCCGCGCACCGGCCTCGACGGCCAGGACGGAGAGGCGGCGTACCGCGTCCGGCACCGGGCCGCACAGCCCGATCGCGTCCAGGTCCTCAGAGCTCAGTGAGGTCAGCACGGTCACCGCGGCGATGATGGTGTCCGGGGCGGCCCGCACGGCCGCACGGATGACCTCAGGCCCCGCTGAGGCGTGCACAGTGACGATGTCGGGCCGCAGCCGGGCCACGGCCCTGGCGGCGCCCGCCACGGTGGCCGGGATGTCGTGCAGCTTCAGGTCGAGGAAGACCTGCACGCCGCTCGCGCCCCGGATCGAGGCGACCACGCCCGGGCCATAGCGAAGGTACAGCTCAAGCCCGATTTTCACGGTGCTGACGTGCGGAGTTACCAGCCCAGCCCAGCGGGCCGCGGTCTCCAGGTCGGGCGCGTCAAGCGCCACGGCGATCGGCGCCGGCTGGCTCAACTCTCCTCCTCGGGTACGGATGCTGGCCGGCGCGCGCGACCCCGCCGGCTCACAGGACAGTCCCGGACAGCCGCCGGGCCGGCGCGCCGCGCGGTTCGTGCGCGAGCCCGATCACGTCGCCGAGCCGCTCGATGCCGCGCTGCCCGAGTTCCTCGTCGAGTTCGCGCAGGATCCGGACACAGGCCGACGGATCATGGAAGATCGTGGTGCCGACGCTCACCATGGACGCCCCGGCCAGGATGAGCTGCAGCGCGTCACGCCCGGTCCGCACCCCGCCCATGCCGATGATGGGGACGTCGGGCAGGGCCTTGCGGACCTGCCAGATGCAGCGCACCGCCACGGGCCGGATGGCGGGACCGGACAGGCCCCCGGTCACGCCGGCCAGCACCGGGCGCATGGTGTCGGTGTCGATCACCATCCCGAGCAGGGTGTTGATCATCGAGAGCCCGTCCGCCCCCGCGGCCACGCAGGCGCGGGCGATGGTGACGATGTCGGTGACGTCGGGGGACAGCTTCGCGAACACCGGGATGTCATACCGGACCCGCGCCCGGACCGCCTCGATGACCGCGGCGGAGGCCCCGGGATCGCAGGCGAAGACCTGCCCCCGGTCCTCGACATTCGGACACGAAATATTCACCTCTACGGCAGTAACTCCTGCCGCGTCGGACAGTCTCGCCGCCAGTTCGGCGTACTCGTCGACGCTGCCGCCGGCGATGGACACCACGGCACGCGCGCCCCGGGAGAGCAGCCAGGGCAGGTCACGCTGGAGGAACGCGTCGATCCCGGGGCCCTGCAGGCCGATGGAGTTCAGCATCCCGCTCGGCGTCTCCGCCATCCTGGGTGTCGGCCGGCCCGCCCGGGGCGCGACCATCACGGACTTGGTCACGACCGCGCCGATCTTGGCGACGTCGAAGAACTGGGCCAGTTCCCGCCCGGCCCCGGCACATCCGGACGCGGTCAGGATCGGGTTGGGCAGCTCGACATGCCCGAGCCGGGTCCGCAGGTCAACTGCCATGCTGCTCCCTCCGCGCCGGGTCCGGGCGGCCGCCGCGGACCACCCCGGCCCCGCGGGACGTCCCGGCCCCGCGGGACGTGCCAGCCTCCCCGCTGGACCCGTTCGCCCCGCCGGGCGGGGATCCGGCCCGTGGCGACCCGTGCGGCGGGGCACCCCCGGCCTCCCGGGCCGCGGCGCCGCTGCTCCCCGCGTGCTGCCGCGGGTTCCAGCCCGGGGCGCCCAGCGCGTCGAACGGGATGGTGCCGATGTCGTCCCAGCGGACCGTCTCGCCGCGGAACACCGGGCCCGTCACGCAGGACCGGACCATCCGCGTGACGCCGTCGTCCCCGATGACCGGCAGGACGCAGGTCATGCACACCCCGATGCCGCAGGCCATCGACTCTTCCACCAGGGTCAGCGCCGGGATGTCATAGCGGCCGGCCAGCGCCGTGACCTGGCGCAGCATGCCCATCGGGCCGCACGCGTAGATGACGTCGGTGCGGGCCTCGTGGATGACCTGGGTGAGCCGGTCGGTGACCAGCCCGCGCACGCCCATCGATCCGTCCTCGGTGGTGACCGCGGCGGTCCGGCCGGTCCGCCGCGCGGTGAGCGCACCGAACACCCGGTCCGCGCTGGCCGCGCCGAGCAGGAAGTCCACCTGGCAGTCCCGGCTGCGCAGCCGGTCGGCCAGCGGGAAGAGCGGCGCGCTCCCGTAACCCCCGCCGACCAGCAGGCAGCTGACCGGGTCCCGGGGCACCGGGAAGGGCCGGCCGAGCGGGCCGGTCAGGTCGATGACGTCCCGGGTGCGGCGCTCGGCCAGCCACCGGGTCCCCGGCCCCTTCGCGGCGAACACGAACTCCACCGTGCCGCCGTGGTCGGGGCGCACGTCGTGGATGGAGAAGGCGCGGCGCAGCAGCATGGACGTGTCCGGGCCGCCGACCGCGACCCCGACGAACTGGCCGGGCCGGAAGCGTGCCGCAATGCCCGGGGCAACCACGGTCATCGCGTAGTAGGCATCGACCTTCCGCACGGTCAGCACGGTGCCACGGACCTGGACCTGGACGGCGTCCTGCTCGCCCTCAGCGGCGGTCATGGCGCCGCGCCAGCCGGCGCTCCCGGGGGGACTGGGGGGTTGCCCCCCCGAACCAGCAAGGCGTAATCCTGCAATGACCGCACCCCCACCTCGCCGCGCTGGATGGCCTCGATGCCCTGCACCGCGGCGCCGAGCCCCTGGACGGTGGTGACACAGGGCACCCCGCGCCGCACCGCCGCGGTCCGTATCTCGTAGCCGTCCAGCCGGGGACCCGACTGCCCGGGGCTGCCGAACGGCGTGTTCACGATGAGATCGACCTGGCCGTCGAGGATCCTGGCCACGATATCGGGCTCGCCGTCCGGGCCGGGGCCGTCGCTGTGCTTCCGGACGATGGTGGCACGAACGCCGTTGCGGCGCAGCACCTCGTACGTTCCCTCGGTGGCCCAGATCTCGAAGCCCAGGTCGGCCAGCCGCTTGACCGGGAAGACCATGGACCGCTTGTCCCGGTTGGCGACCGACACGAACACCCGTCCCTTGACCGGCAGCGGCCCGTAGACGGCCGCCTGGGACTTCGCGTACGCGGTGCCGAACACCTCGTCGATCCCCATGACCTCGCCCGTAGAACGCATCTCAGGGCCGAGGACCGTGTCCACGCCCTGCCCGCTCGCGTCACGGAACCGGCTGAACGGGAGCACCGCCTCCTTGACCGCGATCGGCGCGTCGAGCGGCAGCGCGCCGCCATCACCCGCGGCGGGCAGGATGCCCTCGGCCCGCAGGTCCGCGACGCTCGCGCCCATCATGATCCGGGCCGCCGCCTTGGCCAGCGGCGTCGCCGTGGCCTTGGACACGAAGGGCACCGTCCGTGACGCCCGGGGGTTGGCCTCCAGGACGTGCAGCACCCCGGCCGCCATCGCGTACTGCACGTTGAGCAGCCCGCGCACCCCCACACCCCGGGCGATGGCCTCGGTCGATTCACGGATCTGGGCGATGTCCGCCCGGCCCAGGGTGATGGGCGGCAGCGCGCAGGCCGAGTCGCCGGAATGGATGCCGGCCTCCTCGATGTGCTCCATCACCCCGCCGAGGAACAGTTCCTCCCCGTCGTACAGGGCGTCCACGTCGATCTCGATCGCGTCGTCGAGGAA
>JGI20190J14840_1000127_pt1 | contig 10360 bp, 6 predicted proteins | sample NGESurshal072012_6_FD_14840 | JGI IMG/M metagenome (IMG submission 14840) | reverse complement strand
GGCCCCTCAGCCCAGGACCCCCTCGCCGGCGGCCGCCCGGCCCCCGGGCCGCCCCGCGGCCGGGCCTGGCGCCGCCGCAGCACGCTGACCCGCAGCAGCCCGCACCGCCGGCTGCGCATCACCATGCTCTGCATCGGCTTCGTGCTGTCCCTGGTGGCCGGCCGGCTGGTTCAGCTCCAGGCCATGGAAGGCTCCGCGTACCGGGCCGAGGCTGATCATTTCCGCCTCACCACTATCCCCGTGCCCCCGGTCCGCGGGAGCATCACGAGCGCGGACGGCACGACGCTGGCCATGACCGTGCAGACCGACCTGGTCCATGCCGACCCGCCGATGATCACCCAGGCGAAGCGGTCATTCAGTACCGTGGCCAGCGCCCTGGCCGGCCCGCTCGGGATGACGCCCGCGTCGATCCTGGCCCTGCTGTCCCACGCGCCGCCGGCGTCACCGGATTACGTGGTGCTGAAGCGGAGCATCCCGGCGACCGCCGCCTCCCGGATCAGCGCGCTGAACCTGCCCGGTATCGCCATGACCCCGTCGTACAGCCGCATCTACCCGAACGGGGACCTGGCCGCCAACATCGTCGGGTTCACCAACACCACCGCTTCCGGCACGCTGCAGGGCGAGGCCGGCGTCGAGCAGTCCTACAACTCGCTGCTGGCCGGGCGGCCCGGCCAGCAGGAGCAGCAGGTGGGCACCAACGGCGAGCCGATTCCGGTGGCCGGGCAGACCGTCCGGCAGGTGGTACCGGGGGACAACGTCCGGCTGAGCATCGTGGCCGGCCTGCAGTGGGAAGCCGAGCAGGCCTGCGCCCAGGAGGTCAAGAAGACCGACGCCAGCAACTGCACGGTGGTCATCATGCAGCCGGGCACGGGGAAGATCCTGGCCATGGCCCAGGCGCCCTCGTTCAACCCCGCGCACCCGGCCAACGTGGCCGACACCACGGACATCCCCGTCGCCAACGTGTTCGACCCCGGCAGCACGGCCAAGGTGATCACGGCGGCCGCGGCCATGGAACACGGCGGCCAGACGCCGATGAGCGCCTACACCGTGCCCGAGTCGATCAACTTCCACGGCTACAGCTTTCACGACGCCGAGTACCACCCCACGGAACGCTGGACCATCGCCGGGATCATCGCCCACTCCAGCAACGTGGGCATGGTCCAGGTGGCCCAGCACGTCGCCCCGCAGACGCAGTACCAGTACTTCCGGAACTTCGGCATCGGCTCGCCCAGCGTGCCCGGCCTGCCCGNGCAGAGCAACGGCATCCTCTACCCGACCNGCAAGTGGTGGGGTGANGAGCGGTACACCCTGGCGTTCGGCCAGGGCGTCGCGGTCACCGCGGTCCAGATGGCCAGCGTCTACGCCACGATCGCGAACGGCGGAGTCCGGGTCGCCCCCTCGGTCGTGGCGGGCACCACCAACGCCAGCGGCCGGTTCGTGCCTGCGCCCAAGCCCGCCAGCCACCGCGTCATCCAGGCCAAGACCGCCCACCAGCTGATGGGCATCCTGCAGCAGGTGCCCTGGGTGGATGCGCAGGTCGGGGAGCCCTGGGCGGATATACCCGGGTACTCGATCGCGGCCAAGACCGGGACCGCGCAGATCGCCGATCCTAAGCACGGCGGCTGCCTGTGCCTGTACGGGTCGAGCCTCATCGGGATCGCCCCGGCCGGGAATCCGAAGCTGGTCGTGGCGGTGAACGTGCAGAACCCCCGGAAGGGCGGTTACTTCGGCATCCAGGTCGCGGGCCCGGTTTTCTATAAGGTCATGAACTTCGCATTGAGGACGATGAAGATCCCGCCCGATCACGGCAAGCGTCCCAACGTCAGGCTCACGGCACCGTGATCAGAGGTACCCTCGGCCCGTGCCTGCGGCTCTCCTTCCTCGCGATGTCCCGCCGCGTCCGCTCTCCGAACTGGCCATGCTGCTCGGGCTGAGCACCGGACGCGCTGGCCCCGATCCGCTGGCCGGGCCAGGTGGCCCGGTCACGGTGTCCGGCGTGACCCACGACTCACGCCGGGTGCGGCCGGGTGACCTGTACGCCGCCCTGCCGGGGAGCCAGCACCACGGCGCGCAGTTCTGCGACGACGCGGCCGCCGCCGGGGCAGTGGCCGTGCTCACCGACCCGGACGGCAAGAGCCTGGCGCGTCACTGCGGGCTGCCGGTTTTCGTTATTTCTGATCCGCGGGCCCGGCTTGGCGAAGTCGCCTCCTGGGTCTACGGGAACCCGTCCAGCCAGCTGACGCTTATCGGGGTGACCGGCACCAGCGGCAAGACCAGCACCACCTACCTGCTCGAATCCGGCCTGCGGCAGGCCGGTCACGTGACCGGGCTGCTCGGCGGGGTGGAGACCCGGGTGGCCGGGACCGTCGCGCCCAGCCAGCTCACCACGCCCGAGGCCACCGACCTCCAGGCGCTGCTGGCTGAGATGGTGCAGCGCGGCGTCACCGCGGCCGCGATGGAGGTCTCCAGCCACGCGCTGGCCCTCGGCCGGGTCACCGGCACCGCCTACGACGTCGTGGTGTTCACCAACCTCTCCCAGGACCACCTGGACTTCCACGCCAGCATGGACGAGTACTTCGCGGTCAAGGCCAGCCTGTTCACCCCGGGGTTCGCCCGGGCCGGCGTGGTCAACACCGACGACGAGTGGGGCCGCACGCTGACCGCCCGGGCCCAGATCCCGGTCACCACCATTTCCGCCGCCGGTGACCGCGGCGCGGACTGGCGCGCGGCCGACGTGCGGGGCGGCGCGGACGGGAGCACCTTCCGGGTCATCGGCCCCGGCGGGGTGGAGGCCGACGCGTCCGTGGCGCTGCCCGGCCCGTTCAACGTCTCCAACGCACTGGGCGCGATCGTGGCCCTGGTCGAGGCGGGAGTCAGCCTGGCGTCGGCGGTCGCCGGGGTCGCCGCCGCGCCCGGCGTGCCGGGCCGCCTGGAGCGGGTCGAGTGCGGCCAGGACTTCACGGTGCTCGTGGACTACTCCCACAAACCCGGCGCCGTGGAGGCGGTACTGCGCGCGCTGCGGCCGGTTACCCAGGGGCGGCTGTCCATCGTGCTGGGCTGTGGCGGTGACCGGGACCGGGCCAAGCGGCCGCTCATGGGTGCGGCTGCGGTGAGCCTCGCCGACCTGGCTATCCTGACCAGTGACAACCCCCGATCCGAGGACCCTCTGGCCATCCTGGCCGAGATGCTGCAGGGGGTCCTGACCGTCCCGCCCGAGCGCCGCGGACGGATGATCATCGAGCCGGACCGGGCCGCCGCGATCGGCCTGGCCATCACGGCCGCGGGCAAGGGGGACATCGTGCTGGTAGCGGGCAAGGGCCACGAGCGCGGGCAGTACGCCGCGGGGCAGGTCACCCCCTTCGACGACCGGGAAGTCGCCGCCGACGCCCTGGCCGAGGCGCTGGCCGGCCGGGGCGGCCGGGACGCGGCCCGGGCCTGGCCTGGTCCCGGCCGGCCCGATCCCGGCCCGGCCAGCCGGCGGGAGCGGGCCATGGAGGAGGACACGTGATCCCGCTTTTCCTCGGTACCATCGCCCAGATTGTCGGGGCAGAGCTCACCGGGGCCCAGCTCGCCGCGGCCACGCCGGGGCAGGGCGCCGATCCGGCCACCCTGGTCACCGGCCCGGTGATCATCGACTCCCGGGACGCCGCCCCGGGTGCCCTGTTCGCGGCCCTGCCCGGTACCCGGGTGGACGGGCACGACTTCGCCCCGCAGGCCGTGGCCGCCGGGGCCGCCGCGGTGCTGGCCACCCGCCCGTGCGGAGTGCCCGCGCTGATCGTGCCCGACGTCACCGAGGCCCTGGGCCGGCTGGCCCGGGCCGTGGTGGACGCGCTGCCCCGCCTCCAGATCGCCGGGATCACCGGGTCGGCCGGCAAGACCACCACCAAGGACCTCGCCGCCCAGCTCGTCGAGGCCCTCGGCCCCACCGTGGCGCCGCGGGCCTCCTGGAATAACGAGATCGGCCATCCGCTGACCGTGCTGCGTGCCACGGCCGACACCCGCTACCTGGTGCTCGAACTGTCTGCCCGGGGCCCCGGGCACATCGCCCACCTGTGCCAGATCGCCCCGCCCCGGTACGGCGTGGTGCTCTGCGTGGGCCATGCCCATGAGGGCGAGTTCGGCGGCATCGAGGAAGTGGCCCGGGCCAAGGGCGAGCTGCCCGCCGCGCTGCCTGAGGGCGGGGAAGACGGGGGAGGGGTGGCGCTGCTCAACGCCGACGACCCCCGGGTCATGGCGATGGCCGCGCGGACCGTGGCCCGGGTGGTGACGTTCGGCCGCGGGCCCGCCGACGTGCGCGCCGAGGATGTCCGGCTCGATGACCGCGGACGGCCCGGCTTCCGGCTGGCCGGCCCGTCCGGATCGGCCCTGGTCCAGCTGCGCCTGTACGGCGAGCACAACGTCCACAACGCGCTCGCCGCCGCCGCGCTGGCCGGTGAGCTGGGCATGCCCGTGGCGGAGATCGCCGAGCGGCTGTCCGCGGCCGAGGCCCGCAGCCGGTGGCGGATGGAGGTCACCGAGCGGCCGGACGGCGTCATCGTGATCAACGACGCCTACAACTCCAACCCCGAGGCCGTCCGGGCCGCGCTCGGCACGCTCACGGTGCTGGCCCGCGGCCGGCGCTCGTTCGCGGTACTCGGGCCCATGAGCGAGCTGGGTGCGCAGTCCCGGGCCCGGCACGAGGAGGTCGGCGGGTACGCCGCCCAGGCCGGGCTGACCGGCCTCATCGTGGTCGGCGAGGAGGCGGGCCCCATCCTCACCGGGGCCAAGGCCGAGCCGTCCTGGGGCGGCGAGCTGATCCACGCCGCCGACGCGAGCGCTGCCCTGGACGCGCTCGGGCACCGGCTGGCCCCGGGTGACGTCGTGCTGGTCAAGGCATCACGCTCGGCGAGCCTGGAGCGGGTCGCGCTCGCCCTGACGGGGACAGCACAGCCGGGGGCGGCACAGCCGGGGGCGGCGCAGTGAGGACCATCCTGTTCGCGGCGGGAGTCTCGCTGCTGCTCTCGCTGTTCGGCACGCCGCTGGCGATCCGCATCTTCTCCCGGCGCGGCTACGGCCAGCTGATCCGGGAGGAGGGCCCGGCCGGCCACGCGACCAAGCGCGGCACCCCCACCATGGGCGGGACCGTCATCGTGATCGCGGCGGTGGTCGGGTATTTCACCGGCAACATCTTCACCGGCCAGGAGCCGTCCGTCTCCGGCGTGCTGGTCTTGTTCCTCATGGTGGGCCTGGGCGTGGTCGGCTTCCTCGACGACTTCATCAAGATCTACAAACAGCGCAGCCTGGGCCTGCGCAGCGGNGCGAAGCTGGCCGGCCAGGNCGTGGTCGGCGCGGTGTTCGCGCTGCTCGTGGTCCAGCAGCACTTCGCCGACGGGTACGACCTGACGCCCGCCGANGCGCACCTGTCGTTCCTGCGTGACTTCGGGCCGCCGATCGGCGTCACCGCGTTCATNCTGTGGATCGTCTTCCTGATCGCCGGCACCTCCAACGCNGTCAACCTGACCGACGGCCTGGACGGCCTGGCCACCGGCTGCGCCTGCCTCGTGCTCGCCGCCTTCGTCCTGATCGGCAACTGGCAGCTGCGCAACGACTGCACCGCATTCCTNGCCCCGCACTGCTACTCCGTGCGCGACCCGCTGGACCTCGCGGTCGTCGCGGCNTCGGTACTCGGTGCGTGCTTCGGTTTCCTGTGGTGGAACGCGCCGCCCGCCCGGATCTTCATGGGTGACACCGGGTCGCTGGCCCTCGGCGGCGTCCTGGCCGGCCTGGCCGTGTGCACCAAGACCCAGCTGCTGCTGGCCATCCTGGGCGGCATCTTCGTGGTCATCGCCCTGTCCGTCATCATCCAGGTCGGCTCGTTCAAGATGACCGGCCGCCGGGTGTTCCGGATGGCACCGCTGCAGCACCACTTCGAGCTGAAGGGCTGGGCGGAAACCACGATCGTGATCAGATTCTGGCTGATTTCCGCCATGTTCGTGGCGCTCGGGCTCGGCATCTTCTACGTGGAGTGGATGCCCAAGTAGCCCGGGCGGCCGGGGCGGATCTGCTGCGTCGAGCCTCCGCCACTGCTTATCCGCGGCCCGAGGCCGGGCCCGCCGGAGGCGGGTTCCGGCCGAGGCTGCGGATGGCAGGGGGTCCAGGGGGGTCGTCCCCCCGGACCAGCGCTGTCCCCCGGACAATACTCGGCGACACGCGCCGGATGTCCCCGGCCCGGCGNCCCGCGGGACCGAGACTTGGATAATGGTCTCCGAGGTGTCGGCGGATGTGTCCCGCCCGGGCACGGGCAGCCCAGGGTCGTGGAACGAGACGACGCGGGGCCGCCTGTCGGCCCGGCTGGCCTTCCTGGACCGGCCGCTCACCTCCTTCTACCTCGTCCTCGGCATCACCACGCTGCTGCTGGCCCTCGGCCTGGTCATGGTGTTGTCCACCTCTTCCGCGTACAACCTCATGCAGGGCGCCTCGCCCTGGTCCGGCCTCCAGCACCAGCTGTTCGGCGTGCTGGTCGGGCTGCCTTGCATGTGGCTCGCGGCCAGGTCTTCGCCCCGCCGGTTCCGCGCGGCGGCGTACCCGCTGATGTTCATCGCGCTGCTCGGGCTGGTCGTGGTGCTGTTCGTGACCCAGCCGCCCGGCAACGGCGGCGCGGCCCGCTGGATACAGGTCAGCGGCATTCAGTTCCAGCCGTCCGAGCTGGCCAAGTTCGCGTTCCTGCTGTGGGGCGCCGACCTGCTCGCCCGCAAGGACAAGCTGGGCCAGCTGGAGGACTGGCGGCAGCTGCTCATCCCGCTGCTGCCCGGCGTCGGCATCCTCGCCATGCTGGTCATGCTCGGTGACGACCTAGGCACCACGTTCGTCCTGCTGGTCATCTTCCTGGCCCTGCTGTGGATCATCGGCACTCCGGGCCGGGTCTTCCTGGGGGTCCTGGCCGCGATCGGCCTCGCGCTCCTGATCATGATCGTGGTCGCGCCGTACCGGCTGAAGCGGCTGACCGGCTACCTGGGCCCCGCGGGCAGCCCGGTCGGCCCCAACCAGCAGAGCATCCAGGGCAAGTGGGCGGTGGGCTCGGGCGGCTGGTTCGGCGTGGGCCTCGGCGCCAGCCGGGAGAAATGGGGCTGGGTCCCGGAATCCACCACCGACTTCATCTTCGCGATCCTCGGNGAGGAACTGGGCCTGATCGGGACGCTGTGCGTNACGTTCCTCTACGGCGGCCTGGCCTACGCCGGGCTGCGGATCGCCCGGCGGGTGCAGGACACGTTCATGCGGCTGGCNGCCGGGGCCGCCACCGCCTGGATCGTGGTCCAGGCGGTGGTGAACATCTGTGCGGTCCTGGGCATGCTGCCGATTACCGGGGTGCCGCTGCCCCTGATCTCCGAGGGACTGTCCTCGCTGCTCGTGACCATGGTGGCGCTCGGCATGCTGATGTCGTTCGCGAAACGGGAACCGGGTGCGGCGCAGGCCCTTGCCGAGGCTGGCCCCGGCGTGCCGCTCCGGGTCCTAAGCTGGCTGGGCCTGGCCGGCCGGCGGGAGAAGCCAGCCGCGCCCGGGCGCCGTCGGTGAGAAAGGGAGTGCCGGGCGATGAGCGTCGTACTCGCGGGCGGGGGGACCGCGGGCCATATCGAGCCTGCGCTGGCCCTCGCCGATGCGCTGCGCCGGGCTGACCCGCAGCTCAGCATCGTGTGTCTCGGAACCGAGCGGGGCCTGGAGACCAGGCTGGTGCCGTTGCGCGGCTATGAACTGGCGCTGATCCCGCCGGTCCCGCTGCCCCGCCAGCTGACCCCGCAGCTGCTCGGGGTGCCTGGCCGGCTCAGCGCCTCGGTGGGCGCCGCGGCGCGGGTGCTGGACCAGGCCCGCGCGGACGTGCTGGTGGGATTCGGCGGCTACGTGGCCACGCCGGGCTACCTGGCCGCACGGCGCCACCACGTGCCGATCGTGGTGCATGAGGCCAACGCCCGGCCCGGGCTGGCCAACCGGCTGGGCGCGCGCTTCACCACGCACGTCTTCACCGGCCAGCCCGACACCAAGCTCCCGCACGCCACCTACATCGGGATCCCGCTGCGCCACGAGATCGCCACCCTGGACCGGCTGGCCCTGGCGGACAAGGCCCGGGCGCACTTCGGGCTGCGGCCGGACCTGCCGGTGCTGCTGGTCACCGGCGGCTCGCAGGGCGCCCGCTCGCTCAACTACGCGGTGCTGGACGCGGCCGAATCGATCCGCGCGGCCGGCATCCAGGTGCTGCACATTCTCGGGCCGCGCAGCGACATCGACGTCCAGCTGCCCATGGCCGGCCCGCCGTACATCACGCTGCCGTACGTGGACCGGATGGACCTGGCCTATGCGGCGGCCGACTTCGCGATCTGCCGCAGCGGCGCGATGACCTGCGCGGAACTCACCGCGGTGGGCCTGCCCGCGGCCTACGTGCCGCTGCCCCACGGCAACGGCGAGCAGCGGCTCAACGCGGTGCCTATCGAGACAGCCGGGGGCGGGCTGATCATCGCCGACGCGGACCTGAGCCCGGAATGGATCCGCTCCGACCTGCTGCCCATCCTGGTCGACGCGCAGCTCGTGGCGGCCATGTCGCAGGCCGCGTGGGCCATGGGCCACCGCGACACCGACGACAGGCTGGCAGCCGAGGTCCTCGGCATCGTCCGGGACCGGGCCCAGAGCCACTCTCGNGGCCGGGGCGGGGCGGGCCATGCCGGGGGAGGTCACGCCGGCGGAGGCCACGCCGGGGGCCGGGGCGGTNCNGGCGGGGGCAGGCGCNGGGCGTGAACGAGCAGCAGANGAGAGGGGCAGCATGGGCCTGGTAACCCCGGTGGACCCGGTCCCGGTCGGGCAGCTCGGCCGGGTGCACTTCACCGGCATCGGCGGGGCGGGCATGTCCGGGATCGCCCGGATCATGCTGGCCCGGGGAGTCCGAGTGTCCGGCAGTGACGCGGCCGGCTCGGCGCTGCTCGACGAGCTGTCCCTGCTCGGCGCGGACATCCGCGTCGGGCACGACGCCGCGAACGTCGCCGGGGCGGACACGCTCGTCGTGTCGACCGCCATCCGGCCGGACAACCCCGAGCTGGTGGCCGCCCGGGAGGGCGGCCTGCGCGTGCTGCACCGGGCGGCCGCGCTGGCCTCGGTGATGCTCGGCCGCCGGAGCGTCGCGGTGGCCGGCACGCACGGCAAGACCACCACCACGTCCATGATCACCACCGTGCTGCGGTACTGCGGCGCCGACCCGTCCTACGTGATCGGCGGCATCCTCACCGAGACCAGCCTCGGCGCGGACGAGGGCAGCGGCGAGCTGTTCGTGGCCGAGGCCGACGAGAGCGACGGCTCGTTCCTCATGCTCTCGCCCGAGGCGGCCATCGTGACCTGCGTGGAAGCCGACCACCTGGACAATTACTCCGGCCTGGCCGAGATCGAGGTCGCGTTCGGACAGTTTGCCGGGCGCATCGCCGCGGGCGGCCTGCTGGTCGCCTGCGCCGACGACCCGGGTGCCCGGGCCCTGGCCGACGCGGCCCGGGAATTCCCGCTGCGGGTCCGGACCTACGGCGAGTCGGCGGACGCGGACTACCGGGTCAGTGCCGTGCTGCCGCGCGGCATGGCGGTCGGCTTCGAGGTCAGTGCCGGCCCACCGGCGCGGGAGGCCGAGCTCGCCGCGCGGGTGCAGCTGGGCGTCCCCGGCCGGCACAATGCCCTCAACGCCGCAGCAGTGCTGGCCACGTGCCTGGAACTGGGCTTTCCGGCGGACGCGGTGACCCGCGGGCTGGGCACCTACCGCGGGGCGCGGCGCCGCCTGGAGCTCAAGGGCGAGGCCGACGGGGTGCGGGTGCTGGACAGCTACGCGCACCATCCCACCGAGGTGGCCGCTGACCTCACGGCCGCGCGGGACATCGCGGACGGGGGCCGGGTCATCGCCATCTTCCAGCCCCACCTGTTCAGCCGGACCCGCATCTTCGCGGGGGAGCTGGGGACCGCCCTCGGCCGGGCGGACGAGGCGTTCGTGCTGGACGTCTATCCGGCCCGCGAGGATCCGGAGCCCGGCGTCACCGGGGAGCTGGTCGCGGTGGCCGTGCCCGGCGCCCGGGCGCATTTCGTGCCGGACCGCGGGGCCGTGCCCGGCGCCGTGGCGGCCACGGCGAAGCCCGGCGACCTGGTCCTGACCATGGGTGCCGGCGACGTCACCGCGCTGGGCCAGCCGGTTCTCGACGCGCTCCGCGCTCGCGGGGGGCCGGCTGGATGACCAGCCAGGCCGGGGACGTCACGCAGCAGGGCGCCGGGGGGCCAGGCGGCGCGGGCCCGGATGCCGGCCGCCCTGGCTCACCCGTGGCCCGGCCGCCGCATACGCCGTGGCGGGCGGTCTTCGCGCTGGCTGCGG
>JGI20190J14840_1000123_pt1 | contig 10462 bp, 8 predicted proteins | sample NGESurshal072012_6_FD_14840 | JGI IMG/M metagenome (IMG submission 14840) | reverse complement strand
TCCATCGCGGCCGTGTTGATTGGCTTGCTGGGCCGGAGCCTGGGCTTCCGCGGGCTTCGCGGCGTCAGGCCCCTGTCCCGCCCGCTCCAGCCGCCTGGCGTTGCGGTCCCGGTGTCGCGGCTCAGCAGCCTGAGGCGGTTCTGCAGCCTCACGCGGCGGGTTGATCCGGCGACCGTGTCGGTCGGCCTGTTCGGGCTCGCCGCCAGACCTTGCTTCCGATTTTGCACCTTTGTCCGGCCTGGGTTGGCCACCGCCATAACGCGTATCGGCCGCCCCGTTGGAGATCAGAAAGGTGCTGAGCAGCGAGGCCATGCCGCTGCTGGTCGTGTAATGCTCACGCAGGAAACCCGGCAGCGATCCCGGAGGCACGGTCTTCAAAAGCCCGCGCGGGCTTTTGTGGCATGCGGTGCAAGTCCCTGCGAAGATCTGGGAAGGGCTTTTGCCGGCTTCGAGATTCTGCGCCTGCGCACGCCCCAGGGCCGCCGCGAAACAGCCGACCAGAAGCATCACCGTCGCGAGACTGAGCGCTCGGCCCAACATTCTCTTGGTTCTCCAGATGTGGAAACCGCTCCAGCGTCCTGATCCGGCACCAACGGCGGCGGTCACCTTTTAGCCGATTATGCCGTGAATGGAAGCACGCTTATGACGCAATGGCGTGAACATGACATTCCCGAATATCCGCTTTGTCGACAACGCACTAGCGAACGGGCAACGGCATGATTATGATCTGATTGCGGCGTCTGGAACTATTCCGTCACCTGGGCGTCAGGCTTGGAGACAGGCACTGGGCCCTGCGGGATCGCTTTTGGTGATTTCGATGGATCGTTTGTTGCGTTACTTCCTCGACCACTTCATCCGCCGCGGGGCGATGACGTTCACGACCGCGAGCGGCGCCAGATTCACGTGTGGCGACGGTACCGGCGAACCAGTCGCGGCTCGCTTTCTCACCGCTGACGCCGAGCGCCATATCTTGCTCAACCCCGAACTAGGGCTGGGCGAAGCCTATATGGACGGCACTTTCGTGATCGAACATGGCTCGATCGCGGACGCGCTCGCGATTCTGCTGGACCAGCCCGAAATATTGCCGCGCTGGGCCAAGCTGCAATGGTGGCTGCGTTACCTGGTCAGGCATGCCCAGCAATTCAATCCGCGCGGCCGTGCAAGGAACAATGTCGCGCGTCACTACGATCTCGACGGGCGGCTCTATTCCCTCTTTCTCGACGCGGATAAACAGTACAGTTGCGCCTATTTCGAATCGCCGGAGGCGAGCCTTGACGATGCCCAACTCGCCAAGAAGCGCCATGTCGCCGCGAAGCTGTTGATCGGGCCGGGCGACCGCGTGCTCGACATCGGCTCCGGCTGGGGCGGCCTCGGGCTGTATCTCGCGGAGATCGCCGGGGCCACCGTCACCGGCGTCACGCTGTCGACCGAGCAATTGCAGGTGTCGAATGCCCGCGCTGCCGAGAAGAATCTGACGCGAGCCGTCAAATTCCTGCTCGAGGACTATCGGGACATCGAAGGCCCGTTCGACCGCATCGTGTCGGTCGGAATGTTCGAGCATGTCGGCGTCGACTTCTACGAGACCTATTTCCGGCGCTGCGCCGAACTGCTCACCGATGACGGCGTCATGGTGCTGCATTCGATCGGCCGTTCGGACGGCCCCGACGTCACCAATCCCTGGATTGCCAAGTACATCTTCCCGGGCGGGTACGTCCCGGCGCTCTCCGAAGTCATCCCCGTGATTGAAAGCACGGGCCTTCTGGTGTGCGACATCGAAATCCTGCGGCTGCACTATGCCGAAACCCTGAAGGCATGGCGCCAGCGCTTCATGGCACGGCGGCAGGAAGCGGTGCGACTCTACGACGAGCGATTTGCCCGGATGTGGGAATTCTATCTGGCCAGCTCGGAGATGTCGTTCCGCAAGCAGAACCTGATGAATTTCCAGATCCAGATCACCAAGCGCCAGGGCGTGGTGCCGATGACGCGGGACTATATCGCGCGCGAGGAGGCCAAACTGCGTGGCGTCGAACGCCGCAACCGGCCGCGGCTTCAGATGGCGGGCGGATAGGCCGAGATCCGCTGGATTCAGTTGCGCAGGCTGAAACGCCAAGCGCCAAGCGCGTAAGGGGACGCCGGCCGCGCCAGTTGCGCGCGGAGCGCAGCGAGGATCCGACGATCGCAGGGCGCGGCACGGACATCCGGGCGCGAAACCGTCTCCATGGTGTCGACCAAGGTCGATAACCACAGTCGCTCGCCGTCGCCCGATCGCCATGGCCTCATCTGCTGGCCCATCGCCTGTCCCTTGTGCCTATTGGCTGCCTGTCCGCAAACTACGCCCTCACCAACCCGGAATCCGGCAGCCTGTTCCCTGTGACCATGCCGTAAATAAAGTGCGCCGCATGTGAACTGGTTCACAGAGAATCGGGTTTGACCCGCCCTAAACTTTCCAAATGGCCCGTAAATCCTGCCCATCCCCGTCCGATCCGCAGCGCGACGTCGGCACCGATTACGCCTTGATCGCCATCGGCGTCAGTGCCGCCGTGATTGCGCTGATCTATCTCCTCCTGATCTGAATCAGCCGCGAACACGGGCCGGAACCCTGGAACGCTTGCAAGTGAGTATCGCTGCCCGGCAAAAGGTTCAGACCGGCCAGATTTTGCCGGTATCGACCCGGGCGGCGGCTGCAGCCCGTCAAGCACCAATGATCCCCTGATCGGGATTCACAGATCGGATTGTGTGAATCGGGCATAAGGCATGTTCGTGCTTTCGCTGCGACCCCGGGTGGCGCCTTATCCCCGCCCCGCATCCGACAAAGTTCCACGAACACTCGAGAACCATGGCCCCGCTTGATTCGAACGTCCTCAAACTAACTCCCGATGCGACCACCCCTGCCTATCGCAGTGCACCGCACAATATCGAGGCGGAGCAAAGCCTGTTGGGCGCGATCCTGGTCAACAACGATGCGTTCTACCGGGTGTCGGACTTTCTGGAGCCGAAGCACTTCTTCGAGCCGATCCATCAGATCATCTTCGAGACCGCCGGTAGCCTGATCCGAATGGGCAAGGTTGCGACCCCGGTCACGCTGAAGACCTTCCTGCCGGCCGAGACGGACATCGGCGGCATGACGGTGAGTCAATACCTCGCCCGCCTCGCCGCGGAAGCCACCACCATCATCAATGCCCAGGATTACGGGCGCACCGTCTACGAGCTCTCGCTGCGTCGCGACCTGATCCGGATCGGCGAGGACATGGTCAATGTCGCCTTCGACGCGCCGGTAGATTTTGCGCCGCGGGCGCAGATCGAGGATGCCGAACGCAGGCTGTATGAGCTGGCCGAGTCCGGGCGCTATGACGGCGGGTTCCAGCGATTTGCGCAGGCCCTCACCGTTGCGGTCGATATGGCGGCAAAAGCCTTCCAGCGCGACGGCAAGCTGTCAGGGATCGCGACCGGGCTGCGCGATCTCGACATCAAGATGGGCGGCCTGCAGCCATCCGATCTGATCATCGTCGCCGGCCGTCCCGGCATGGGCAAGACCGCGCTGGCCACCAACATCGCCTACAATGTCGCCAAGGCGCATCGCGCCGAAGTCCAGCCTGACGGCACCATGAAATCGGTCAACGGCGGCATTGTCGGCTTCTTCTCCTGCGAAATGTCGGCTGAACAGCTCGCCACCCGTATTCTCGCCGAGCAGACCAGCATCGCCTCGAGCACGATCCGCCGCGGCGGCATTACCGAGGCCGACTTCGAGAAGATCCGCGAATATTCGATCGGGTTGCAGTCGCTGCCGCTCTATGTCGACGAAACCGGCGGCCTGTCGATCGCGCAACTGACCGCACGCGCCCGCCGGCTGAAACGGCAGAAGGGGCTCGATCTGCTGGTGGTCGACTATATCCAGCTGTTGCTGGGATCGAGCAAACGTTTCGACAACCGGGTCCAGGAAGTTACCGAGATCACCACCAGCCTGAAGGCGCTCGCCAAGGAACTGAACGTTCCCATCATCGCGCTGTCGCAGCTATCGCGTCAGGTCGAGAGCCGCGACGACAAGCGTCCGCAATTGTCCGACCTGCGCGAGTCCGGTTCGATTGAACAGGACGCCGACGTGGTCATGTTCGTGTTCCGCGAGGAATATTACCTCGCCAACAAGGAGCCGCGCATCGGTACGCCGGAATACGAGAAGTGGCAGCTCGACATGTCGCTGGTGCATGGCAAGGCCGAAGTCATTATCGGCAAGCAGCGCCACGGTCCCACCGGCACCGTCGAACTGCAGTTCGAGGGTCAGTTTACCCGGTTCGGCGACCTCGCGCATGACGGACACCTGCCAGCGCACACCTACTGACGGCGTCCGGCCCGGTTGAACCGCCGCGGGCCTGCGCCTAAAGTGCGGCATGAACATCGTTTCCGACCCGAATTCGATCCCTCCGGGCAAACTGCTCTCGCCTGAAGCGAACCAGACGGCCGTGCCGGCGGGTGCGACCGGCGTTCTCACCGTCGATCTCGACGCCATCGTTGCCAATTGGCGCAAGCTCGAGAAGACCGCCGTGCCGGCCGAATGCGCCGGGGTGATCAAGGCGGACGCCTATGGCTGCGGCGTTGATCCGGTGGCACGCGCCCTGGCGGCCGCCGGCTGCAAGACGTTTTTTGTCGCCACGCTCGACGAAGCGCGGGCCGCCCGCGCCGCCTTGCCGTCGGCGGCGATCTATGTGCTCGACGGCTTTTTCCAGAACTGCGGCGATGCCTACGCGAAGAGCGACGCCAGGCCCGTGATCGGCGATCTCAACGAACTTGCCGAGTGGGACGTGTTCTGCCGCCGCTCCGGCTGGGCCGGCAGCGCCGCCATTCACATCGACACCGGCATGAACCGGCTCGGCATGAGCCTCACCGAGGCGCAGGGCATCATTCCCAGAATCAATGCCGGCGATCACGGCATCACGCTGGTCATGAGCCACCTCGCCTGCGCCGAGAACCTCAATCACCCGCTCAATGCGCGACAGCTCGCGACCTTTCGCGAGATCGCCAGCCTGTTTACCGGGGTGCCGGCATCGCTGTCGAATTCCTCGGGCGTCTACCTCGGGGCACCGTTCCAGTTCGACATGGTGCGGCCGGGTGCGGCGCTCTACGGCGTCAATCCAACGCCCGAGGCGGACAATCCGATGCAGCCGGTGGTCGATCTGAAAGCTCGCGTGATGCGAATCCGCAGTGTCGAGCGCGGCGAGAGCGTCGGCTACGGCGCCGTCTGGACCGCACGGCGGCCGACCCGGCTCGCGATCGTCTCCGCCGGCTATGCCGACGGATATTTCCGGGCCGCCGGGGGCGGCGACGGCACCCGCAGCGCCGAAGTGGTGGTTGCGGGCAAGCGCTGCCCGGTCGCCGGCCGCATCTCGATGGACCTGATCGCCGTCGACGTCACCGATTTGCCCAACAATGCGGTACGGCGCGGCCACATGGTAACGCTGATCGGCGAGGGCATCACCGTCGACGAACTGGCGCACCATTTCGGTACCATCGGCTATGAGGTTCTCACCAGCCTCGGCCCGCGCTATGTGCGGGCCTACAAGGGCGGCACATCGGAGGCCGCAGCCGCGCGCGATGCAGCGTCCGTTTAGGGCGGCCTATTTCTTCTGGGCGTCGACGACCTTACGGCAGGCGTCGCTGATCTGGGCACGCTGTTTGTTCAGGCAGGCTACGATGCGGCCGCCGCCGGGCGCGGTGCCTTGGCAGTATTTCTCGAAATCCGCCTTGCATGCGGTGCGCTGCTCGGCAGTCAGGGTCTGGGCGGAAGCGGCAGTGACAAATCCGACCGCGAGCGCGAGAACGACGAAACCTGACCTGGTCATGGGATCTCCGGTTGACTTTGGGGCTTCGCCACTCTGCACATGAAAATCGCAACCTTCAACATCAACAACGTCAATCGTCGCCTGCCCAATTTGCTGCGATGGCTGGGTTCGGCAAAGCCCGACATCGTCTGCCTGCAGGAGCTGAAATCGACCGACAAGGATTTTCCGGCCCATGCCCTCGCCGAGGCCGGCTATGGCGCGGTCTGGCGCGGGCAAAGAGCCTGGAACGGGGTCGCGATCCTGGCGCGAAAAGCCGATCCGGTGCTGGTCCGAACCGCGCTTCCCGGCGATCGCACCGATGCGGAGGCGCGCTACATCGAAGCCGCCGTCAACGGCGTCATCGTCACCAGCCTCTATCTGCCGAACGGCAACCCGCAGCCGGGCCCGAAATTCGACTACAAGCTCGAATGGTTGAGGCGGCTGCGGCGGCACGCCGCGAAGTTCATCAAGCAGGACATTCCGGTGGTGCTGGCGGGTGACTACAACGTCGCCCCGACGGCTCTGGATATCTATCCGACCAGATCATGGGACAACGATGCGCTGATCCAGCCCCGCAGCCGTGATGCTTTCGGCTCCCTGGTCGGACAAGGCTGGACCGACGCCATCCGCAACCTCCACCCGTCAAAGCCGATGTTCACGTTCTGGGACTACAAGCGAAACCGCTGGCCGCGCGATGCCGGACTGCGGCTCGATCATTTGCTGCTGAGCCCGGCACTGGCCCCTCGCCTGCGGAAGGCCGGCGTCGACCGCGAGGTGCGCGGCGAGGACGGCGCCAGCGACCATGCCCCGGCATGGATCGTGCTGCGATGAATTTGTCATTGCAGGAAGCGAAGGCGACGGAGGCAGACGCTTGAACTTCCTTTTCGTCCTCGCGGTCGGGCTCGTCGCCGGAACCATCAGCGGCATCATCGGCACCGGCTCGTCAATCATGCTGATGCCGATCCTGGTCTATCAATACGGGCCGAAACAGGCCGTGCCGATCATGGCGGTCGCATCCGTGATGGCGAATCTGTCGCGCATCCTCGCCTGGTGGCGCGAGGTCGACTGGCGCGCCTGCGCCGCCTATTCGATTCCCGGCATTCCGGCCGCGGCGCTCGGCGCCCGCACCCTGCTCGCACTGCCGTCGCACGTCGTCGATGTCTCGATCGGCCTGTTTCTGATCGCGATGGTGCCGGTGCGGCACTGGCTCGCCCGGCACGATCTGAAGATACGATTGTGGCAGGTCGCGATCGGCGGCGCCGTGATCGGCTACCTCACGGGCATCGTGGTTTCGACCGGACCCCTGAGCGTGCCGTTGTTTCTGTTCTACGGTCTCAGCAAGGGCGCCTTTCTCGCCACCGAGGCGGCAAGCTCGCTCGGGCTTTATCTGAGCAAATCCGCCACCTTCCAGCGCTTCGGCGCGCTGACGCCGGATCTCGCGCTCCAGGGCCTGATCGCGGGCTCCTCGCTGATGTCGGGCGCCTTCATCGCCAGGCGCTTTGTGCTCCGGCTCGACGAGCGCGTATTTCGGCTGCTGATGGATGGTATCATGCTCGCGGCCGGACTTTCCGTGTTATGGACGGCGGCGCATTCACCCTGACCTCCGACTCACACCTTCATGGCCAAGAACGTCCTTTCCTTTGTCTGCCAGAATTGCGGCGCGGCCTATAATCGCTGGCAGGGCAAGTGCGAGTCCTGCGGCGAGTGGAATACGCTGGTCGAGGAGGACACCACCGGGGCCACCGCCATGCCGGTCTCGATCCGCTCCAGGCGCAAGGGCCGGCTGTTCGCGCTGGAGACGCTGACCGGCAAGAGCCAGGATGCTCCCCGCCTGCCCTCCGGCATGGCGGAACTCGATCGCGTTACCGGTGGCGGCTTTGTCAGAGGTTCGGTGCTGCTGGTCGGCGGCGATCCCGGCATCGGCAAATCGACGCTGTTGACGCAGGCCACCAGCCTGCTGGCGCGCGCCGGCCATCGCGCGGTTTACATTTCCGGCGAAGAGGCGGTGGCGCAGGTACGGCTGCGTGCCGAGCGCCTCGGCCTTGCCGATGCGCCGGTGCAACTCGCTGCGGAAACCTCGGTCGAGGATATCGTCTCGACGTTGTCCGAGGGTACGGTGCCGCGCCTGATCGTGATCGATTCGATCCAGACCATGTGGACCGACACGGTGGAATCCGCCCCGGGCACGGTTACCCAGGTGCGCGCCTCGGCGCAGGCGCTGATTCGATTCGCCAAGAAGTCCGGCGCCGCGATTATCCTCGTCGGGCATGTGACCAAGGACGGCCAGATCGCCGGTCCGCGCGTGGTCGAACACATGGTCGACGCCGTGCTGTCGTTCGAGGGCGAAGGTTCGCAGCAATTCCGCATCCTGCGCGCGGTCAAGAATCGCTTTGGGCCGACCGACGAGATCGGCGTGTTCGAGATGACGGGCCTCGGGCTGCGCGAAGTCTCCAACCCCTCCGAGCTGTTCCTGTCCGAACGCGATCTCGGCAGCCCGGGCACTGCGGTATTCGCCGGGATCGAAGGTACCCGCCCGGTGCTGGTGGAATTACAGGCGCTGGTGGCGCCGACGTCGCTCGGCACCCCGCGCCGCGCGGTGGTGGGATGGGATCCGAGCCGGCTGTCGATGGTGCTGGCGGTGCTCGAGGCCCATTGCGGCGTGAAACTTTCCGGCCACGACGTCTATCTGAACGTCGCGGGCGGCCTGCGGATCCAGGAGCCGGCGGCCGACCTCGCGGCCGCTGCCGCACTGGTGTCATCTCTGGTTAACGCGCCGTTGCCGACGGACGCGGTATATTTCGGCGAGATTTCGCTGTCGGGTGCGGTGCGGCCGGTGGCGCAAACCTCGGCGCGGCTGAAGGAGGCGGCAAAGCTTGGGTTCGGGCGCGCGGTGCTGCCGGAATCGGCGCGTGGCGAGGTCGGAGGCGACGCCGGCCTTTCGCTCAATACCGTCGGCGGATTGACCACCCTGGTGGCGGATATCGCCGCGCGCGGCAATCCAAAGAGAATCCGGGACGGGGCGGAGACGGAGAAAAATGCCACACCGGCACGATTCCGTCGCGAGAACGGCTAAAGCGGCGTGACCTAGCCGGCCCCCGCCGCTATACAACCCGCGCGCGGCCAGGTCACGATTTCCGACCTTGCCCCCGATTCGCGGTCTTAACCTTACGAGCGGACCTGACCAGCCGATGCCGATAACGATACTTGATCTCGTCCTGCTCGCTGTGATGCTGATATCCGGCCTGCTCGCGATGGTACGCGGCTTTATGCGGGAGATCCTGTCGATCGCGGCATGGGGCGCCGCGGCATTGGTTACCCTTTACGCGTTCGGGAAGCTGCTGCCGACCGCCAAGACCTATTTCAACAACGACACGGTCGCCAGCGTGGTGGTCGTCGCCGGCGTGTTCATCGGTACCCTGATCGTGGTTTCCATCATCACGGTACGGATTTCGGACATGATCCTGGACTCCCGGATCGGCGCGCTTGACCGCACCCTCGGCTTCCTGTTCGGGCTGGCACGAGGCCTGCTGATCGTGGTCGTCGCCTTCATGTTCTTCAGCTGGCTGGTTCCCGACAAGCAGCGCCCCGACTGGGTGACCGGGGCAAAATCCCGGGTGGTGCTGCAGGGAACCGGGGATTGGCTGATGTCGCTCTTGCCGGATGACCCCGAGAACACCATCTTGAAGAGATTCAAGAAGAACAAGCCGGATGACGAACAGACGGACACCGACCCCGGGGCGCCGGGCGCTGGTGATGGCTATAGCAAACCTGCCCGCGACAGCCTGAAAAAGCTGATCGAGAAACCCGCGGGACATTGATACCAGGCCAAAAGAGAGGCGCGATGGACGAGATACAGAGCCCTTCCGATGCGGCGGCCCACCTCGATCTCGACCTAACCGACCAGGACCTGAACGGCGACACGCTACGCGAGGAATGCGGCGTGTTCGGCATTTTTGGCCATCCCGAAGCCGCCGCCATCACCGCTCTCGGATTGCACGCCTTGCAGCACCGCGGCCAGGAGGCCGCCGGCATCGTCTCCTTCGACGGAGCCCGGTTTCACTCCGAGCGCCGGCTCGGTCTGGTCGGTGACACCTTTTCCCGCCGCGAGGTGATCGAGCGCCTCCCCGGCAATGCCGCCATCGGCCATGTCCGCTATTCCACCACTGGCGCGACCATCCTGCGCAACGTCCAGCCGCTGTTCGCCGAACTCAATGCCGGCGGCTTTGCCGTCGGTCACAACGGCAATCTCACCAACGGCCTGACCCTGCGGCGCGAACTGGTGCGCAACGGCGCCATGATGCAGTCCACCACCGACACCGAGGTCATCCTGCATCTGGTGGCGCAGTCCAAGCGCAACCGCTTCATCGACCGCTTCATCGAATCGCTCCGCGCCATCGAAGGCGCCTATTCGCTGGTGTCGCTGACCAACAAGAAGCTGATCGGCGCCCGCGATCCGCTCGGCATTCGCCCGCTGGTGCTCGGCGAACTCGACGGCTGTCCGATCCTCGCCTCCGAAACCTGTGCGCTCGACATCATCGGCGCGAAATACCTCCGTGACATCGATCCCGGCGAAGTCGTCGTGTTCGACGAGCGCGGGGCGCAGAGCCACAAGCCATTCCCGCCGATGCCGCCGCGGCCGTGCATCTTCG
>JGI20190J14840_1000110_pt1 | contig 10690 bp, 9 predicted proteins | sample NGESurshal072012_6_FD_14840 | JGI IMG/M metagenome (IMG submission 14840) | reverse complement strand
GCGGCGGCCAGCCCAGGAACCAGGCCAGCGCCGCCGCGTAGGCCGCGACCAGCACGGCCGGCGCGGCCAGGATCAGGGCCGTCACGAGAACCGCGATCCGCAATAGCCGCCAGATCAGCCTGGCCAGGGCGCGGAGCATGAGGAACCCCAGGTAGCGCCGGATCATGTCCCGGCCTTCCTGACACCGGGCCCGGGCAGCGCGGCGCTGGCGGGCAGGCCGCGGATCTCGACCCGGCCGGCCAGGGCACCGGGCAGGGCGTCACGGGCCCGCACGACAGTTGGGCGGGCCGCCGCCGAGCACACGTACAGCACCCGCGCGTGCCGCGGCGGCAACCCCGGGACCCGGACCTCCGCCGCCGGGCAGCCGTAATCCCCGGTCCGGGTCAGGATCTCGGCCATGATCGCCGCCGTGCGGCGCACCGTCTTGCGGGTGAGCTCCGCTTCGACCGCCCAGCATTCGCCGGCCCAGGCCGGCGCCCCTGCCGCTGCCTCACTCCCCGCTGCCTCATCCCCGGGTGCGTCATCCCCGGGTGCGACGCCCGGGTCCGGCCAGTGCACCTCCCCGTCGGGCAGGTGCTCGCGGAGCGGCATCCGGCTCCCGATCCGGGCCCGCAGGCGCCGCTCGCTGCGCCAGTACGCCCCCGCGGCCGTGTACCCCCCAGCGGACTCCAGCGCGATCCGGACCGCGGTCACGGCGCGCAGGTGGGCCAGCCGGGCCAGCGCGGGCGGCGCCGGCCGGTACGGCAGCCCGCAGGCGAGCAGGCCGGCCCGGGTCAGCCAGATCCACGGGCGGCCCGGCCCGAGCCTGGCCGAGTCGGCGTAGCCCTGCTCCCGCCAGCGCGCCGCCAGGGACCGCGCCCGGATCTCGCTGACCGCCAGCTGAACGGCTAACTGATCCAATTGCACGCCATACATCTCGGCGGCAAATAACAGTCCGGCCACGTCCCGATCGCTCACCAGCCCACTACATCATGCGGGCGTGGTACGCCGTTAGGGCCTATCTGGGCGGTTTAGGCATCGGAGTCCAGCCGGCCATATGAGCCAAAAGCGCCCCTGCCCTGGTGTTTTCGTCCGCGGTGGGGCAGAATTTTGGGCGGGAACGCGGATCGCGCTCACCGCAGGCAGTCTCGCCCGTGCGGGCTTGCCGACGCGGCGGGTAGGCATAAGCTGTTCGCTGATATCCGGATCACCGCTAGCGCCCGGTCCGAGGTCGTTGGGGAAGACGCACCTCGGTCGCTCGCAGGGAGGTCTGGTGTCAGTTCAAGGCGTGCTGCAGGTCCATTCCGCGCCCCCGGCGCTGTGCCCGCATATCGAATGGGCAGTGGCCGGGGTCCTCGGCGTACCCGTCGATCTGGCCTGGGTGGGCCAGCCGGCCGCGCCCGGGGATGTGCGCGGCGAGCTCAACTGGCATGCCCGGCCCGGCATGGCCGGGTCGATCACGTCCGCGCTGGCCGGCTGGAACCGGCTGCGCTTCGAGGTGACCGAGGAGGCCAGCGCGGGCTGCGACGCGGTCCGGTACAGCTACACCCCGGCGCTGGGCACCTTCTCCGCGGTCACCGGGGCCAGCGGGGACATCATGATCCCCGAGAACCGGCTGCTCGCCGCGATGACGGTGGCCGCCGCGTCCCAGTCCGGCCTCCAGGTGGCCGCCACGACCACCCTGGAAGAGGAACTCGGCCGGCTGCTGGGGCGGCCCTGGGACGCGGAACTCGAGCCGTTCCGGTGCGCGGCCGAGGGCGCGCCGGTGCGCTGGCTGCACGCCACCGGCTGAGCCGGGGCCAGGCCGTCCGGGTCCCTAGCCGGGCCGGCCGGCCCCCGCCTACGATTGAGGCGGGAATCCGCCGGCCCGCACATCGTGGCGCTGTGCCGCGGGAGCCGGGGCATAGTCCCGTGGAGGAAGGGTGAAGATCAAGGTGCTGGTCGAGGACCCTGGCCTGGCCGCGTGACGCCCGGGGGGCAGGGAAATCCCGCCCGGGTAATCCTGGACTGCGACCCCGGGATCGACGATGCACTCGCCATCGTCTTCGGCTGCGGTCATCCCGGCCTGGACCTGGTCGGGCTGACCACGGTCAGCGGGAACGTCAACCTGGACACGGTGACGGGCAACGCGCTCAGCGTGCTGGAACTGGCCGGCCGCCCGGAGCTGCCCGTGGTGCCGGGCAGCGCCCGGCCGCTGCTGCGGCCCACGCTGGACGCCCGGGAGGTGCACGGCGAGGGCGGCCTGGGAGCGGCGCGGCTGCCTGTCGCGCAGGCCGCCCCGGCCCGTGGCCACGCGGTGGACTACCTCATCGACACCATCGGCGCGGCTCCCGGCGAGATCACCCTGATCGCCAGCGGCCCGCTCACCAACATCGCGCTCGCGGTCCGGCGCGAGCCCCGGCTGCCCGGCTGGGTCCGCGACTTCGTGATCATGGGCGGGTCCGCGGGGCGGGGCAACGTCACCCCGGCGGCCGAGTTCAACATCGCCGCGGATCCCGAGGCCGCCGCGATCGTGTTCGAGGCCGGCTGGCAGGTCACCATGGTTGGCCTGGACGTGACGCTGCAGGCCCGGGCCAGCGCGGACGTGCGGGACCGGATGCACCAGCTGGGCCGGCTCGGCACGGACCTGCTGCTGCCCGGCCTGCTCGGCTACCGCGGNGAGGATGCCCAGGCCNCGGACGGCCCGCCGGTCCACGACGTGTGCGCGCTCGCCCTGGTCGCCGAGCCCGGCCTGTTCGGGTGCGACCCGGCCCGGGTGGATGTGGAGACCGCCGGCCGGTTCACCTCCGGGATGACCGTCACCGACTTCAGCGGGCCTGCCGACGGCCGCAACGCCCTGGTGGCCATGACCGTCGACGTGCCCGCGTTCTGGGACCTGGTGCTGAGCGCCTACGCCACGATTCCCGCCGCCAGCCTGGCCTCCTGAGCTGTTCACGCCCGCGGGCGTGACCCGGGCCGGGATGCCCGCCTGGCGCGGGTCAGTTGGCCTCGACGGTGACCTCGATGTTGCCGCGGGTGGCGTTGGAGTACGGGCAGACCTGGTGGGCGGCCTCGGCCAGCCGGAGCGTGGTGCCGGCGTCCACCCCGGGGATGGACACCTTCAGCGTGACGGCCAGGCCGTACCCGCCGCCGCCGATCGTGCCGATGCTGACGTCGGCCTCGACCAGGGAATCCGCGGTGTCCACGCCCTCGCGGCGGCCGACCACGCCCAGCGCGCTCTGGAAGCAGGCCGAGTACCCGGCGGCGAACAGCTGCTCGGGGTTGGTGGCCCCGCCCGGGCCGCCCATCTCCTTCGGCGGCTTGAGATGCACGTCGAGCAGGCCGTCGTCGGTGACGGCGTGACCCGCCCGGCCTCCGGTCGCGGTGGCCCTGGCGGTGTAGAGCGGCTTGATGAGTACAGTCGGCCCAGCTGGAGCTGACACGGTTCCTCCCGGTCTCCGGGCCCGCCACCCAGGAGATGGCGCGCCGTCTCCTGGGCCAACAGCCGCCCGGGCGGTCCTCATTCCGCCCGGGCAGGCTGGGCAGGCAGGCCCGCCCAGCCCCCCGGGCTGGCTAGGTCAGCCTGACCGCCGAGCGCCGCCCCAGCAGCATCCGGAACCCGAACGCCAGGGCATACAGCACGCCGACCAGGATCACCAGGAACCGGTAGCCAGTGATCAGGGCCAGGTACTCCAGCGCCCCGCCGACCATGGCCCCGAGCAGGTTGGCCGCGAACGCGGTGGTGGTGGTCTCCACGTCGCTGAACCGCTGCGCGAAGATCAGGTTGGCGATGAAGACCGGGGCGAAGGCCAGCGCCCCGCCGGCCAGGAACCGCGCCGCGATAGGCAGGCTGACCAGGTCCTCCTGCGGGACCAGCCAGGTCACCACCAGGCTGGCGATCAGCGCGGCGTAGAGCACCACCGGCGGGGGCAGCTTCACGTGCCGTGCCGTTTCCACCGCCAGGTACACCGCGACCAGGATGGCCACCGTAACCAGCGCGTTGACCAGCCAGGTACTGCCGAACAGCAACGCGAACTGGACGATGTTCTTGGTCTCCAGCAGGAGGAACGCCGCGCCCATGAAGGCCAGGTCGGTGTACCTGCCCATCTTGCGCAGCGAGCCGCCGGCCAGGCGGACGAACAGCAGCGACGCGGCCAGGATCAGGGCCAGCATCCACAGGTAGGACGACGGGATCGTGTTGTTCAGCAGGTAGGGGAACGGATGATCGTCCGTGGCCGGGGCGACCTGCGCGCCGCGCCACACCGTCCCGTTCCCGGCCCCGGTGCAGTTCGGCACGGTCTCCCCGGCCGGCTTGTCGGTCAGCACGGCCAGCCGCCGTCCGCCCAGCGGCGCTCCTACCTGCGAACAGGGCGCCTGCCCGAACGCGTCCAGCATCGTGGTCGCGTAGCGGTTGTACAGGTGGTTCGAGTAGTAGTTGTACATGGACATGGTGCCGCCGGGGGCGAGGTGCGCCCGGGCGGTCTCGACCGACTGGAGCGTGAGCAGGTAGCTCTCCAGCCGCAGGTTGGACTGGCCGTTCACCGCGGTGAGCGAGTCAGGCAGGGCGAACAAGATCAGGTTGTACTTCTTCGTGGAATTCTGCAGGTAGGCCCGGCCGTCCGCATTGTGGGTGGTGACCCGCGGGCTGTCGTACGGGTGGTTGGGGTGCTGGCTTTTGCCCAGCTTGATCAGGATCGGGTCGATCTCCACCGCGTCCACGTGCTGCGCGCCCTCGGACAGGGCCACCGCGACGTCGTTACCGGTGCCGGCCCCGACGATCAGGACGTTCTTCAGCGACGAGCGGGTCACGTGCTGGTACGGGTAGAAGTAGAACTTCTTCTGCTGGTGCAGCACCGTCAGCGAGCGGGCCGCCTGGTACGGGATGTTGTTCGCGGACACGTACAGCGCCGGGTGGGCTTTCCCGCTGAGCTGCGCCGAGATCTTGTAGTACGGCGACCACTGCTGGTTCGGGACCGCGGACTCGACCGCCAGCATGATCACCACGACCAGGGCCGCCGCGTAGTGCCACCACCGGGCTGACCGCCCCATGACCAGCACGAAGCCGCCGGCCGCGATCACGCCCCAGGCCACCGGGGGCAGTTCCAGGAAGGCCAGCAGGGTGAAGGCCGCGGTGCCCGCAATGCTGCCGAACACGTCCAGCCGGTAGGCCTTGAGCGGCTCGAACGTCACGAAGAGCCGGGCCACGGCCTGCCCGAAGCCGGCCATCACCGCCGTGGCGAGCACGAAAATCACGGCCAGGCTGACCGGCCGGGGAAGCGCCTTGGTCCCGAACAGGCCGTGATACGGGTCCGGCCCGGACAGCGTGGCCAGGATCACGGGGAACGCGAGCACGAACCCCACCAGCAGGACCAGCGCCAGCGGGGCCCAGCGCACGAAGTCCCGGTTGGACCGGGCGTTCAGGAAGCCGATGCCGATGCCGAGGAAGCTGGCCAGCAGCACGAAGTTGGTGGCGTTGGTGACGTAGACGTTATTGGCCGCCGTCCACCGGATCAGGGCCAGCTCCACGAACAGCATGAGGAAGCTGGCGAACGCCAGCTTCGTCCGCTTATCCAGCCACCAGCGGCCGGCGCCCTCCGTCCCCTCTGCGGCGGTTCCTTCCGCAGTGGTGCCGTCCGCGACGGCGGTGGCGTGGGCTACTGGCGAACCGTTCCCGGACGCACCGGCGTGGCTGGACGCGCTCCCGTTCCCGGAGGTGGTGCCGTTCGCCGCCGCGGCGGCCCCGGGTTCAGCAGCACCGGGTTTAGCAGCACCAGGTTCAGCAGCACGGGGCTGCTGCTCCGCATCGGGAGTTTCGGTCTGCTCAGCTACGCTTTCAGGGCGCTCATCAAGGGGCATAGATCGTTGATCGTACGTCGGGCTCCGCGCCCCAGCGAGCCGATCGGGGAGAATTTCCCGCCCAATTCGTTACTAATTACGGGCCTAGGCGAGGTCTTTACTTTACTGCGCGCATACTCCCGCCGGGCCCGCCTCCGTGGCGTGCGGAATGGTGGCGGCGAACTCGCCGTCCAGCCAGGCCGAGAACAGGGCCGCCGCCTCGGCTGCCGTCCGGTCGCCGGCGTCCTGCCAGCCCTGGCGGAGCGCGGCGGTCCGGCCGGCCGGCAGCGGCGGCTGGGTGGCGCGCAGCCAGGCCTGCGTGATGGGCTCAGTCGCCTCGGGATGGAACTGCAGGCCCAGGTGCGGGCCGATCGCGTAGGCCTGCACCGACGCACCCCCGGTAGCCAGCTCCCGGGCGCCCGGCGGCAGGTCGAAGCCGTCCCGGTGCCACTCCAGCCACGGGCCGCCGGCCAGGCCCGGATGCTGGCTGGCCAGCCGGACCCAGCCGATCTCGGGATCGGGCAGCCGGTACAGCCGCGCGCCCAGCGCGCGGGCCAGCACCTGCCCGCCGAAGCAGATTCCGAGCAGCGGGACCCCGTCCGCCAGGGCCTGCGCCACCAGGGCCAGCTCGGCGCCCAGCCAGGGCACGGCGTCGTCGAACGCGGTCTGAGCCGACCCGAGCACGACGACGCCAGCGCAGTCCGGCAGCCGGCCGGGCAGCCGGTCCCCGCCGCCCAGGTGGATGACGCTCAGGGTCAGCCCGCGGGCCTGCGCCCACGGGCCCAGCAGGCCCGCCGGCGCGTCGAGCTCGTGCTCGATCACCAGCAGGCGCCCGTGGTCGGCCAGCCCGTGATCTTCCATGCCGCTATTTCCCGGAACCAGGGGTCAGAGCGGGATGTTGCCGTGCCGGCCCCGCACCTGCGGGGCGGCCGCGATGGCCCGGACGATGGCCTCCCGGGTGGTGGACGGCTCGATGACCTCGTCGATCACGCCCAGGGCGCGGGCCCGTTCCAGGCCGCCGGCCTCCCGCTCGTGCTCCCCGGCCAGCCGGGCCTCGGCTTCCTGGAGCTGGTCCGGCGGCACGTCGGCGAGCGTGCGCCGGTGCAGGATGCGCACGGCGGCCACCGCGCCCATCACCGCCACCTCCGCGCCGGGCCACGCGAACACCCGGGTGGCGCCCAGCGACCTGCTGTTCATGGCGATGTAGGCCCCGCCGTAGGCCTTGCGGGTGACCAGGGTGACCCGCGGCACCGTCGCCTCCGCGAACGCGTGGAGCAGCTTGGCGCCCCGCCGCACCACGCCGTCCCACTCCTGGCCGACGCCGGGCAGGTACCCGGGCACGTCCACGACCACCACGAGCGGCACCCCGAACGCGTCGCACATCCGGACGAACCGGGCCGCCTTCTCCGCCGAGGTGGCGTCCAGGCAGCCGCCGAGCCGCAGCGGGTTGTTGGCCACGATGCCGACGGTGCGCCCGGCCATCCGGCCGAGCATGGTGACCACGTTGGGCGCCCACCGCGGGTGAAGCTCGATGCCGGGCGCGTCGAGCAGCCCGGCGAGCAGCGGGTGCACGTCGTAGGCGCGGCGCACCGACTCGGGCAGCAGCTGGTCCAGCTCGGCTCCGTCCTGCCCGGCCACCAGGTCCACGTCCACCGTGCCCTGCTGTCCGAGCAGCAGCGCGAGCCGCCGGGCCTGGCTGAGCGCGTCCGCGTCGGTGGCCGCCACCAGGTGCACCACACCCGAGCGGCGGCTGTGCGGCTCAGGGCCGCCCAGCCGGGCCATGTCCACGTCCTCGCCGGTCACGCTGCGGACCACGTCCGGGCCGGTGACGAAGATCCGGGCGTGATCGGACAGGATCACGATGTCGGTCAGCGCGGGCCCGTAGGCGGCACCNCCCGCGGCCGCGCCGAGCACCACGGAGATCTGCGGGATCACGCCGGAGGCCCGGGTCATGACGGCGAATACGGTGCCCACCGCGTGCAGGCTCTCCGCGCCCTCGCGCAGCCGGGCGCCGCCGGAGTGCCACAGCCCCAGCACGGGGGCCCCCTGGACGAGGGCTTCCTCGTAGGCGGTCACGATCGCGGCGCAGCCCTCACTGCCCAGGGCCCCGCCCTGGACCCGCGGGTCGCTGGCGAACGCGACCGCGGTCATCCCGTCGATGGTCCCGGTGGCCGCGACCGCCCCGCTCTTGTCGTGCGGGGTCAGCAGGCGGACCGAGCCCGGGTCGAACAGTGCTTCGAGCCGGACCTCCGGGTCCCGGGACAGTGTCTTGGCCGGCGCGGCAGCGGGGGCCCGCGGGGCGGCGGCTGGGGCACTGCCCTGGTGCGCGCGCTCCTGGGCAGCGGCAGCCGGGGTGCTGCCAGCAATGACCGTCACGGGACGTCTCCTTGCGTTAGGCGGGAGAACAACGGGCGGGAGGGACGGCACACGGGCGGCTAAGGGCAGGCCCTAGGCCGCCGTGAAGGCCAGCGCCACGTTCGCGCCGCCGAACCCGAACGAGTTGTTCAGCGCGGCCATCGGGGCGCTGGTGTGCGGGGCCAGCTTCCGCGGCTCGGTGGCGATGTCGATCCCGGCCTCGTCGTCAGGGTCGTCCAGGTTGATGGTGGGCGGGGCGACGTGCTCCCGCAGGGCCAGGATGGTGGCCACCGACTCGACCGCCCCGGCCCCGCCGAGCAGGTGCCCGGTCATGGACTTGGTGGCCGACACCACGACCCCGCCGGCCGCGTCGCCGAGGGCCCGGGCGATGGCCTGGCCCTCGACCGCGTCCCCGGCCGGGGTGGAGGTGGCGTGCGCGTTGACATGGACGATCTGCTCCGCGGCCACGCCGGAGTCGGCCAGCGCGCGCTGCATGGCCTTCACCAGCCCGGTTCCGTCCGGGTCGGGCTGGGCGATGTGGTGCGCATCCGAGGAGTAGCCGAAGCCGGCCGCGATCGCGTGCACGGGCGCGCCGCGCCTGGCCGCGTGCTCGGCCGACTCCACGACCACCATGCCGGCGCCCTCGCCGAGCAGGAAGCCGTCCCGGCCCTTGTCGAACGGCCGGGAAGCGCGCTCCGGCTCGTCGTTGCGGGTGGACAGCGCCCGCATCGCGGCGAACGCCGCGACGTTCAGCGGGATGATCGCGGCCTCGGTCCCGCCGGCCAGCACCACGTCGGCCCGGCCCGCCCGGATCATGTCGATGGCGTAGCCGATGGCCTCGGCGCCGGACGCGCAGGCGCTGACCGTCGTGTGCACCTCGGCGCGGGCGTTCAGCTCGATGGCGATCCAGCCCGCGGCGCCGTTCGGCATCAGCATCGGGACCGTGTACGGGGAGAGCCGCTGCCAGCCCTTGTCGTTCATGGTGTCGTAGGCGGCGATGGTGGAAGCCACCCCGCCGATCCCGCTGGAGACGACGACGGCGAGCCGGTCCGGGTCCACCTCGGGGGATCCCGCGTGGGCCCACGCCTCCCGGGCGGCCACGATGGCCAGCTGCTCGCAGCGGTCCAGCCGCCGGGCCTGGACCCGGTCGAGCACCGTCGCCGGGTCGACCGCGGCCGGGGCCGCGATCTGCACCGGCAGCGGTACCGGGGCCCAGTCGGCGGGGAGCTTGCGCGCCCCGCTACGACCGGCCACCAGCGATTCCCAGGTTGAGGCTACGTCCCCGCCCAGCGGCGTGGTCGCGCCCAGCCCGGTGACGACGACGCGTGGTTGATCTGCCCGCACTGTGAATCGCTCCTCTTGCGTACGTGATGCGCCTGGCTCGCGGGTGGCGAGAGCGCACCGGATGGCATCCCGTGAACGGGCCGCCCCGGCTCAGGCCGATACTTCGGCGTTCTGCACGTAGGTGACGACGTCCTGCACGGTCTTGAGGTTCTTGAGCTGGTCGTCCGGGATTTCCACCCCGAACTTGTCCTGGGCCGCCACCGCGATCTCCACCATGGACAGCGAGTCGATGTCGAGGTCATCGACGAAGCTCTTGTCCGGGGTGACCTGGTCCGCGGGGACGCCGGCGACCTCGTCGACGATCTCGCCGAGGCCCGCAAGGATCTCCTGCTCAGTCATGGCCATATGCCCTAGTTCTCCTTCATGTGATGGTGTGGTCGGCCCCGGGCGTGCGCCCGGGGGCCGTGGCGCGTCAGGGTACCGTGATCACCTGGGCCGCATAGCTGATGCCCGCGCCGAAGCCCAGCAGCAGCACCGGGGATCCCGAGCCCAGCTCGCCGCGCTCGATCATCGCCGACAGGGCCAGCGGGATGGACGCCGACGAGGTGTTGCCCGAGTTGATGATGTCGGTGGCCACCAGGGCCTGGGGGGCGCCCAGCTTCCTCGCGATGGCCTCGATGATCCGCAGGTTGGCCTGGTGGGGGATGAACGCGGCCAGCTCGCCGGGGGCCACTCCCGCCCGCTCGCAGGCCTTCAGGGCCACCGGGTGCAGGGCCGTGGTGGCCCAGCGGAACACCGCCTGCCCTTCCTGGACGATGAAAGACCGGCGGTCCTTGATGAAGATCTTGTCGGCCATGCCACCGTCGCTACCCCAGACCACGGGCCCGATGCCGACGTCGGCGTCGTCGGCCGGGCCGACCACCGCGGCGCCGGCGCCGTCGGCGAAGATGATGCACGTGGACCGGTCGGTCCAGTCAACCCACTGGGACAGCTTCTCGGCCCCGATGACCAGCACGTGCCGGGAGGTGCCGGCCCGCACCGCGTCGCTGGCGGTGCCCAGCGCGTAGCAGAACCCGGCGCACGCGGCGTTGAGGTCGAACGCCCCGGGGGCCACGATGCCGAGCCGGGTCGCGACCATGGCGGCGGTGTTGGGAATCGGCGCCTCGGGGGTGCAGGTGGCCACGATGACCAGGTCGATGTCGGCCGGCGACAGGCCGCTGGCGGCCAGCGCCTTGCCGCCGGCGGCCACGGCCATGTC
>JGI20190J14840_1000107_pt1 | contig 10774 bp, 7 predicted proteins | sample NGESurshal072012_6_FD_14840 | JGI IMG/M metagenome (IMG submission 14840) | reverse complement strand
CGGGCCATCAGGCCCTCGAAGGCCTGCCGGGTCGCCTGGTCCGGGGTGATGGCGAGCTCACGCTCCAGGACCGACGCGCAATGGTGATANGTGCTCACCGCGCCGGCCCGGTCGCCCAGNTCCGCNAGGAGCTGCATCAGGGTGCGGTAGCCGACTTCCTCGAGCGGCTGGAGCCGGATCCGGCGGCGNGCGGCATCTGCCGCCCCGGTCAGATCGCCGTGCCGGGCGCGGGCGGNGCACAGCAGGTCGCACAGGTCCACGCACTGGCGTTCCAGCTCTGACCTGGCCTCCAGTACCCAGTCCTCGTACACGCCGGGCAGGAGNTCACCCCCATACCGGTCGAGGGCCTGGGCGCCGTGCGCGAGAACTCCGTCATCATCACCAGCCGCGGCGGCCTCCCGGGCGGCCTGGTGCTCGATCTCGAAGCTGCGCACATCGACCTGGCACGTCCCGGTGTCACACCAGCACAGGTCCCTGGACGTCACGATGAGCGAGGGCTCATCGCCCAGGACCTGGCGAAGCTGGTGCAGCTCACGCCGCAGGTTGGTCAGGGCCTGCGCGTCGGTGGAGTCCGGCCAGAACAGGCCGGCGATCCGCTGCCGGGCCTGGGGGGAGCCCGCATGGGTGACCAGGAAGCCGATGAGGGCATGCGCGCGTGACGAACGGGCCCGGATCCCGGTCCCGTCGTCAGTGATGGACTGCTCCCCCAGGAGAGACACGTGCAGCATTCCGACCCGGCCTCCTGGGACACCAGGGTAGACGGCCTGGAACCTCAGGCAAAGCCTGGGTAAAGCGGGTGCCCGGGCAGAGCGGACAGGCCGCCCGGCGCTGACCCTGTCCCCCGGCCCCGTCGTGGCGTAGGGTGCTGACCCGTGCCACAGTCGCTGACGTTCGGGGTGTTCCCGCTGGGCCTGGCCGGCAGTCCGGACGGGGTGGCTGCGGGGCCGCCCGATGACGTCGATCAGATCGTTAGGGCGGTGCAATACCTGCAGGGCGACGGGCCGCCGCTGCTGGCGCGGATGTACGTGAGCTGGACCGGGGCCGCTTCGACGGCTTCCGCGCTGGCCCAGGTGCAGGAGCTGGCGGGGATCCCCTGGGACCTGGTGCTGTGCTACCGCGACCCGGCGGGCGACGTCGCGGGCTGGGCCGGGTTCGCCGCCGACGTGGTGCGCGGGCACGGCCATCAGCTGGCCGCGGTCCAGGTGACCGGGGAGGCCAACCTGACCGGCATCCCGGATGCCGCCGACGGCGCCTTCCCCCGCGCGGACGAGGCACTGGTCCGCGGGGTGCTGGCCGCCGCGGACGCGAAACGGGNCTGCGGCGCCACGGCAGCCATCGGGTTCGCGGTAAGTCCCGAGATAGACCCGGCCGGGGGCGTGTTCTGGCCGGCCGTGGCGCGGCTGGNCGGCGCGGCGTTCGCGGACGCGGTGGATTACGCCGGGCTGGACATGTACCCGGACGTGTTCGGGCCGCCGGTGGCCCTGGACCAGCTCGACGGGGCCGTGGACTGGCTGCTGCGCAGCTTCCGCGAGGAGGTGCTGCCGATCGCGGGCATCGGCCCCGGGACGCCGATCCGGATCTGCGAGAACGGCTGGCCGACCGGGCCGGGCCGCACCCCGGAGCAGCAGGCGGACGTGCTCGAGACCATCCTGCGGGCCGTGCACGCACGGCGGGAGGAACTGAACGTCACGCACTGGGAACTGTTCACGCTGCGCGACGCGGACAGTTCCCGGGACAGCCTGTTCCACCAGTTCGGCGTGCTGCGTGACGACTACTCCCCCAAGCCGGCCTTCGAGCGGCTGCGCGGCCTGTTCCGCGAGCTCCGCTAACAACCGCCCCGCCTGGCTCAGGAGGATCCGCCCGATCCCGGGCCAGCCAGCCCCGGGCCGCTCAGCCGCTCGCGGAGGGCCCGCAGCGCCTGGCGCCGCCCGGCGGGGGGAAGGCGGTCGAGGAACAGGTGCCCGTCGAGATGATCGAGCTCGTGCTGCAGGCACCGGGCCAGCAGATCCGCACCCTCGACCCGGGCGGGCTGGCCGGTCATGTCCACCCCGGCGACGACCGCCTGCCCGGCCCGCGCGGTGGGCACGAAGAGGCCGGGGATCGACAGGCAGCCCTCCGGGCCGTCCTGGCCGCCCTCGCTGGACACCAGCCAGGGATTGACCAGGTACCCCTCGTCGCCCTCCACGTTGTAGCAGAGCACCCGCAGGTCCACGCCAATCTGCGGGGCGGCGAGCCCGGCCCGGCCCGGCAGCCGGCAGGTGTCCGTCAGGTCGGTGACCAGCCGTTCCAGGGCGGGGCCGAAGTCGGTCACCGGACGGCAGACCTCACGCAGCACGGGATCACCGAACAGGCGGATATCCCGGACGGCCATCCGGCTGGTCAGCTTTCCGCGCGGAGGATGTCTAGCGCGCGGGCGAGGTCCGGGGAGTACTCGCTGGTGAAGTCCACCCGGCGGCCGTCCGCCGGGTGCGCGAACCCCAGCCGGACCGCGTGCAGCCACTGCCGGGTCAGCCCCAGGTGGGCGGCGAGGACCGGGTCGGCGCCGTACAGCCGGTCGCCCGCGCAGGGATGCCGCAGGGCCGCCATGTGCACCCGGATCTGGTGGGTCCGCCCGGTCTCCAGGATGATCTCCTCCAGGCTGGCCCCGCGGAAGGCCTCGAGCGTGTCGTAGTGGGTGACGCTCGGGCGGCCGCCGGCCACCACCGTGAACCGGCCGTCCCCGGACGGATGCCGGCCGAGGGGCGCGTCGATGGTCCCGCGCAGCGGGTCCGGGTGGCCCTGCACCAGGGCGTGGTACCGCTTGTCCACCTCACGGTCGCGGAACGCCTGCTTGAGCACCCGGTAGGCGGGCTCGCTCTTGGCCACCACCATGAGTCCCGACGTGCTCGCGTCCAGCCGGTGCACGATGCCCTGGCGTTCCGCGGCGCCGCTGGTGGCCAGGATCTGGCCCGCCCCCAGCAGCCCTTCCAGCACGGTCGGGCCGGTCCAGCCCGGGGTGGGGTGGGCGGCCACCCCCGGCGGCTTGTCCACCACCACGATGTCGCTGTCCTCGTACACCACGTCCAGGCCGGGCACGGACCGCGGCACCGGCGCGGTGGACACCGGGGCGGGCAGCGTGACGTCCAGCCACTCCCCCGCGGGTACCCGGTCGGACTTGGCCGCCGGGCGCCCTCCGATCAGCACCTGCCCGCCGGTGACCAGGTCCGCGGCACTCGTCCGGGACAGCCCGAACATCCGGGCCAGCGCGGCGTCGACCCGCTCGCCGTCCAGCCCCTCGGGCACGGCCACCCGGCGCTGGTCCCCCGCGGTCACGGGCGCCCCTCGCCGGGCAGGCCGGGCGGGGACGGCCGGTCAGGAACAGGACGGGTGCCATCCAGCGCGCTCCGCGGCCCGGGCGGCTCGTCACGCGGGCCAGCTTCCCCGGGAGCGCTTTCAGCGAGCCCGGCGGCGGCGCTGCCTCCGGCCGGGCTGCCTCCGGCCGGGCTGGCAGCCGCGTGCCGGGTGCCGTCGATGGAGATGCCCCGGGCAGCCAGCAGCACGGCGAGGATCCCGCCGCAGACGATGCAGGAGTCGGCCACGTTGAACACCGGCCAGTGCGGCAGCTGGATCCAGTCCACCACGTGCCCGCGCAGGAATCCCGGGGACCGCAGCAGCCGGTCCCCCAGGTTCCCGGCCGCCCCGCCGAGCAGCAGCCCGAGCGTGACCGCCCAGGGGATGCTGCGCAGCCGCCGGGCGGTGCGCAGGATGGCCACGATGACCCCCAGGGCGATCAGCGTGAACACCACCGTGACCGAGGTGCCGATGCTGAACGCCGCGCCGCTGTTGCGCAGCTCCCGCAGGGTCAGGAACCCGCCGAGCAGCCTGATCGGGGCCCGATGCGACAAGGTGGCCACCACGATGGTCTTGGACACCAGATCCGCAACGAAAACTACCGCGGCAATGAGAAGCAGCAGACGGAGCCGGCGCGGCCGTACTGCCGGACCGGGGCCGCCCGCCCCGTGATCCGGGTCCCCGGCTGTTCCCGCGCCGTTCAGCGCCGTTCCTCGCGCTGTTTGCACGCCACGCAGAGGGTGGCCCGGGGGAACGCCTGCAGGCGTGCCTTCCCGATCGGCTTGCCGCATGATTCGCAGACGCCGTAACTGCCGTCGTCGATCTTCGATAGCACCCGCTGGGTCTGGGCCAGCAGTTCACGGGCGTTCTGGGTCAGGGCCAGCTCGTGCTCGCGCTCGAACGTCTTGGCCCCGGCGTCGGCGGAGTCGTCACCCGCGTCACCCACCGCGTCACCGAGCCGGGCCGCGATCTCAGACTCCGCGCTGGAGATGTCCTGGCGCAGCCCGGCCGCCTCGGCCTCGAGTTCCTGGCGGACCTCCACCAGCTCTTTCTCGGTCCAGGGCTTCTCGCCGGGGCGGACGGGTAGAGCCGCGGCGCCCGTCCGTGCGGTTGCTGTCATCCCGGCCCCCTTTGACACGACTTGTCCCACTATGCCAGCGCCACCAATCGATCTTGAACTGGCGGGCAGTCACCGGAGGATAGATCGGGCTGCCCCGCACTGCAAACACATCTGAGCCCGGCGATAATCCGCAGCCCCGGCAGCCTGCCGCCCCGGCCGGTCCAGCCCGGGCAGCACCCGCTCAATCCCGGCAGCGGCCAGCCCGTCCCCCGCCGGCGGCCGGGCCGCGGCAGCCAGCCTGGCCGCGCCACAAATGTCCCCTAATACTAGGGAAGAAGAAAACCCCAGCTCCCGGACGGAGATCCTGATGGCCCAGGCCACCACCGACTCGCCACTCACCTCGGTCCGTCACCCCCTGGCCCCGCTCACGGCCGACGAGGCCGGCCAGGCCAGCCGGGTCGCGCTCGCCGCCGCGGGCCCCGGGACCCGGCTCGTCTACTGTGCCCTGGCCGAGCCAGCCAAGCGCGAGGTCCTGGCCTGGGACGGCCGCCCGCTGCCCCGGGAGGCCCGCTGCGTCCTGTACGAGCGGCCCGCCGGGCAGACCTGGGTCATCACCGTCTCCCTGGATAAGGCCGAGGTAGTCAGGAAGGTCCTGGTCCCGGACGTCCAGCCACCGCTCATGGCCGAAGAGTGGATGGCGGACAGCGAGCGGATCAAGGCCGATCCGGGCTTCCGGGCCGCGCTGGCCCGGCGCGGGATCACCGACATGTCACTGGTCCAGGTGGATCCCTGGCCGGCCAGCAACTTCGGGCTGGAGATCGACGCCTCCGGGCGCCGGCTGGCCCGCGGGGTGGCCTACCTGCTCGACGGCCCGGGCAGCAATCCGTACGCCCGGCCGGTCGAGAACCTGGTCGCCGTGGCGGACCGCGACACCGGCGAGATCCTGGCGATCGAGGATGGTGAGGTGGTGCCGGTTCCCCAGGACCCCGGCCGGTACGACACAGCCAGCGCCGGCGAACTCCGCCACCTGTCGGCGCTGCAGATCCTGCAGCCCGACGGGCCCGGGTTCAGCGTGGACGACGGGTGCCTGACCTGGGGACCCTGGCAGATGCGGGTCTCGCTGCACCCGATCGAGGGGCTGGTCCTGCACCAGATCGGCTACCGCGACCAGGGGCGGCTGCGGCCCATCATCTACCGGGCCAGCCTGTCCGAGATGGTCGTGCCGTACGGCTCCACCGCGATGAACCACTGGTGGAAGAACGCCTTCGACGCCGGCGATGTCGGCCTGGGCAAGATGGCCAACCCGCTGGAACTCGGGTGCGAGTGCCTGGGCGAGATCGTCTACCTGGACGCGGTGGCCGTCGATGAGGACGGGGCGGCGAGCGTCCTGCCCCAGGCCGTCTGCCTGCACGAAGAGGACTACGGGGTGCTGTGGATGCACCGTGACGCGGCGAACCAGGCGGCGGAGACCCGCCGCTCGCGGCGCATGGTCGTGTCGTCCATCGCCACCGTCGGCAACTACGAGTACGGCTTCTTCTGGTACTTCTACCTGGACGGCACGATCCAGGCCGAGGTGAAGCTGACCGGGATCATCCAGACCCAGGCGGTGCGGCCGGGAACCCGGGCCAGTTACGCCAACCCGGTCACCCCGGAGCTGGCCGGTCCCCATCATCAGCACCTGTTCAGCTTCCGCCTGGACATGTGCCTGGACGGCCCGGCCAACTCGGTCTACGAGGTGGACGCGGTGCCCGTCCCGGCGGGGCCTGCCAACCCGTACGGGAACGCGTTCACGGTCCGGGAAACCCTGCTGGAGACCGAATCTTCCGCCCAGCGGATGGCCGCGCCCGAGCGCAGCCGGTCCTGGAAGATCGTCAACCACGGCGAGCGGAACGCCTGCGGCGAGCCGGTCGGGTACAGCCTGGTACCCACGCACGCCAGCGCGCCGCTGCTGGCCCAGCCGTCCGCGGCCATCGCGTCCCGCGCCGCGTTCGCCACCCGCCACCTCTGGGTGACCCCGGCCCGCGACGACGAGGTGCGGGCGGCCGGGGAGTTCCCGAATCAGCATCCGGGAGGCGCCGGGCTGCCCGCCTGGACCGCGGCGGACCGGCCAGTCACCGACACCGGCATCGCGCTGTGGCACACGGTGGGCGTGACACATTTCTGCCGGCCGGAGGACTTCCCGGTCATGCCGGTGGAGTACACGGGGTTCACCCTGCGGCCCGCAGGTTTCTTCGACCGCAACCCCGCCNTGGACCTCGCCCCGGCCGGCCCGGATCACTGTNCCCCCTGAACGGTGCGCTCCCTGACCCGGCGCTCCCTGACGGTGCGCACCCTGACNGGGAGGGCAGGGAAATGGCGTCGGCTGCTGGGCGGGGCATCCGCTATCGTTGANGGTGTCGGCAAGGCGTTGATGGGGACAGCTGCCGCAGCAGGCGGCCAGGAGCGACCCGGGGATGGTGTGAGCCCGGGGGCAGGCCAGCGGACCAGATCACCCCAGAGCCGCCGGAAGAACAGCAGCGGGCCACGTTGCGCGGTAGCAATCAGCAGCCACCGCGGCCCGCGAGCCCAGTAGACCCGGCAGCGACACATCAAGAGAGAGGGTCGCGTTCCCGACAGGTCCGCGGCCAAGGAGGGTGGTACCGCGGGGCCGCCGCCGGCGCGCCTCGTCCCTCCAGCGAAGCCGCGCGACCGGGCGGACGGCCAGCCCGCGAGCGCTCCGCAGGAGGACCACCGCTCATGGCGCCCAGAGACGACGCGCACGCAGGCGACACCGCGCAGCCAGGCGACACCGCCCAGGCAGGCAGCCCCCGCTATTTCCCGGACCTGCCCCCAGCCATCGACCTGCCCGCCATGGAGCACGAGGTCCTGGCCCGCTGGCAGGACGGCCAGTTCTTCGAGCGGTCGCTGGAGGCCACCGAGGGCCGGCCCCTCTGGACCTTCTACGAGGGGCCGCCGACCACCAACGGCATGCCCGGGGTGCACCACATCGAGGCCCGGGTGTTCAAGGACGTCTTCCCCCGGTTCAAGACCATGCAGGGGTTCCACGTCCCGCGCCAGGCCGGCTGGGACTGCCACGGGCTTCCCGTCGAGGTGGCCGTGGAGCGCGAACTCGGGCTGTCCGGCAAGAAAGCGATCGAGAGCTACGGGATCGCCGATTTCAACGCCCGCTGCCGTGAGTCGGCGCAGCGGCACGTGGACGCCTTCGAGGAGCTCACCGTCCGGCTGGGCTACTGGGTAGACCTCCAGCACGCCTACCGGACCATGGACACCAGCTACATCGAGTCGGTGTGGTGGTCCCTGAAGGAGATCTTCACCAAGGGCCTGCTGGTCAGGGACTTCCGGATCAGCCCGTACTGCCCGCGGTGCGAGACACCCCTGTCGGACCACGAGATGGGCCAGCCTGACGTGTACCGCCTGGTCACCGACCCGGCGGTGACTGTCCGGTTCCCGCTGGCCAGCCTGCCGGACGGGGCCAACCCGCTGCTGGACGGGGCGGACCTGCTGGTGTGGACCACCACCCCGTGGACCCTGGTCTCCAACACCGCGGTGGCCGTCCACCCCGGCGAGAGCTACGCGATCGCCCGCAAGCCCGGTGACGGCGACACCGTGGTGGTGGCCGAGAAGCTGGTCTCCCGGGTCCTCGGGGAAGGCTGGCACGTGGTGGCCACGGTGCCCGGCGCGGCCCTGGTCGGCGCTACCTACCGGCCGCCGTTCAGCCTGGTCGAAATCACCGGCGCGCACCGGGTCGTGCCCGGCGGCTTCGTCACCACCGAGGACGGCACCGGCCTGGTGCACCTGGCGCCGGCCTTCGGCGACGACGACATGGAGACCGGCCGGGCGCACGGCCTGCCGGTGGTGAACCCGGTCCGCCCGGACGGTCATTTCGAGGAAGGGATCCCGCTGGTCGGCGGCCTGTTCTTCAAGGACGCAGACGAGCCGCTGGTCCGCGACCTGACCGAGCGGGGCCTGCTGTTCCGGGTCGAGCAGTACGAGCACAGCTACCCGCACTGCTGGCGGTGCCACACGCCCCTGCTGTACTACGCGCTGCCGTCCTGGTACATCCGGACCACCCAGGTCAAGGACCTGATGCTCGCCGAGAACGAGCGGACCAACTGGCAGCCGCCGACGATCAAGAACGGGCGGTACGGCGAGTGGCTGCGCAACAACGTGGACTGGGCGCTGTCGCGGACCCGCTACTGGGGCACGCCGCTGCCCATCTGGGAGTGCGGCGAGCAGCACCTCACCTGTGTCGGGTCGCTCGCCGAGCTCAGCGAGCTCGCCGGGCGGGATCTGTCCGGGCTGGACCCGCACCGCCCGTACGTGGACGAGGTCACGCTGACCTGCCCGCAGTGCGGCGGCGAAGCCCAGCGGGTGCCGGAGGTGATCGACGCCTGGTACGACTCCGGGTCGATGCCGTTCGCCCGGCTCGCCGCGCCCTGGCAGAACGCCGAGGAGTTCCGGCAGACGTACCCGGCGCAGTTCATCTGCGAGGCGATCGACCAGACCCGCGGCTGGTTCTACTCGCTGATGGCGGTGGGCTGCCTGGTCTTCGGCCGGAACGCCTACGAGAACGTGGTCTGCCTCGGCCTGGTGGTGGACGAGCGCGGCCGCAAGATGAGCAAGCACCTGGGCAACGTGCTCGAGCCGCTGCCGCTGATGGAGGCGCATGGGGCCGACGCGACCCGCTGGTTCTTCGCGGCCTCGGGCTCCCCCTGGTCCACCCGGCGGATCGGCGATACCGCACTGGACGAGATCGTCCGCAAGGTGCTCCTCACCTACTGGAACACGGTGTCGTTCCTGGTGCTGTACGCCAACGCGGCCGCGGCCCAGGGCCAGGCGTGGGGACCGGCGCAGGCCGCGGAGGCCCCGGCCGCCGCGGACCGGCCGCTGCTGGACCGCTGGCTGCTCAGCGAACTCCATGCCACGGCTGATGAGGTGACGGCCTGCCTGGAGGGTTTCGACACGGCGGCTGCGGGCCGCCGGCTGGCCACGTTCATCGACGACCTGTCGAACTGGTACGTGCGCCGCTCCCGGCGGCGGTTCTGGGAAGGGCCGGGCACGCCGGACGGGGCGTCGGCGTTCGCCACGCTGTACCAGAGCCTGCACGTGCTGACCCGGCTGATGGCGCCGCTCACCCCGTTCCTGGCCGACCATGTCTGGACCGTGCTGCGCGGCCCGGACGACCCGGAGTCCGTGCACCTGGCCAGCTGGCCCGCCGTGGACCAGGCACTCATCGACTCTCAGCTGTCCACGCAGATGGCGCTGACCAGGCGGCTGGTGGAACTGGGCCGGTCGGCCCGCGCCGCCGCCTCCGTCCCGGTCCGCCAGCCGCTCCCCCGGGCTGTAGTAAGCGCGGCCGGGTTCGGCGAGCTGGCTCCCGGGCTCCGCGCCGAGGTGGCCCGCGAGCTGAACGTCCGCGGGCTGGAATCGATGGCCGCCGTCGGTGAAGACCTCGTCGATCACGTGGTGAAGCCGAACTTCCGCACCCTGGGCCGCCGGTTCGGGAAGGGGACGAAGGCGGTCGCGTCGGCGATCACCGCGGCCGAGCCGTCTGCGCTGGCCGCCGAGCTGAGGTCGGCGGGCAAGGTCTCGGTCGAGGTGGACGGCAGTCCGGTCGCCCTCGGCCCGGATGACGTGGTCGTGACCCAGACCCCGCGGGAGGGCTGGACCGTCGCGTCTGAGGGCGGGGAGACCGTCGGCATCGAGGTGTCCATCACCCCGGAACTGCGCCGTGAAGGGCTGGCCCGGGAAGTCATCAGGCTGATCCAGGACGCTCGCAAGTCCGACGGGCTGTACGTGAGTGACCGGATCACCGTGCACTGGGAAGCCAGCGAGCCGGACCTGGCCGCCGCGCTGACCGAGCACGGCCAGCTGATCGCGAGTGAGGTGCTGGCCGACCAGTTCGGTCCCGCGACTCCCGCGGACACAGACCCGGCCGGGGGCGCGTACCAGCACGCCGAGCCGGATCTGGGCCTGATCTTCTGGCTGGCCCGGGCCTGACCACCCACCGCCGGCTCCCCTGCCCATGCGGGCGGGGGACGCCGGGCGGCCCGGGTTAGGCTCCGATCTGGTCAGGCTGGCAGGCGCGGCAGGCCGCGAACTTGGCTTCCTCGGCTTCCTTCCTGGTCATGATGTCCAGGTCACCGGCGCCGAGGAACCTGATCAGGATGCATTCGCTGCGGTGATAGCGGGCCACCCCGGGCACCACGGTCACCTCGATCCGCCCCGGTGCGGGCTTCCCGGCCGGACTGTCGGCGGCGGGTTCCCCATCCGCGGACTCTTCAGCGGCGGAATCCCCAGCCCCGGACCCTTGAGCCGCAGAGTCGTCAGCCGCGGACTCGTCAGCCGCGGACTCGTCAGCCGTAGGCTCTTCGGCCTGCGGGA
>JGI20190J14840_1000101_pt1 | contig 11005 bp, 9 predicted proteins | sample NGESurshal072012_6_FD_14840 | JGI IMG/M metagenome (IMG submission 14840) | reverse complement strand
AGAAACCCCCCGCAACAGGATGCGGGGGCCGGCCTGACCGGGCGATGGATCGGCCCGGACGCGGCTGTCGCGTTCCCGGACCGGGTCGCAAACGTTCAGCCGCCGACGTCGGCGGAGATGATGTCGCCGAACAGCACCCACCGCTCGCCGGTGAACTTCATCAGTTGAAGCTGGCTGATCGGGGCGAAATCGGTTGCGCTGGTATTGATCTTGATGCCGGGCAGCAGCACATCGGTACGGAAATCCTTGAGGTTGGCCGCCTGCTTCATGATGTTTTCACGGGTGAGATTGTCGCCGCACTGTTTCAGCACCTGGATCAACGTCTGGGTCACGCCGAAGCCGACCACGACCGAGGCATCGAGCTTGTTGCCTTCGGGAAAATCCTTCTCCAGGAAGGTCAGGAACTCCTTCATGCCGGCATCGTTGTCCCACTGCGGATCGGAAGGATCCTTCAAGTAAGCTGCGGAAATGATACCTTGCGCATTCTGGAAACCCGCGGGCTTGATCACGCTGCCGACGGATGCCGAGACGTTATTGAGGAAATGCAGCGGCGTCCACCCGATCTCGGCCATCTTCTTGATCGCCTGCGCGGCGAATTTCGGGGTCGAGATGTTGACGAAGATATCGGCGCCGCTCGACTTGAGCTTGACGATATGGTTGTCGACCGATGGCTCCGTGGTCTCGTAGCTCTCCTCGGCAACGATCATCGATGCGGCCTTGGCGCCGAGCCCGTCCTTCAGCCCTTTGAGATAGTCCTTGCCGTAGTCGTCGTTCTGGTAGAGCACCGCGATCTTGGCGTTCGGCTTCTCCTTCAGAATGTACTTGGCGTAGATCTGGGTTTCGCTCTGGTAGCTCGGCTGCCAGCCCATGGTCCACGGAAAGTCCTTGGGGTCGTTCCATTTGGTGGCGCCGGTCGCGACGAACAGTTGCGGCACCTTCTTCGCATTCATGTATTTGTGAATGGCGGAATTGGGCGGGGTGCCGAGCGAGTTGAAGATCAACAGCACCTCGTCGCTTTCCACCAGCTTGCGGGCCTGTTCGACCGTCTTCGGCGGGCTATAGCCGTCGTCATAGCTGATGAAGTTGATCTTGCGGCCGTTGATGCCGCCGGCATCGTTGATCTTCTTGAAATAGGCCGCCTCGGTCTTGCCGATCACGCCATAGGCGGAGGCGGGACCGCTGTATGGCATGATGTTGCCGATCTTGATTTCGGTGTCGGTAGCACCGGTATCGTATTTCTTTTGCGCAAGCGCGCCGCTGCTCGACGCGGCGAGCACAATGAGCGCCGCCGAGGCAATTGCGAGTCTGCTATTGGCAACAGGCATTTCCGGATCTCCCTTGATTGTTGGCTCGCGTCATATCCTTGTTAGTCCAAGATTTCCTATGACGCCGGGGGATTGAATACCATCTGGCGGGAGCCATCAAGAAAAAGCCCCTGCGACAAGATCGCAGGGGCTGCTTCTTTAGTAGCTGGACCAGCGGCCAGACGGGTCAGCCGCCCACTTCGGCGCTGATGATGTCACCAAACAGATGCCAGGTCTCACCCTGCAGCTTTTGCAGCCGCAGTTGCTGGATCGGAGCAAAATCGGTCGCGCTGGTCTTGACCGTGATGCCGGGCAGCAAGCCGTCCAGCTTCAGGTCCTTGATGCTGGCCGCCTGCTTCATGACGTTTGCACGCGTCAGATTGTCTCCGCACTGCTTCAACACATACACCATGTTCTGCGCGACGGTGTAGCCATAGATCACGAAGACGTCGTTCCGGTTGGCTTCGGGGAAATATTTGTCGAGGAAGGCGTTGAAGGTCTTCATCCCGGAATCGTCCTTCCACTGCGGATCGGTCGGATCCTTGATGTAGGCCGACGAGATGATGTTCTGGGCGGCGTCGAATCCGGCTGGCTTGATGGTGGCGCCGATTGAACTCGAGACGCTGTTCAGAAAGTGAAGCGGCTTCCATCCGATCTCGGCGTTCTTCTTGATCGCTTGCGCGGCAAACTTCGGAATCGAAAGGTTGACGAATACATCGGCGCCGCTCGCCTTCAGTCTGACGATGTGGCTATCGATGGTGGGTTCTGTGGTCTCGTAGCTGTCCTCGGCCACAATCAGCTTGGCGCCCTTGGCGCCGAGTCCGTCTTTCAGGCCCTTGAGATAATCCTTGCCGTAATCATCGTTCTGATAGAGCACGCCGATCTTGGCGTCGGGCTTGTTCTTCAGAATGTACTTGGCGTAGATCTGGGTTTCGCTCTGGTAGCTCGGCTGCCATCCCATGGTCCACGGGAAATTCTTCGGGTCGTCCCACTTGGTGGCGCCGGTGGCGACGAACAGTTGCGGCACCATTTTCGTATTCATGTATTTCTGGATCGCCGAATTCGGCGGGGTTCCGAGCGAATTGAAGATCAGCAGCACCTCGTCGCTCTCGACCAGCTTGCGCGCCTGCTCGACCGTCTTCGGCGGGCTATAGCCGTCATCGTAGCTGATGAAGTTGATCTTGCGGCCGTTGATGCCGCCCTCGGCGTTGATTTTCTTGAAATACGCTTCTTCGGTCTTGCCGATCACACCGTAAGACGACGCCGGTCCGCTATAAGGCATGATGTTGCCGATCTTGATTTCGGTGTCGGTCGCGCCGGTGTCGTATTTCTTTTGGGCGAGGGCGCTGCTGCTGGTCGCCGCGAGTATCGCGAGAGCAGCCGAAAAGGCCCCTAATCGCAATTGGATAGCAGGCATTTTAATCTCCCTGGATCGTGGTTGGATGTGTCATTTTTTTGAGCGGGAGCACTTCGCGGCTCTTGCCCGCATTGAATACCTTTCGCGGGTACCCAGCAAGAAAAAGCCCCCTGCGACCGGGTCGCAGGGGGCGTCATTTAGTCGAACAGATTTAGCTCACCGACCCGTGAAACGGCGTCCTAAAGCCTTTTCCGGTTTACTCGAAACATTGTCGCTTCCGCGTGGCCTCCTGGTTCGAGACGCGCGAAGGCGCGCTCCTCACCATGAGGGTCTAGCACCTCATCCAGGAAGAAGACCTCATCCTGAGGAGCATTGCGAAGCGATGCGTCTCGAAGGATGAAGCCATGAGGTCGAAATTGCACTAGTTGCTGAGTTCGCCGCTGATGATGTCGCCGAACAGGTCCCATTTCTCGCCCTTGAACCGCATCATCTGCAACTGCTCGATCGGGGCGAAATCGGTGGCGCTGGTGTTTATCTTGACGCCGGGCAGCAAGGTGTCGGGCGCAAAGGCCTTCAGGCTCGCCGCCTGCTTCATGACGTTTTCACGGGTGAGATTGTCGCCGCTCATCTCGAGCACCTTGGCCATGGTCTGGGCCGCGCCGTAGCCGTACACCACGGAGCCGTCGAGCTTGTTGGCGTCGGGATAGTACTTCTCGAGGAACGCATAGAATTTCTTCATGCCGGGATCGTTGTCCCACTGCGGGTCCGCGCCGTCCTTGGCATAGGCGGCAGAAAGGATACCCTGTGAGTTCTCGAAGCCGGCCGGCTTGATCACGCCGCCCACCGAGGCGCTGACATTTGAGACGATGTGCAGCGGCTTCCATTCGATCTCGGCGATCTTCTTGATCGCCTGAGCTGCGAATTTCGGGGTGGCGATGTCGATGAAGACGTCGGCGCCGGTGGCCTTGAGCTTGACGATGTGGTTGTCGATGGTCGGCTCCGAGGTCTCGTAGCTTTCCTCGGCGATGATCATCGACGCCTTGGCGCCGAGACCATCCTTTAGGCCCTTGAGGTAGTCCTTGCCGAAATCGTCATTCTGGTACATGACGGCGATCTTGCCGTCGGGCTTTTCCTTCATCAGATATTTGGCATAGATCCGCGCTTCGCTCTGATAGCTGGGCTGCCAGCCCATGGTCCACGGGAAATTCTTCGGGTCGTTCCACTTGGTGGCGCCGGTGGCCACGAACAACTGCGGAATCTTCTTGGCGTTGAGGTATTTCTGGATCGCCGAGTTCGACGGCGTGCCCAGCGGGTTGAACAGCAGCAGAACCTCGTCGCTCTCCACGAGCTTGCGCGCCTGCTCGACGGCCTTCGGCGGGCTGTAGCTGTCGTCATAGGAGATGAAATCGATCTTGCGGCCGTTGATGCCGCCCTCGGCGTTGATCTTCTTGAAATAGGCCGCCTCGGTCTTGCCGATCACGCCATAGGCGGAGGCGGGGCCGCTATAGGGCATGATGTTGCCGATCTTGATTTCGGCGTCGGTCGCCCCGGTGTCGTATTTCTTCTGGGCGAGTGCGCTGCTGCTGCTGACAGCAGCGAAAGCGATGACCGCCGTCGCGAACGCGGCGATTCTTCGTTTTTGTACAGAAAGCATAGTCTCTCCTTGCTCTTGGTTAACGGGTTAGCTTTTCCTGAATTTTCCAATCAGTTGCTGGCCTAGCACTGCCACCTGCCGCGCGCCATGGGGCACCAGGAAGATGACGAGGAACAGCAGCACGCCAAAGACGGCGCCAGAAAGGCCCTTTGAGATTCCTTCGGCGATGTTGGGCACGAAGATGATGAAGGCCGAGCCCACGATCGATCCCGGCAGCCAGCCGACGCCGCCGACCACCATGCCGAGGAACAGCGAGATTGCGAGCTGGATGGTGTAGCTGTCGGGCGCCACGAACTGCACGGCGATGGCGCCGAGCGCACCGGCGACGCCGGTGATGCCGGCTGAGACGCCGAACGCCAGCGTCTTGTACAGCGCGACGTCGATGCCCATCGCGGATGCCGCGATTTCGTTGTCGCGAATCGCCATGAAGGCGCGGCCGGAACGCGACTTCAGCAGATTGACGGAGAAGATATAGATCCCGATCGTGATCACGAGCGTGAAGTAATACAGCCACATGTCCTGCGAGATCGGCAGCCCGAACGGCGCGTCGGGCTTGGTCACGACCAGCCCCTGCACGCCGCCGGTCCAGGGCTCGAACACGTTGAGTTTCAGGAGTTGCGGCATCGCGGTCGCGAGCGCAAAGGTCGCCAGCGCCAGATAGATGCCGCTGAGCCGCAGCGCCGGCAGCCCGAACAGGAATCCGAATGCGAAGCAGATGACGCCGGAGACCGGCAGTGTCAGCGCATAATTGACGTTGAAGGTTTCCATCAGGATCGCCGAGGTGTAGGCGCCGACGGCGTAGAACGCGCTTTGACCCAGCGAAAACTGGCCGCTGCCGCCGGTCAGGATATTCAGGGCCAGCACGGCAAGACCATAGATCAGCAGCATCGTCAGTTGGAAGATGATGAAGTTCTTCACGAACAGCGGGACGAGGATCAGCACTGCCAGCATGACCAGCGAGGTGCCGTAGCCGAGCGTCATGGCCCGCTTGGGGACGGCGTCGATGGCCGGCGCTTCGGTGACGACTTCCTGAGCTGCGCTCATGATCAAACTCGCTTTACGATGGGCCGGCCAAACAGCCCAGCCGGTTTGACAACCAGTACGATGACGATCAGCGCCAGCGCGATCGGCAGTTTCAGTTCATTGCCAACGCCGGGGATATAGGTGCCGGTGAGGTTCTCGAAGATGCCGACCAGGAAGCCTCCGATCACCGCGCCGAACGGACTGGTCAGCCCGCCGAGGACGGCGGCGGCGAACCCGTAGATCAGCACGCCGAGCATCATGTTCGGCTCCAGGAACACCACCGGCGCGATCATCATGCCGGCGATGGAGCCGATCGCGGCCGCCATGCCCCAGCCCAGCGCGATCATCCAGCTGGTATTGATCCCGACCAGCCGTGCCGATTCCGGCAGCGCCGCCGCGGCCCGCATGGCGAGGCCCATTCGCGTGAACCGGAAAAAGAAGAAAAGCAGAAGCAGTAGCAGCAGCGTGACGCCGATCATGCCGGCCTGGTGGGTGCTGATGAGCTGGCTGCCGAGGAACGGCGACGATCCGAACGGCGTCGGAAACTGCTTGATCGTGAAGTCCCAGATCAGGCCGGCGACGCTGTTGACGATCGAGTAAAGCGCGATGAAGCCGGCAACGTTGGTCAGGATCGGCGCCTTGGCCAGCGGCTTGAACAGCAGCCGCTCGATGATGATGCCGGCGGCGAAGGAAAATGCCACCGTGATTACGAACGCGCCCCAATAGGGCACGCCCCATTGCATCAACTGCCAGGCGATGAAGGTCGAGAACATCGCCATTTCGCCCTGGGCGAAGTTGAGATGGTCGATCGCCTGGTAGATCATGACGATGGCGAGCGCCATGCAGGCGTAGATCGCGCCGGTGGCGATGCCGGCCAGGACTTGGTTGGTAAAAAGTTCCATGGCCGCGCTCCTCAATAGCCCAGATAGGATTTACGGATGTCCTCGTTGCTCGCGATCTCGGCAGCGCTTCCCGACATCACGATCCGCCCGGTCTCGATCACGTAGGCCTTGTCTGCGAGCTCCAGCGCGAGCTGCGCGTTCTGCTCCACCACCAGGATGGTGACCTTGTCCTCGCGATTGATCTTGCCGAGGATCCGGAACAGATCGCGCACGATCAGCGGCGCAAGCCCGAACGACGGTTCGTCCAGCAGCATCAGCCGCGGCCGCAGCATCAGCGCGCGGGCGACCGCGAGCATCTGCTGTTCGCCGCCGGAAAGCGTGCCCGCCTGCTGGGTATGGCGCTGCTTCAGGACCGGAAAATGATCGTACATGCGCTCGATATCGGAGACGATCCCGGCTCTGTCGCGGCGGGTGATGGCACCGAGCTGGAGGTTTTCCTCCACCGTCATGGTGGTGAAGGTGCCGCGGCCCTGCGGCACATGGGCGATACCGAGTCGCACGATGTTTTCGGTCGAGCGGCCGGACAGCGCAGCGCCGTCGAACTCGATCGAGCCGGTGGAGCGCACCATGTTGCAGATGGCGCGCAGCGTCGTGGTTTTGCCGGCGCCGTTGGCGCCGAGCAGGGTAGTCAGGCTGCCCTCGTTGAGGCCGAATTCAAGGCCATGCAGCGCCTGGACCTGGCCGTAATAGGCGCGCAGATCCTTGATGTTGAGCATGGCGGTCATTGGTCCTTGCTCCCGAGATAGGCCTTGATGACGTTAGGGTCGGACTGCACCTGCGCCGGCGTTCCCTCGGCGAGCTTGCGGCCGAAATTGAGCGCGACCACATGGTCGGCGATCGACATCACGAGCCCCATGTGATGCTCGACCAAAAGGACGGTCATCTTGCGCTCGTCGCGAATGCGGCGGATCAGGTCGCCGAGCACATGGACCTCTTCATGGTTGAGGCCGCCGGCGGGCTCGTCGAGCAGCAGGATCTTCGGATCGGCAGCCAGCGCGCGCGCCAGCTCGACGCGTTTCTGGGTGCCGAACGGCAATCCCGCGACGGTGACGTGGGCGACGTCGTCGAGCTCGAGATAGTGGAGGATTTCGTGAACGTGCTCGTTGATCCTGGCTTCGCCGCGGCGGATCCACGGCAGCTTCAGCGAGTCGCTGACGATGTCGCTGTTGGTGCGGGCATGGGTGCCGACCCGAACATTGTCGAGCACCGAGAGATTGGCGAACAAGGCGACGTTCTGGAAGGTGCGGCCGATGCCGATTTCGGCGATCCGGTGCGGCGGCCGCTTCAGGATGCTCTCGCCTTCCATCAGGATGTCGCCGGCGCTCGGCTGGTAGAGCCGGCTCAGGCAGTTGAACAGCGTGGTCTTGCCGGCGCCGTTGGGCCCGATCAGGCCGAGGATCTGGCCCTGACGCATGTCGAACGACACGCCGTTCAACGCGATGATGCCGCCGAACACGACGCTGACGTCGCGAACCGCGAGCAGGGGATCTTGTCCCTGCGCGAGCTGTGCCTGCGTCATTTCGCTGCGCCCGAACGCTGCGTCGGGCGGGAATCGCCGCGCGAACTCATCCGCCGGTCACGATACGGGCTATCTGATCCCCTCAACCACTCGTGCAACTTTCCCTCCTGCTCTCAACTTCTTGCTTTCTTCTTTTTTTGATTGGGGCGAGGCGCCGCCCAGCGCCGCCTCGATGTTCCTTACCATCGCCACGAGGCGAGGTCCAATATCGCTGCGCAGCCGATCTTCCGTGAAGCGGAATGCGGGCGCGCCACAGTTGAAGGCGTAAGGACCCGTTCCGTCGTTGAGCTTCAGCGCGACGCCGACCGCATGCACGTCATCCTGCCATTCGCCCGCGGAAATCGTGAAGCCGTGCCGCGCCAGGGTTTCGCCGGACCGTTCGATGCCCTCGCGCATCCGCGGCCAGCGGCTGCCATGGTGCTCGCGCAATTCGCGCAATAAAGCGGCACGCTCGTCGTCCGGCAGGGCCCAGATATACGCCCGTCCCATCGCGGTGGTGGCGATCGGAATCCGCGACCCGACGTCCAGTTGAACGCCCAGCGTGAGTCCGTTGCGGCTTTGACCAAAGTATATCATGTTGTGACGGTCGCGGCCGCCGACGGCGACCGCGCCACCGGTCGCGCGCATGACTTCCTCGCGGTAGGCCTCGGACAAATGCCGAACGCCGAGATTGGCCAGCGCGGCATAGCCGAGCGACATCGCCGCGGGCGCAAGCTGATACTTCTCGAACCGCGGAACCGGTGTAAGGTAGCCGAGCTTGGTCAACGTATAAGTCAGCCGCGAAACGGTTGGCTTCGGCAAGTTGGTACGGGCCGCAATCTCCTGATTGCCAAGAAGCCCGTCGTTGGGATGGAATGCGCGTAACACATCGAGCCCGCGGGAAAGCGCGACGACGAAGCTGCGATCGGTCGCCACTTTCCTGCCTGAGCGCTTCATGGCCTGCTGCTGTACGGACCTCGTTGACAACGGACGTGCTTCAAAATAACCCTCCGTGTCAAGATGTGGAATTAAATTCCGCACTGCGAAATTGGTTTTATCCAGGGAGAGTCGCGTGAACGAAGTGGTCAAGCTCGAGCGTCATGACGTGGTCGGCATTGTCACGGTGAACAGTCCCCCGGTGAATGCGCTGAGCGCCGCCGTCCGCGGCGGCATCCTGGATTGCATCACGCGCGCGATCGCCGATCCCGAAATCAAGGCGATCGTCCTGACCTGTGCCGGCCGCACCTTCATTGCCGGCGCCGATATCACCGAATTCGGCAAGCCGCCGAAGCCGCCCGGCCTCCACGAAGTGCTGATCCTGATGGAGAACAGCGCGAAGCCGATCGTTGCCGCCATTCATGGCACGGCGCTTGGCGGCGGGCTGGAAGTGGCGCTCGCCTGCCACTTTCGGGTCGCGACCAAGGATGCCAGGCTCGGGCTGCCAGAAGTGAAGCTCGGCCTCTTGCCGGGGGCGGGCGGCACGCAGCGCCTGCCCCGCGCGGTCGGTCCGGAACTGGCGGTCAAGATGATCGTCGGCGGCGACCCGATCGGCGCCGCGGAGGCGCTCAAGAACGGCCTGATCGAGGAGATCGTCGAAGGTCCGGCCTCGGGCGGCGAGGCGTTTGCGCGCAAGGTGCTGGCGGAGAAACGCCCGCTGCGCAAGCTGCGCGACGACGACAGCAAGCTTGCGGCGGCCAAGGCCGATCGCTCGATCTTCACCAACGCCGTCGCCGCGATGACCAAGCGGGCGCGCGGACTGGAAGCGCCGTTTGCCGCCGCCGACGCGGTCGGCGCCTCGATCGACCTGCCGTTCGACGAAGGGTTGAAGAAGGAGCGCGAAGGCTTCCTGAAGCTCGTCGCCAGCGATCAGTCCAAGGCGCAGCGTTACGCCTTCTTCTCGGAGCGCGAGGCGGCCAAGATCTCCGGCGTTCCCGAGGGCACCAAGCCGCGCCAGGTCGAGCGCGTCGCCATCATCGGCGCCGGTACCATGGGCGGGGGCATCGCGATGTCCTTTGCCAATGCCGGTATTCCGGTGACGCTGATCGAGACCGGCGAGGAACAGCTCAAGCGCGGCATGGGCGTGATGCAGAAGAATTACGAGGCCACCGCCGCGCGCGGTGGCATTGCGGCCGACGCGCCGGCCAAGCGCATGGGCCTGATCCATGGCGTGGTGGGTCTTGAGAACGTCAAGGACGCTGACCTCATTATCGAAGCCGTGTTCGAGACCATGGCGATCAAGAAGGAAGTGTTCGCCGCGCTCGACAAATTCGCCAAGCCGGGCGCGGTTCTCGCCAGCAACACCTCCTATCTCAATATCGACCAGATCGCCGCGGTGACCAAACGTCCGCAGGACGTGCTGGGCATGCACTTTTTCAGCCCCGCCAATGTGATGAAGCTGTGCGAAATCGTGCGCGCCGAGAAGACCGCGCCGGATGCGCTGACCACGGCGGTGGCGGTGGCGCGGCGGATCGCCAAGGTGCCGGCGGTGGTCGGCGTCTGCGACGGCTTTGTCGGCAACCGCATGCTGGCGCAGCGCGGCAAGCAGGCGGAAAAACTGCTGTTCGAAGGCGCATTGCCGCAGCAGGTCGATGCCGTCGTCACCAGGTTCGGCATGCCGATGGGCCCGTTCGCGATGGGCGATCTCGCCGGGCTCGATATCGGCTGGCGCTCGCGCAAGGATCGCGGCATCAAGTCGGAAATCGCCGATGCGCTGTGCGAGGCCGGCCGCTTCGGCCAGAAGACCGGCAAGGGCTATTACAAATACGAGGCGGGCTCGCGCGCGCCGCTGCCCGATCCGGAAGTCGAGAAGTTGATCGACGAGACCCTGCAGCGGCTCGGGCGCAAGCGGCGCGTCGTCAGCGACGAGGAAATTCTCGAGCGCATGATGTATCCGATGATCAACGAGGGCGCGCGCATCCTCGACGAAAAGATCGCGGCCCGTCCGAGCGATATCGATGTGATCTGGCTCTATGGCTATGGCTGGCCGATCTATCGCGGCGGCCCGATGTTCTATGCCGATCAGGTCGGGCTGAAGCACATCGCTGACCGGCTGTCGTCCTACGCCAGGGAGACCAACGATCCCTCGCTCGAACCGGCGCCGCTCCTGAAACGGCTGGCGGCCGAAGGCAAGACCTTTGCGTCGCTGGCGCAGACCGCGAAAGCGGCTTGATGGCGTGTTGCCCCAAACCTCCGTCGTCATTCCGGGATGCGCCACTTGGCGCAGGCCCGGAATCCATACTCCCGATGGTGGTTATGGATTCCGGGCCT
>JGI20190J14840_1000094_pt1 | contig 11524 bp, 9 predicted proteins | sample NGESurshal072012_6_FD_14840 | JGI IMG/M metagenome (IMG submission 14840) | reverse complement strand
TCTCCTCGAACGTGCTGTCCGGCCTGATCGAGACGCTCGCCGGACCGCCCTATAACGGGCATGCCGACCTGCCGGTGCTCGCAGGCCACCTGCAGCTTGAGGCCGACGATATTTTTCACCTCGGCGAGGCGCTGCAATTGCTGAGATTTGCNCAGTTGAGCGAAGGCGACCTGATGCTGACCGACGCCGGCAAGCGTTTCGCCCACCTCGAAACCGATGCCCGCAAGAAATTGTTCGCCGAACACCTGCTGAACTTTGTGCCGGTCATGGGCCTGATCCGCCGCGTGCTCGACGAGCGGCCCTCGCACACCGCCCCGGCCGCGCGCTTCCGCAACGAGCTCGAGGACTACATGTCGGAGGATTATGCGGACGAAACGCTGAAGACGATCGTATCATGGGGGCGCTATTCGGAGCTGTTCGCCTATGACGAGCAGTCGGAGCTGTTCAGTCTGGAAAACCCGCATTAGCCTGGCTTCCCGCCATCGTCCCGCGGGCCTCGTGGTTCGAGACGCGCGGCATTGCCGCGCTCCTCGCCATGAGGGTCTGGTAGCGGACCTCATCCTGAGGAACCGCGCTCTTGCGCGGTGTCTCGAAGGATGAAGCCACCTGCCGACGCTTCGCATCCCCTGGGATGACGTACTGTTTACCCCGCTGCCGAAAAGCTTTCCGCCCGCGCCATCAACCAGGCGTCGCGAAAGCGAACGTCGCTGGTGCCGTCGATCAGTTCGCCGGGGCGCAGCGACGGATAGAGCTTCGCAAAGGAACGCACTTCGGTCGTCGAGGTCCGCTGCGAGAAATGGATCGGACGGATCTGCTGCGGATGCTCCAGCCCTGCGGCGGCGAGCAGTTCGGCCAGCGCTTGCAGCGTGGCGTGGTGATAATTGTAAACCCGTTCGATCTTGTGCGGCACCACCAGCGCGCGATTGCGCGAGGGGTCCTGCGTGGTCACGCCGGTCGGGCATCGATCGGTGTGACAACTCAGCGACTGGATGCAGCCCAGCGAAAACATGAAGCCACGCGCCGAATTGCACCAGTCGGCACCGATCGCCATGGCGCGCGCCATGTCGAAGGCGGTCGCGATCTTGCCGGCGGCACCGATGCGAATGCGATCGCGCGCATTGATGCCGATCAGCGCGTTGTGGACGAAGTTGACGCCTTCGCGCATCGGCATGCCCAGGTGGTCCATGAATTCCAGCGGCGCCGCGCCGGTGCCGCCTTCATTGCCGTCGACCACGATGAAGTCGGGATAGATCCCGCTCTGGAGCATCGCCTTGCAGATCGCCAGGAATTCCCAGGGATGGCCGATGCACAGCTTGAAGCCGGCGGGCTTGCCGCCGGACAGCCGCCGCATCTCGGCGATGAAGGCCATCATTTCCAGTGGCGTCGAGAATGCCCGGTGCGAGGCCGGCGAGATGCAGTCCTCGTCCATGGCGACGCCCCTGATCCTGGATATCTCCTTGGAGACCTTGGCCGCCGGCAGCACCCCGCCATGGCCGGGCTTCGCGCCCTGGCTGATCTTCAGTTCGACCATCTTGATCTGGTCGTCGGTGGCGACGCGCGCAAACTCCTCCGGATTGAAGGAGCCGTCGCGGTTGCGGCAACCGAAATAGCCGGAGCCGACCTCCCAGATCAGATCGCCGCCGTTCTCGCGATGATAGGAGCTGACGCCGCCTTCGCCGGTGTCGTGGGCAAAATTGCCTTTCCTGGCGCCGGCATTCAGCGCCCGCACCGCGTTCGGGCTGAGCGCGCCAAAACTCATGGCGGAGATATTGAAGACCGACGCCGAATACGGCCGGCTGCAGTCGGGGCCGCCGATATTGATGCGGAATTGTTCGTGTGCATGCGGCTTCGGCGCCACCGAATGATGCATCCATTCATAGCCTTCGCGATAAACATCCTCCTGAGTGCCGAACGGACGCTTGTCGAGCGCCATCTTGGCGCGCTGATAGACGACGGCGCGGGTGTCGCGGCTGAACGGCATGCCGTCCTTCTCGCTCTCGAAGAAGTACTGCCGCAGCTCCGGCCGGATCTCTTCCAGCAGGAAGCGCAGATGCGCCGAGATCGGATAGTTTCGCAACACCGCATGGCTCTTTTGCGTGAGGTCGCGAACGCCAAGCAAGGTGAGGGCGCCGAAAATGAGAATCGGGATCAGGACCAGATCGAATGCCTTGTGATCGACGATCCCGATGCCGAGCAGCAAGGCCGTGATCACGCCGCAGATGGTCAGGACGATGAAACGTGGCGAGAACGGCAGCAGCAGCGTTTCCATGGGGCCCCTCAGGCAGATTCTGCCCTGTTATTCTTTTGAACGGCAGCTTAATTCAGCAATGCAAATAACCTTTACACGATATCGAGCGCGGCGGTCACGGTTATGACAGCAGGCCGGGATCAGGCTACCGAATCAATCGGGACGGAATCAATCCGTGAGAAAACCGCTCCGATTCATCCTTTTGCAGTGCAGCGCGATTTGGATGGCCCTTGAAGGGATCAGTGGCTGTGTGGCCGCATCTCATCGGGGATTCCCCGCTTCTCCAGGCCACCCTGCGCCAGCCAGGCGTCGGTACTCTGGATGGCGCGTTCGATATGGTCGGCGGTGAGCGAGAAGTCGTAAGGCGATCCGACCAGCGGACATAATGGCGGCACCACGAAGTATTCGATGTCGGGGGCAAGGTCTTCCAGCTCGCCGACCAACTGGCGCGCGATCAGGAGCGTCAGCGCGTGCAGCGCATTGGCCACCGCGCCGGCCGGCGGCGTATGCGTCGAGCAGGCGTACCCGGTAGGCAGGATCACCAGGCGTCGTGCGCCCTTGGCGACCGCGACCTTGATCGGCGTATTGCTCGAGATCGCACCGTCGGCGAGATAATAATCCTTGTAGCGGATCGGGGCGAAAACGCCGGGAATCGCGGTGGAGGCGATGATGGCCTCGGCGGCCGAGCCTTCCGACAGCACCACGCTGTCGCCGGAGATGATATCCGTGGCGACGATATGGACCGGCAGCTTTGCGTCCTGCAGATTGCGATAGGGCAGGTGATCGTCGATCAGCTTCCTGATCCCCTCATGGGAGATCAGGAAGTCCCGGCGCAAGAGAAATCCCACCAGGGTCCACCAGGTGATCGGAAAGACGTCGTGCCGCTGCAATCCGCGCCAGATGGTTTCCAGTTGCAGCACGCCCTTCAGCGTGGGATCGCCGGCGTAGTAGGCCCCGTTCAGGGCGCCGACACTGGAGCCGACCACCATGTCCGCGGAAACGCCGTGGCTGGCGAGCGAATGCATCATGCCGACCTGAATGGCGCCATAACTGCCTCCTCCGGCGAAGACAAAGGCCGTCCTGGTCACGCCCGCATAGTTCGATACAGACAAAGCCCCGGCCGCTCCCCGTGTCGACGCGTCGGCAATAGGCCACGCCACGTTCGGCCGGATTTATAGCAGCCGCCCGCGCGGCTGCACCATCAACAATGGTTGTGTGAAGGCCGGTGTCATTCCGTGGCGCGCGTTAGCGCGAACCCGGAATGACGAAACAACTCAGCGTTCGACGAACGCTTTTTCGATGACAAAATGGCCGGGCTCGCTGTGGCTGCCTTCGCTAAAGTCGCGTAGTTCCAGCATCTGGCGCAATTCTTCGAGCATGCCCGGGCTGCCGCACATCATGATCCGGTCGGTGGCGATATCCAGCGGCGGCAGGCCGATATCGTCGAACAATTGCTCCGAGGTGAGCAGATCCGTGATGCGACCGCGGTTGCGGAAGGGCTCACGGGTGACGGTCGGATAATACAGCAGCTTTTCGGTCAAAAGCGGCCCAAGGAATTCGTCGTCCCGCAGCCGCGCGACGAGTTCTTCGCCATAGGCCAGTTCCGATACCTGGCGGCAGCCGTGAACCAGCACGATGGTTTCAAATCGCTCATACACTTCGGGATCCTTGATCAGGCTCGCGAACGGCGCGAGGCCGGTGCCGGTCGACAGCAGCAGCAGGCGCTTGCCGGCAATCAGATTGTCGGCAATCAGGGTCCCGGTCGCCTTGCGTCCGACCAGAATGGTGTCGCCCTCCTTGATCCTTTGCAGCCGCGAGGTCAGCGGACCATCGGCAACCTTGATGCTGAAGAATTCCAGCTCCTCTTCGTGATTGGCGCTCGCCATGCTGTAGGCCCGCAACAGCGGACGGCCGTCGATCTCGAGGCCGATCATCGCAAACTGTCCGTTGAGGAAGCGAAACCCGGAATTGCGGGAGGCGGTGAAGCTGAAAAGCGTATCGGTCCAATGCCGGACGGAAAGGACTTTCTCTCGGTGGAAGGCGCTCATGTGGTGTGGTTTTTCCGGTTGCCGGGACATGAAACGATCGCGCGGGCGGCACCTCGCGCGATCAGCGAAAACCCCTGAAACGATTGACCATTTAGGGTGTGACGTACGCCAAAATCAGCGATAGTCAACCGCCGTCGACGCAGCCAGGAAGGCTCAAAATCGCGGTCGATTGACCTTGCTGAACGCTTCGATAACGCTGTCATCGCGATCGGCGGCCGGACGTAATTATCTTGCTGCAATGGAGGCGATAAGGGCAATAAATTTGCCGCCCAGACCGGCACAGGAATCGCGATTCATTTGGAATACCAGACCATCGGCCACCGCATGCACCGCCTCGCCAGAATTCGATCGGGAAAGCCGGACTTCTATCCGGATCAGTCGATCTATGCGGAATATGCCTGCGCCGAGTTCGGACTGACATTTGACGACATCAGCGCGGGCGCGGGCGTCGTTTTCAGCGTCGTCTCGAACGGCAACCGCGTTCACTTCGGCGCCGGGCGATGTTCTTGGTATCCGCAGAACAGCGCCACCGCCTCAACGCTGGCATCGGACAAATACCTCACCAACACCATCCTTGAACGGGCCGGCATTGCGACCCTCGGCGGCGACTATTTTTTTCTTGATGACCGCCGCCGCGCACTTCGCCCCGCCGGTCACGAGCGCGCAGATGCCCTCCCCTATTTCAGGACATTGGGCGCGTCCGCCTTCGTCAAGCCGCTGTTCGGATCGCGCGGCGATTTCGCGCAGGCCGTGCATGGCGAAGCCGCACTCGCGCGGTATCTCGGCGAAGTCTCGCAATATTACGACTCGATCCTGATCCAGCCGCTGGCTTGCGGAACCGAATACAGGGTTTTCCTGCTCGATGACGAGGTGGTCTATACCGCGCGGAAGTATCCACCATCGGTGTCAGGCGATGGCGCGCGCTCGATCCGCGATCTTCTGGTCGCGCACAATGCGGGTTTGCAATCCCGCGGTCTTTCACCGGTTTCGATCCCGGCGGGGCCCGACGATTCGCTCGACGCCGTGCTGCCCAACGGCAGCCGCTGGGAAATCCCCGGACGGATGAATCTGAGCGCGGGGGGAACCATGGTGCTCGAGACACTTCCCTCCGATGCGCCGCTGGCCTGCGCCAGACAGGCCGCCCGCGCCCTGGGCCTGCGGGTCGCCGCGGTGGATCTGTTTGCCGGCATCGGCGGCGATCCGGATGCTGCTGCCATCATCGAGGTGAATGCCAACCCGTCGATCCGGATGCTGGAGCAATCCGGCCGCGGCGATTTGATCCTGAAAATTTGGCACCACACGTTTTCCGCTATGGGATTATTGATTGTTTGACCTGCCAAAATACGGCGACGGCGTATGCCTGGCGCGGATGGCCGAGTTGCTCGAAATCATCGCGGTGGATCGGGCCTGGCTGCAGCGCATCGCGGTGGTCGTCACCGGGTCGAACGGCAAGGGAAGCACCGCGGCGTTCTGCGCCGGTATCGGCCACGCGCTTGGCCTGCACACCGGCCTGTTCACCTCGCCGCATCTTTATCGCTTCAACGAACGCTTTCAGGTCGATGGGGCGCCGATCGGCGATGCTGAGTTGGCGCATCTCGTCGCGCGCATCGGCGCCGCCATCGCTGACGTTTCCGTGCGGCGGAACGAGAAATTCGGGAGCTTCGAGGCCATGTTCGCGCTGGCCTGCCGGCATTTTCAGGACCAGGGATGCGACTTCGCCGTGTTCGAGGCCGGCATCGGCGGCCGCTATGATCCGGTACGTCTGATCGGCGCGCGCACGACCTGTATCACCTCGGTCGATTACGAGCATGTCGAATTGCTCGGCCACTCGCTCGAATTGATCGTCTCCGACAAGAGCGACGCCTGTGCGTCGGGCGGCACGATTGTGGTTGGCGAGAACTGCCGGCCATTGCGACCGCATCTGACCGAATATCTTCGCTATCGCGAGGTGTCGATCTTGTTTGTCCGCGACCAGATCGGGATCGCGGGCGAATCGGTCGCCCCGGCCGCACAACGCTTCGATTACCGGTTCGGCGATGACCAGTTTCGCGCGCTCGACATGCGGCTGCTCGGCGCGTTTCAATTCAACAATGCCGCCATCGCCATCACCCTGTTGCTGATCTGGCTGCGTCGCAGTCACCCGGAAAGGACATTTCCCGGAATCGAAGCCGCGGTGCGGTCGGGGCTGCGCGACGCGCGCTGGCCGGGCCGGCTTGAGGTGATCCGGCCATCGCCGCTCACCGTCATTGACGTCGGCCACACCCCTGACGCCATCCGGCAGGCGCTCGCCAGCCTGAAGGCGATCCACGGCGCCGACGGCTGGGTTCTGGTACTCGGCATTTCCTTCGACAAGAAGGCCAGCGAGATTGTGGGGGCACTGGCGCCGTCATTCGATACGATCATCTGCACCGCGGCCCATCACAAGGGAATGGAGGTCGAGGACCTGGCGCGCGCGGTGCGCGAGGCTAATCCGCGCGCCTGCGTGCAGGTCGCCGCAACCATCGAGGCCGCGGTCGAGCTCAGCCAGACGCTCGCCCTGGTGCAGGATCGAAGGATCTATGCCACCGGCGGATTATTCCTGGCGGTCGAATATGCCAGCATCGCCGGAGGCGGCCGTGTGCAGGACCTGAATTTCCTCTGAGCCGACCGCCAAGGGTTGCCGTTAAGGATTCGTTAATCATGACCGGCCGATGGTCCCATAGCGTTTTCGAGCGAAGTGGGTACCGGTTCGCGTGAAGAAAACGCGTGAAAACAAGAAGGCTTCAGCGCCAACCGGAAACATCGCATGACCGACCTCTCCTCGATCGCATCCTCCGTCACTTCCGCCATCTCGAAGCAGACCGCCGAATTGGGCAAAGCGGCCAACGCCACCAAAAAGAGCTTCGCGGATACGCTGTCCAAGGTCGAAACCACCATCGGACTGAAACCCAAGACGGGTTTCACCGCGGGCCCGACCTATGAAGCCAATACCCTGACCGGTCAAACCAAGGCGGCCCTCAACAACGCCGTCAACACGGTTAAATCCGCGCTCCACATCCCGCATTAGAAGAATCTCAAATGCGCAAGCCGCGGCCTCGTGGTTCGAGACGCGCGGCACGGCCGCGCTCCTCACCATGAGGGTTTAGTATTGCATCCTGTCTGCCAGACCTCATCCTGAGGAGCCGCGCTCTCGCGCGGCGTCTCGAAGGATGAAGCCACCACCCAATATTCCCTAATTGCTCGCCCCTTCGCTGTCGTCCATCGCCTTGAAGGCTTCCTCGAGCTGCGGCGAGATCGCGACGTTGAGTTTCTCGCCGGTGGGCAGGCGCGAGACGAACCATTTGTCATAGAGCGGAACGAGGTCGTGGTTCGAGCCGAGCTTGCGGAAAGCCCGTTCCACCACGGCAGCAAGCTGCGGCTCGCCCTTGCGGAACATGATGCCGTAGGGATCGTAGGACAGGTAATCGCCGGTGACACGGAACTTGTCCTGTGACTTGTGCCGTGCAATCAGGCCGTAGAGCAGGATGTCATCGGTCGCGAACGCATTGGCCTTTCCGTCCACCAGCATCTGGTAGGATTGTTCGTGATCGCTAGCTGTCACGATGTTGAGGCCGAGCCCGAACTTCTTGTCGATGGCGTGCATGGCCTGCTCGTTGGTGGTGCCCTTGGTGACCACCACGGTCTTGCCCTGCAGGTCCTTCGGCGCCGCGATCGCCGACGCCTTCGGCACCATCAGCTTGGTGCCGGCCACGAACATCAGCGGCGAGAACGCCACCTGTTTGCCCCGCTCCGCATTGGCGGTGGTCGATCCGCATTCGAGATCGATCTTGTTTTGCACCACTGCCGCAATGCGGTCGTCCGACGTCACCTTGACGTATTCGATTTTGAGATCGGCGTCGTCGACCGCAACGCCGATCTCATCGACGATAGCTTCGCAGAGTTCGAGGCTATAGCCGATCGGGCGATTGGCCTGGTCGAGAAACGAGAACGGCGGCGAACTCTCGCGATAGCCGAGCCGAACGACGTGGGTGCTCTTGATATTGGCGAGCGTCGGGCTCAGCCCTTCATCGCCGGCGCCCTCGGCTGCCGCCGCCGTCGTCAGCAGGCACGCCGCCAGCAACAGCCCGCCGGCAAGGCGCGTTCTCCGCAAAATCTGGCGCATGCATCGCTCCCGTCAATGACCGGCCATCGCGGGGATCTCGCCCGGGATCATGGTCGGCGGCACGACGTCGTCGGGGCCAAACGCGTGCTCGGGGGCGAGTTCGCCTTCCCACTTTGCCACCACAGCGGTGGCGAGCGAGTTGCCGATCACATTGGTGGCGCTGCGTCCCATGTCGAGGAAGGTATCGATGCCCATGATCATCAGCAGCCCGGCTTCGGGGATACCGAACTGACCGAGCGTCGAGGCAATCACCACCAGCGATGCCCGTGGCACGCCGGCGACGCCTTTCGAGGTAATCATCAGGGTCGCCAGCATCGCGAACTGGGTGCCGAGCGACATCTCGATATGATAGGTCTGGGCAATGAAGATACTGGCGAAGGTGCAGTACATCATGGTGCCGTCGAGATTGAACGAATAGCCGAGCGGCAGCACGAAACTCGAGATGCGCGACGAGGCGCCGAAGCGGTTGAGGCCCTCCAGCGTCTTGGGATAGGCCGCCTCCGAGCTCGCGGTCGAGAACGCGATCATCAGCGGTTCGCGGATCAGCCGCAGCAAATGGCTGTATCGCGGCCCGATCACCACGAAGCCGACCACGACCAGGATGCCCCACAGGATCAGCAGCGACAGATAGAAGCCGCCCATGAAGACGACCAGCTTCCACAGCACGCCGAGGCCGTTCTTCGCCACCGTCGCCATGATCGCGGCCCAGACCGCGATCGGCGCGAAATTCATCACATAGGCGGTCACCTTCAGCATGATGTGGCCGAGATCATCGATCAGCGACATCAACTGCTTGGAGCGCTCCGGCACCGCGCCGAGCGCGACCGAGAAGAACACCGCGAACACCACGATCTGCAGAATTTCGTTCTGCGCCATCGCATCGGCGATCGAGGTCGGAATCAGATGGGTCAGGAATTTTTCGATCGAGAACGCCGACACCGGCAACCCGGTCGACTGCGCCTTGTCCGGCAGGGTACCGGGGAAATTCGCGCCGGGCTGCAGCAGATTGACCATCAAGAGACCGAGCAGCAGCGACACGAACGATGCGCTGACAAACCAGCCCATGGTCTTGGCGAAAATCCGCCCGAGCCTGGCGCCGCCGCCCATATGGGCGATGCCGCCAACCAGGGTCGCAAACACCAGGGGCGCGATGATCATCTTGATCAGGCGCAGGAACAGCATCGCGATCAGGTTGACGTCGGCGGCGATGTCCGCCCTTATATCGGGAAGATAGTTGAAAACCAGCGACCCCATCACCACGCCAAGGGCCATCGCGATCAGAATGTATTGCGTAAACCGGTTGGACATCTGCTTACCCCCCGTCATTTCCCGACCGCGTTTACTGTGGCAGATTTTCAAGGTGACGCAACACGCTTCTGAAAAGCGTTCTTCCGCTGGCATGCCAGCCTGCCTGCAAAATGTTCTCGTTGTGCTGCGAGCGCCCGCAGACTAGCGTCCTGCGCAGCGCACAATGTGTGCAGTTGAGTGTCTTCTGCGCGCTCTCCTGCATCGCAACTGAATGCTTCGGGGAGGAGACGCCATGAACGACACCGTCCATCGCCAGACCAATCGTCAGATCCTGCTGGTGGAGAAGCCGGCCGGAAAGCTCGGGCCCGAGCATTTCAGGATGTCCGACGGCGCCATCCCCGAGCCGAAGGATGGCGAGGCATTGCTGCGGGTGCGTTATATCTCGCTCGACGCCGCCAACCGGGCCTGGATGCACGGCGCGACCTATCGCGCGGCGGTGGAGGCCAACACCGTGATGGCCGGCGGCGGCATCGCCGAAGTGGTGTCGTCGAAGGCGCCGGGTCTTGCGCCGGGCGACATCGTGTTCGGCGATACCGGCTGGCAGGAATATGCGGCGCTTCCCGCCCACCACCTCGCCAAGATGCCGAAGGTCGAGCCGATGACGCATCTGCTCAGCGTGTACGGCATCGCGGGCCTCACTGCCTATTTCGGATTGCTCGATATCGGCAAGCCGAAAGCCGGTGAGACCGTGGTGGTTTCGGCCGCGGCCGGCTCGGTCGGATCGATCGTGGGCCAGATCGCCAAGATCAAGGGCTGCCGCGTGGTCGGCATCGCCGGCGGCAAGGACAAGTGCCACTGGCTGACATCTGAACTCGGCTTCGACGCCGCCGTCGACTACAAGGACGGCGCCACCTTCAAGGCCCTGCGGGCCGCGGCGCCGAAGGGCATCGACGTCTATTTCGACAATGTCGGCGGCGACATCCTCGAAGCTTGCCTGTCGCAAATGAACAACCGCGGCCGCATCGCCTGCTGCGGCGCGATCTCGCAATATGACGGCGTGCCGTCAGCCACCGGCCCGCGCGGCGTGCCCGGCCTGATCGTGGTGAAGCGCCTGATCATGCAGGGCTTCATTGTGATGGACTTCATGGATCAGCGCGACGAGGCGCTGACCGACCTGCAATCCTGGGTCACGTCCGGCAAGCTGAAAGTTCAGGAGGACGTCATCAACGGCCTTGAGAACACGCCGAAGGCGCTGATCGGATTGCTGGCCGGGGAAAATCGCGGTAAGCGGATGGTCAAGGTGTAACGCGCGGCGCTTGCAGGCGCGCTTCTCAGCGCCCCATTCCGGCAGCAATAATCCGCTTGCAGCGGAAGCCGAAAACGAAAATGATGCCGCCCGCGGGAATTTCTCTCGTCTGGTTTTTCAATCATTGACTTCCGTTGAAGCGGCGGCTGCAGCGACAACAAAAGGATTATTCAGATGATCGACACGTCAGGGCGCGCGGCGGCGCTATGGGCGCTGATCGCGACCGCGTCATTCGCGGCTGCGATACCGGCATTCTCGCAACAGCCGACCGATGCCCAGCGCAGCGCCATCCGGGCGCAGTGCCGCGCGGACTATGAGGCGCATTGCGCCAGCGTCCCGCCGGGCGGCATGGCGTCGCTGCAATGCCTGCAGAAGAACATGTCGAGCCTCGCACCGGGCTGCCAAAGCGCGGTCCGTGCCGTCGAAGCCCCGGCTGAGCCCAAGGCGGATGTCAATAAGGCGGATGTCAATAAGGCCGATATCAACAAGGCCGATACCGCTCCGGCCGCACCCGCGGCAAAGCCGGCCGCCGA
>JGI20190J14840_1000090_pt1 | contig 11745 bp, 9 predicted proteins | sample NGESurshal072012_6_FD_14840 | JGI IMG/M metagenome (IMG submission 14840) | reverse complement strand
GACGTTCCTGGACGACGGGCTGCGGTCCGCGCTCCGGACCGTGGCGGGCACCCCCGTGGTGGGCCGCGACTACCAGACCAGCGCCCCCGGGCTTTACGTGGTTGGCCCGGGCGTGGCTCCCACCTTCGGTCCGGTCATGCGGTTCGTGTACGGCGCGGATCACGCGGCCCGGACTGTGGGCCGCCGGCTGGCCGGTGCGGGCGCCCGGCGCGCCGACGTCGCCGTGGGGGCTGGCCGGTGAGCGTTTCTGTGGGGCACGTGAACGCCCCGGCTAGCGGGGTGAGCGTTTCCCTGGAGCACCTGAACGCACCGGCTGGCACGCTGAGCGTGTCTCAGGACGCGGTGAGCCCGCCGGGGGTGGCGGGACCGGGCCGCGCGGCGCTCCCGGTCAGTACCGGGCGAGTCGCCGCCGCGGTGGCGATGCCGGTGGCTGACCTGATGGCGCTGGTGGCCGCGGTGGCCGTGGCCGGCCTGCTGGGCGGGATCGGCGGCTGGCTGGTCCTCGGCTATGCGGCCGCCGTGTTCCTGGTGCTGTCCGCCATCGGCCTGCAGCGGCTGCGGATCTGCCTGCGCGTCGGCGACCAGTCGGGGCGCATCATCCTGGCGGCGGCGGTGCCGGCCCTGGCCGTGGCACCGTGGATCACGGCCGCGCACGCGGTGGCGCTCGCGGCGGGCACCGCCGGGCTGCTGCTCGCCACCCGGGTGGCCGCCTCCGCGGTTCTCCGGTCGGCTCACCGGCATGGCCGGCTGACCGAGCGGGCCGTGCTGGTCGGGGCCGGGCCCGGGGGCCGCCAGCTGGCCACGCTGCTGGATGAGCACCCCGAGCTGGGGCTGCGTCCGGTCGGTTTCCTGGACCACACGCCGGGGGACGGCAGCACCTCCGCACCGGTTCCGTGGCTGCCCGTGGTCGGCGGGGTGAGTGACCTCGGCGCGCTGGTCGCGCGGGAGGGCGTCAGCCGGGTGATCGTGTGTGACCCGGCGGCTCCCGATGCGGAACTGGCCAGCGCGCTGCGCGCCAGCCGGCCGCAGGCCGCCGACGTGTGCGTGCTGCCCCGGCTGCCCGGACTGGGTGCGGCCGTGCCCGTGGCCTGCCTGGACGAGGTGTGGGGGGTCCCGCTGATCCCGCTGCGCCGGTCTTCGCCGGCCGGCCCGGCGCTGCTCGGCCGGATGCTGAAGCGCAGCTTCGACGTGCTGGTCGCGGCGGTGCTGCTGGTGCTGGCCGCGCCGCTGCTGGGCGTGACCGCCCTGGCCGTCCGGCTGACACTGCGCCGCCCGGCGCTGTTCCGCCAGGTCCGCGTGGTCGGCCAGGGTGCCCTGGCCGAGATCGTCAAGCTGCGGACGCTTGGCCGGCACGGCGACCCGGACACCTCCTGGGCCGTGCCCCCCGAGCAGTGCGGCGCGCTGGGCCGCTCCCTGCGGGTCACGCACATCGACGAGCTGCCGCAGCTGGTCAGCGTTCTGCGGGGTGACATGTCCCTGGTCGGGCCCCGCCCGGAACGGCCGCATTTCGTGCGGCAGTTCAGCCAGTCCGTTCCCGGATACGCGGGCCGGCAGCGGATGCCGGCCGGGATGACCGGATGGTCCCAGGTGCACCGGCTGAACGGCGACACCTCGATCAGCGACCGGGCCCGGTTCGACAACTACTACATCGAGTACTGGTCTTTCTGGCTCGACCTGGCCGTGCTGGCCCGCACTGTGACCAGCATCGCGGCCGAGGCGGCGGCNACCGTCTCCCGGGCCATCCGNTCCTATCGCCTCACTGGAGGTTGACCATGAAGGTTTTGCACGTGATCACCGGCCTGGGNGTGGGTGGAGCTGAGCTCCAGCTCCGCTCCATCCTGCAGCAGACCCGGCACAACAGCGACGTCGTCACGCTCTACAACCCGGGGCCAGTCGCGGACATGATCCGCGCCGACGGCGGCCGGGTGCGGGACATCGGGATGACCCGCAACACCCAGCTGTCCGCCCTGCTCCGGCTGCGCACGCTGATCCGGGACGGCCGGTACGACGTGGTGCACGCCCACCTCTACCGCTCGCAGGTGTACGGCCGGGCCGCGGCCTGGCTGGCCGGGACGCCCGTCGTGCTGAGCACCGAGCACTCGATCGGCGAGACGCACCTGGAGCGCAGGCGGATGACGCTGAGCGTCCGCGCCCTGTACCTGGGCACCGAGATGCTCTCCGACATGACCGTCGCGGTCTCCGGCACGGTCCGGGAGCGGCTGGAGAAGTGGGGACTCCGGCGCAAGCGCCTGACCGTCATCCCGAACGGGGTGGACCTGCAGCGGGTGGCGTTCGACGAGACCGCCCGGCAGCGGATCCGGGCCGAGTTCGGGGTCGGCGACGACGTCTACCTCATCGGCGTGCTCGGGCGGCTCGACCCGAACAAGCAGTTCGACATGGTCATCGAGGCGGCTTCGGGGCTGCTCAGCGACAAAGTCAAGCTCATGATCGTGGGCAAGGGCGAGGAGCAGGCCCGCCTGGAGCAGGCGGCCCACGAGCACGGGGTGACCAACCACGTGATCTTCGCCGGGGAGCGGCACGACGTATCGGCCATGCTGTCCGCGATGGACCTGTTCGTGGCCTCGTCCCGGCAGGAGACGTTCGGCCTGTCCGTGCTGGAGGCGCTGGCCAACGGTGCCCCGGTGCTGTACACGACCTGCCCGGCCCTGGACGGCGTGGACGCCGAGCGGGCCTGCCGCGTGCCGTCCACCGCGGACGGGATCCGGGCCGCGATGGCGGCTGAGGTGAGCGNCGGCCAGCGGCAGCGGATCNCCGAGCCGGCCGTGGAGAAGGAGTACAGCGTCGAGGCGGTCACCGCGCGGATCGACGACCTTTACGAACGGCTGGCCCAGCGCAAGGTNTGGCGCACGATGTGGCGGCCGAGGACNAGCACGGGGAGTACGCGATGAAGTGTTTCGTNACGGGCGCGGCCGGGTTCATCGGCTCGCACCTGACCGAGGAACTGCTGGCGGCCGGGCATCAGGTGACCGGGCTCGACGACCTGAGCACCGGGCGGCTGGAGAATCTCCGGGCGGTCAGCGACCACCCGTCGTTCAGGCTGGTGGAGGGGTCCATCCTGGACAGCGCCGCGGTGGCGGAGCTGACCGCGGGCGTGGACTGGGTGTTCCACCTGGCCGCCGCGGTCGGCGCCTTCGTCATCCGTGATCGCACCCTGTCCAGCCTGCGCACCAACATCCGGGGCACGGAGAACGTGGTCGAGGCCGCGCACCGGAACGGGGCCCGGCTGCTGGTCGCATCCACCAGCGAGATCTACGGGAAGAACACCAAGATCGGGCTGCGGGAGGACGACGACCGCATCATCGGTTCGCCGCTGAAGTCGCGGTGGAGCTACTCCGAGGCCAAGGCGATCGACGAGAGCCTGGTCGAGGGCTACGTCCGCGAGCTCGGCCTGAACGCGGTGATCGTGCGCTTCTTCAACACCGTGGGGCCGCGGCAGACCGGCCGCTACGGGATGGTCATCCCGCGCTTCGTCCAGCAGGGGCTGGCTGGCGAGCCGCTGACGGTGTTCGGCACGGGCCACCAGATCCGGTGCTTCTGCCACGTGCACGATGTGGTGCCCGCACTGACCCGGCTGATCACCTCCGACCGGGCCAGCGGCCTGGCCGTGAACCTGGGCAGCACCGAGCAGGTCACGATCGAGGGCCTGGCTGAGCAGGTGATCGCGGCGACCGGGTCCCCCAGCGGGATCGAGCGCACCTCGTACCTGGAGGCGTACGGCTCAGGTTACGAGGACATGCAGCGCCGGGTGCCGGACTGCGGGCTGGCCGCGGGGCTGGTCGGCTTCCGGGCCACCCGGAGCCTGGACGACATCATCCAGGCCGTGATCGAGGACCAGTTGGCCCGGCGGATCACGGCGGCTGCCGTGAGCTGAGAGCGGGCCGGGCTGATGAGAACCGGAACAACGAGAACGACGGCGGAGACAACGAAGACGGCACACAGCGGCAGCCAGGCACCGGCGACGGTGCCGAAAAAGCCGCGGCACACCTTCGCCGGTGCCGCGTGGCTGGCCGCTGTCCTGATCGGGGCCGTCCTGGTGGGACTGACCATAGTGACCTTGCGGGGAAGCAGCACACCGCGGCACACGCTGGTAGTGGCGTCGATGCCGTACTGGAACATCGGTCACGGCACGTCGGCCGTGCTCGACCACCAGCATGCCGTCACCGAGGCCTCGCCCTGGATGTACGGGCTGAGCAGCTCGGGCCGGATCGACACCCAGTACGGCGCGGGCCAGGCTGCCTCGGTGGCCGGTGAGATCCGGCGGCTCCGCGCGGCGGGCAAGCTGATCGTGCCGAGCATCGCGAACATTACCGGCGGGAAGTGGTCCTACGCGCCCGTGGGCCGGATGCTGCACTCACCGGAGCTGATGGCGGCGCAGGTGGCCGCGATCGTGGCGCTGGTGCAGCAGAACCACTACGCCGGGATCGACCTGGACTACGAGAACCTGCACGCGGCTGACCGGCAGGCCTTCACCACGTTCGTCACCCGGCTGGCGCACGCCCTGCACGCGAAGGGCAAGGTGCTGTCGGTGGCGGTGTTCGCCAAGACCACCAACGCGGGGACTGACCCGCGCAACGTGGCCCAGGACTACGCGGCCATCGGCCGCGCCGCCGACCAGGTTCGGCTGATGGGCTACGACTACCACTGGGGAAGTTCCGCACCCGGGCCGGTGGCCCCGGTCAGCTGGGTCCGCGCGGTGCTGCGCTACGCCAAGACGCAGATCCCGGCCAGCAAGATCATTCTCGGCGTGCCGCTGTACGGCTACGACTGGGTAGGCCACCACGGCACCGGTATCAGCTGGCTCCAGGCCCTGCGGCTGTCCCGGCAGTACCACGCGGCCGCGCACTACAACCAGGCGAGCCAGACGCCCTGGTTCAGCTACCGGGACGCGGCTGGCCACGAGCACACCGTGTGGTTCGAGAACGCGGCGAGTTCCCGGGCCAAGTTCAACGCGGCCCGGAGCGCGCAGATCGGTGGCGTTTATCTGTGGATGTACGGATATGAGGACACCGGAACCTGGTCGGCGCTGAGCCACGTGCTGCCCACATCCGGGCCGCACGCAATCAGCACCTCGACGGCGGTGTCATGATGCCCTGGTGGGTGCTGCTGATCTTCGTGCTGGGCGCCAACTTCGCGCTCTGGGGGACCGTGGGCCTGGTCCGGCTGGCGGAATCGCTGGCCGGACGGCGCCGGCCTGGCCGGGTGCGCACCGCTGACGTGGCTGGGATGGGCAAGGGGGGAACGGTGATGGCCGTCACGGCGGATGCTGGCCCGGACGGCCACGCGCTGTCCCTTCGCCCGCCGGCCAGCCAGCCACTGACCACGCGCGACGTGGCTGTGCTCATCCCGGCGCATAACGAGGCGCTCGTCCTCGAGGAGAGCCTGCGGTCCATCATGGCCCTGGTGCCCGGGGACAACGTCCACGTGGTGTCCGACGGATCCACCGACGCCACGGTCGAGATCGCCCGGCGGTCCGGCGCGCGGGTGATCGAGACCCAGGAGAACGTGGGCAAGGCCGGGGCGCTCGAGGAGGCTATCGGCCGGTTCGACCTGATCAGCCGGTTCCCGGTGGTCATGCTGCTCGACGCCGACACCCGGGTCGAGCCCGGCTACTTCACCGCCGCGCTGCCGATCTTCGAGAATCCGCAGGTGGTCGCCGTGGCTGGCTGCGTGCGGACCGAGCAGGACCGGAACATGACGCTGGAAGGCAAGGTGCTGGTCGGTCACCGCACCCGGATCTACGCCATCGGCCAGCGCGCGCTGAAGTTCGGCCAGACCTGGCTGCGCGTCAACGCCACGCCCATCGTGCCCGGCTTCGCCAGCCTCTACCGCACCGAGGTCCTGCCGCACATCGAGATGAACCCGCCCGGGCTGGTGATCGAGGACTTCAACATGACGTTCGAGGTGTACCAGAAGGGCCTGGGCAAGGTCGGCTTCTCGCTGCGCGCGGTGGCGATTACGCAGGATCCGGACAACCTCCGCGACTATGTGCACCAGACCAAGCGGTGGGCGGTCGGGCTGTGGCAGACGGTCCGGCGCCACCCGCCCCNGGCGAACCTGTTCACCGGCATGGTCACCCTGCTGCTGATCGANCTGGTCACATCCAGCCTGCTGTTCTTCCTGCTCCCGCTGGCCCTGATCGTGCTNGCCGTGCCGGACCTGGCCGGGAGCGCGCTGAGCTGGCCCGGNTTCGGCGAGGTGCACACGGTGGTCGCGGCCCACCTGACGCTTACCGCCGTGCTGTTCGGCGTGGTGCTGCCCGACTACCTGCTCACCTGCGTGGTGGCCGTGCTCGAGCGCCAGCCCCGGCTGCTGCTGCTCGGCGTGTTCTTCCCGTTCATGCGGATGCTGGACGCCTGCATCGGCCTGTACGCGATCCCCGCCGCGTGGCTGTCCCGGTCCAGCGGCCGGTGGAAGAGCCCGGCCCGGCGCGTGGTGGACACCGAGGACGTGCCCGCGGTGCCGTCCGCGGCAGAAGACCAGCCCGCCGTGCGGGCGAGGCCGGCCCCCGGGCTGGCCGCGGCGCGGGCCGGGCTGGGCACGGGCGGGGCCGGGCGCGTTCCGGTCAGGGACGAGAGCAGCACGGGAAGTACCGGCGCGGGCCCCACTCCGCACTCCCCGGCTCGCGTGGCGGAGGCGAGTCATGTATCAGGGTGAGGACCGGCGGACCGTGACGGTGCACAGTGAGCTCATGGATCCGGTGCGGATACTGCTGGTGGACGACCACCTGATGGTCACCGAGGCGCTGGCCTCGCGGCTGTCCGCAGCGATGGACCTGTGGGTGGCGGGACGGTGCACCACGGCTGACCCCAACCTGTTCGATATCGTCCGCGGGCTGCGGCCCGACGTGATCACGATCGAGGTCGAGCCGCTCGGCCCGGCCGTGGGGGAGGTGCTGCAGGGCCTGGTGGCCGCCCGGCCCGAGGCCAGGGTGGTCGTGCTCAGCGCGGATCACGAGGTCGCGCACGGGGTGGAGGCGGCCCGGGCCGGCGTCTCCGCCTGGGTGGCCAAGGAGCAGGGCGCCGCCGAGCTGGAAACCGTGATCCGAGGCGTGTGCCAGGGCTACTCGTGGTTTCCGCCGGACATGCTCGGCGCGATCCTCGACGAGCTGCGCGCCGACGTCGGCCGGGCCCGGGAGCACGAGGACGTGCTGGACATGCTCAGTCCCCGGGAGCGGGACGTCCTGCTCAGCATGATGGACGGCAAGCGCGGCCGCCAGATCGCCCAGGACCTGCTGATCTCCACCGACACGGTGCGGACGCACACCCGGAACATCTTCGCCAAGCTGGACGTGCACAGCCGCCTGGAAGCGGTCCGGGTGGCCCGGGCCGCGGGCCTGCGGGCACCTGACCGGGACGAGTGAGCGGCCTCAGCGCAGCGGCTGAGCAGCCGGGTGAGAAACTGGTAAGCCCGGGGGGCGGGTGAGTTCATGGGGGACGCGGCGGTCCGTGTGGCCACGGTTATCACCCGGCTGGAGGGCGGCGCGGGGCAGCTCGCGCTGCGCGGGGCGCTGATCATGGACCCGGCCGCCCACGAGATGACCATCATCACCGGGAGGGGGGACCCGGTGCTGCTGGACCGGGCCGCCGCGGCCGGCCTGGAGGTGCTCATCGAGCCTGCGCTGCGGGCGCCGATTGCGCCGTGCAGCGACCTGGGGGCCCTGGTGCGGCTGCGGGGCCTGTTCACCCGCCGGCCCTTCGACATCGTCCACACGCACACGGCCAAGGCCGGGATGCTCGGGCGTCTCGCCGCGCACGGCGCCGGGGTGCCCCGCCTGGTGCACACCTACCACGGCTTCCCCTTCCACGAGTTCCAGGCGCTCCCGCGGCGGCAGGCCTACGTGCGGATCGAGCGCGGGCTGGGCCGGATCACGGACCTGGCCCTGTGCGTGGGGACCGGGGTGGCGGTCGAGGCGGTCCGCCGCCGGCTGATCTCCCCCGAGCGGATCCGGACCATCGGGGTGGTCGCGGACGGTCCCGCCCCGCCCCGCGATGGCCCGGACCGCGCCGCACCTGGCGGCCTACCCGGCAGTGCCCGGGCCCGGGCCCGGGCCGCGCTCGGGCTGCCCGCCGGCGCGACCGTGGTCGGCGCGGTGGGCCGGCTGACCTACCAGAAGGCGCCCGGGGACTTCGTGGCCGCGCTGCGGGAGCTGGGCCGGCCGGACGTCACCGGGGTCTGGGTCGGGGACGGGGAACTGGCCGGGCAGGTGGCGGCGCAGGCCCGGGAGACACCCGCGGTCCGGCTGGTGCTGGCCGGCCAGCGCGGTAATGTCGCGGAACTGCTGCCCGCCTTCGACGTCTTCCTGCTCTCCAGCCGGTATGAGGGCCTGCCCACGGCGGTCGTCGAGGCGATGATCTGCGGCATCCCGGTGGTGGCAACGGCGGTGAACGCGGTCGGCGACGTGGTCGTTCCGGGCGAGACCGGCCTGCTGGTTCCGCCCGGCCGCCCGGCGCTGATGGCGGACGCCGTCCGGTTTTTCCTGGATTCACCCGAGGCCGCGGCGCGGATGGCCGCGGCGGCCCAGGCCCGGCTCGGGAAACGGTTCGGCGAGCCGGCGCTGCGCCAGGCGCTGATGGCGGCGTACTCCGGCGAGAATGACGCAGCCTAGCCAAGGCATGGTTAACTGTGCGTAATAGGCTCATCCGGTGACTAGTCGGCGCCGGAGGGTAAACGTAAGGATGGAGGAGAGCGCGCGGGGGTGACACCCCGGTTCGGCCGCCCGGGGGGGCGGTGCGCGAAGCACTGGGGACACAAGGTCGGGGGGAACACGTGGAGCCGTCGTTGGACCGGCGACGGGGCCGGGGGCGAAGGCGGTCGGACGTTGAGGAACCGCTAGCCGTACGCGGCCTGCTGCATGATCTTGGCCACCAGATGACCACGCTGTCATATCTGGTCGAGGCGGTGCGCGGGGATGTGGATCTGCCCGGGGACGCGGGCAGCCGGCTCGAGTTGCTGTCGCTGGAGATGTCCCGGCTGCTGGACATCATCGCGGAGGAGATCCCGGCCCGGTCCGGGGTGTCGGCCGTAACCGAGGTGGAGCTGCGCTCGCTGGCCGGTCAGGTGATCAAGCTGGCCCGGATCGCGCATGAGGGCTCGGTGATCCTGGAGCCGGGGCCGGAGGTGACCGTCGAGGCCAGCCCGGCCCTGCTGTGGCGGGTGCTGACCAACGTGGTCGACAACGCGGCCCGGGCCGTGGGGCCATACGGCCGGGTCGGGGTGACGGTCTCGGCCGGGGATGACCGGGCGGCGGTCGATGTGATCGACAACGGCCCGGGCTTCGCGCACGGGCCGCCCGGCGCGGCCTCCCTGGGGCTCGGCGTGGTGACCTCGCTGCTCGAGTCGTGCGGAGGTGCGCTGGAGGTCCGGGCGCCCGGATCGGGCGGCGCGCACGTCCGGATCGTGGTNCCGGTGCGGCCCGGGCCAGCCGGCCCCGTGCCCGCCGGGAACCGCCGGGTCGCCCCGTGACCGGCCTCGTGATCGGGGACGACCACAGCGTCTTCCTGGACGCGATGTCNGCCGTCCTGATCCAGCGCGGCTACGAGGTCACCGTGGCCCGCAGCGTGCCNGACACCATCGAGACCGTGCGCCGGACCCAGCCAGACGTGTGCCTGATCGACCGGCACTTCGCCGGGGACAACGGGATCACGGCCATCGTCCCGATGCTCGCGGCGAGCAGCCGGACCAAGGTCCTGGTCCTCAGCGCCGACCCGGACACCGAGGGGATCCGGCAGGCCCTGCACGCGGGGGCGTCGGGCTACCTGCACAAGACCCGCGGCGTGTCCGCGCTCACCAGGGCCATCGACCGGGTGCAGCGCGGCGAGGTCGTGGTGGACGTGCCGAAGCCAGCCCTGGCCCGTGCGCCGGCCCGCCAGGACGACGCGCAGCCAGGATGACGCGCACCGGCTCGCCGCCTTCCTGACCGTACGCGAGCGGGAATGCCTCGAGTTGCTGGTGGAAGGACTGGACACGGCCGGTATCGCGGCCAAGCTGGGGGTCTCGGCGGCCACCGTGCGCACGCACGTCCAGTCGCTGATGACCAAGCTCGGCGTGCACTCCCGGCTGGAAGCGGCGTCCTACGCGGTCCGCTACCGGCTGCTGGACGAGGAGATGCCCCGTTTCCCCTTCGCCGGCACCGGTTTAGTGTGCGTCCAGCGGCGGCGGGCCGACCGCCCGGCGATCGCCAGGCCGGCCGCGGCCACCAGGCTGAGCACGACCCAGTCCGCGATCCGCCGGGTCAGGTTGGGCGGGGTCGCCGCGAAGCTGTACGAGTCCGTGGTCAGCGAGCCCTTCGAGAACAGGGCCAGGCCGAAGCTCAGCCCGCTGGCGCCCGCCGGGACCGGCGGCGTCGCCCAGCGGGCCTGGGCCCAGCCCTGGCTGGCCTGGAAGTACGGACTCGACGTCCAGTACGCCCAGCGCCCCGACCAGGTCCGGTAGTACACCGAGTACTGGATCCGGGCCGTGGACTGATACCAGGTCCCGAGCGTGTAGGACCGGCCCGCGCGGACCGGCAGCGAGCATTCCCCGAGGTCGAACCGGGGCAGCAGCTTGGCGTCCCCGCTGTGGTAGCTGGTGATGGTCAGCCGCTCGGCCCAGCGGCCCGCGTGGTGGTCCCGGGCGTGCTGCCAGCGGGCGGTGTTGGCGCCGTAGCCCCCCTGCATCCAGCAGCGGGGGATGTTGGACGAAGACGCGGACGTGGTCTCCAGCGACGCGCTCACGGCCCCCGAGGATGCGACCGACTCCAGTGACGCGTTGACGATGCCGTGCGGCGCGGCCGGCGCGACGTGCGGGGTGGGGTGCGCCGCGCTTCCAGCCACCGGGCCTGCTGTTCCGGTGGTCCGTGCCCCCGTGCCGCCGGTCATCTGGCCCACGGTCCGGACCGTGGTGCCCAGCCGCTGCCGCTGGGCGAGCCAGCGGGCGAAGGCGTCCAGCGTCCCGGCGCGCACGGCCAGGCCCCCGCAGCGGCTGCCGCCGCACACGTGGTGGAAGACCAGCGGCAGCCAGCCCCCCTGAGCTTCGGCCGCGGTGACGGTGCGCTGGAGGTCGCGCAGCGTCCACGAGCTGTCCACCTCCCCGGCCGTGCGGAGCGCCAGGGGCCGGCGCGGCGGGATGCTCTCGGTGAGGGCGCAGCCAGGACACCCCGGTGCGCGCAGCCCCACGACGCCCCGGCCGCTGGTGTAACCGCAGGCGCGGACGATGGCCTCGGTCCGCGGGCTGTCCGCCCCGCCCGGGTAGGCGAAAGAGTTCGCGCGGTATCCCCACCGGGCCAGGATCGAGCGGCTCTCGCAGACCTGCCGCCGGGCCTCGGCCGTGGTCAGCGCGGTCAGCCGGAGGTGCGACACGGTGTGGCCGCCGATCTCGTTCCCGTCCCCGGCCAGCTGGCGCAGGTCGGAACGGGTCACGTAGCCGGGTGTCCCGACCGCGCCGGTGATGATGTAGAACGTCGCGGGCAGCCGGTAACGGTGCAGCGTCCGGGCCGCGGCCATCTGGTCAGCGTCCCCGTCGTCAAAGGTCAGGCTCACGACGGTGCGCGGGGCGTGGCCCGCCGTCTGCCCGGCCGTCCGGGCCGGGCCGCCGGCGGGGGAGGCAGTTGCGCCCAGGGCGGGGACCGCCTCCGGCAGGACCAGGATCACCGCAGCCAGGCAGACGGCCAGCACGCGGATAAGCCACGTGCTCCGTACCCGGTGAAACCACGGGCCACTGCCCGGCCACCAGCGTGACTCCCGATCC
>JGI20190J14840_1000081_pt1 | contig 12030 bp, 13 predicted proteins | sample NGESurshal072012_6_FD_14840 | JGI IMG/M metagenome (IMG submission 14840) | reverse complement strand
CCTGTTCGTCATCGAAGACGGGCTGCCACCCCGGGCCGACCCGCCAGGTCACGGCGAGCCGGCGCGGCGGCGACCATTCCACGATGGTGCCCCGGGTGATCTCCGCGCCGTCCGGCCCCCGCTCGTAGAACCGCCCGCCTGCCCTCGGCTCCATGGCCATGGACTGCGGGTCGCTCAGGAACGAGTGTCCGGCTGGTATCCATTCGATCGGCCGCTCGACGAAGATCCTAAACGCCTCGTCCACCGGCGCTGGCACGGTGATCCTCTTGCGCACGTCGGGCGCAACAGGCATGTGCCCGTGGGTGACGTGCTCGGCCATGGCATCCCCTTCACACGATCATGTAACTCTAGACATGTCATCTAGAACATGTGAGCAGGCTGCCAGGTCCTCTTGCACATGTCAATACCGACAGCTCGGACGGTCGCCGTGCGGCCCCGGGCTCTCCGCGCGGGGGCCGGTCCGGGCTAGTCCCAGCAGAGGCAGAAGGGGTGGCCCGCCGGGTCGGCGTACACCCGGAATCCAGGCTCGCTGCTGGACAGCGGAGTCGCCCCGAGGGCCAGGACCTGCGCCTCGGCGGCGTCGATGTCCTGGACGTCGATGTCAAGGTGGGCCTGCTGGGGGAAGGCCGGGTCGGGCCAGCGGGGCGGCTGGTGGTCCGGCGCGTGCTGGAAACCCAGCTGCCGTCCCTGGCCGTCACCGATATCGACCCAGTCCCCGTCCACCCGGACGACCGGCCATCCCAGGAGCTCAGAGTAGAAACTGGCCAGCGCCTTCGGGTCGCGGGCGTCCAGCACCACCGAATGCAATTCGCCGATCATCTGCCTCTCCCTCCAAGGACCGTGGCAACCCACAATGCCCGGCGGGTACGACAGTCGGCCTCGGCACGGATGGGCCGCTCATGCTGCCCCGGCAGTCAGGGCGCTCCGGCGGGCGGCCGGGGCTCGCGGGGCAGGCCCAGCACACGCTCGGCGATGATGTTCCGCTGGATTTCCTCGGTGCCGCCGGCGATCCGGTAACCAGGCGCCCCCAGCAGGTGCTCGGACCAGGCGAACGTGCCCGGCTCCCCCGTGTCCGCGACCAGCCGCGGGCCGAGCAGTTCGGTCACTGCCGCCGAGGTCCGCATCAGGTTGGCCGACCACATCAGCTTCAGCACCGACCCTTCCCCGCCCGGTGTGCCAGTTCCGGACGCGGCCGCCTGGCCCATCTTCTCCGCGTACCGGCGCTGCACTTCCGAACGCACGTAGAGGTCGGCCAGCATCTGCCGGACCAGCGGCTCGCCCTGCACACCCAGCTGACGGGCGGTCGCGGCGACCTGGTCGTAGGATCCGCCCGGCTGCTGCGGGCCCGCGCCGGAAGCGGCCCGCTCGAACCCGAGCGTGGTCATCGCCACGGCCCAGCCCTGGCCGATGTCGCCGAGGCGCGCCCCGTCGGGCACCACGACATCGGTGAAGAAGACCTCGTTGAAGCTCGACCCGCCGCTCATCTGCCGGATCGGGCGGATCTCCACCCCGGGGGCGTCCATCGGCACCAGGAACGCGGTCAGCCCCCGGTGCCGCGCCTGGCCCGGGTCGGTCCGCGCGATCAGCTCGCCCAGCGCCGCGTGCCGGGCTCCGGACGTCCACACCTTCTGCCCGTTCAGCAGCCAGTCGTCACCCCGGCGCTCGGCGCGCAGCGACAGGGAGGCCAGGTCGCTGCCCGCGCCCGGCTCGGAGAACAGCTGGCACACGAACAGCTCGGCCGCCAGCAGCCGCGGGATCAGCTCACGCTGCTGGGCCGGTGTCCCGAACGCGGCGATGGTCGGCGCGACCAGCCCGAGCGTGACGGAGAACAGCTCGTTCCTGCGGGGCACCGCGAACTGCGCTTCCTCGCGGCTGAACACGTCCTCGTAGGCGGCGGNCAGCGCCGCGCCGCCGTGCNCCGCCGGCCAGGTGATCGCCCCGTACCCGGCGGCCAGTTTGGCCCGCTGCCAGGCGGCCGCTGCGGCCAGCTGCTCCTGTTCCTGCTCGAAGGTCAGGTTGTCGAACACGGCGACCGACCCCAGCCCGGCCCCAGCCGGGCCGCGTCCGGGCGCCCCGCCGGCCGCCGCTTCCGCCCCGCCATCCCGCGGCCGCGCATGCGACCGCAGCCAGTCCCGCGCCCTGGCCTGCCACTCCGCGAGGTCAGTCACGGCGTCACCGGCTCAGCACCGCGCAGGCGCTGATGCCTGGCGCGCCGTACACGTGAGTGAACCCGGTCCGCGCCCCCTCGACCTGCCGGTCCCCGGCCCGCCCGCGCAGCTGGAGCACGGTCTCGTAGACCTGCCGCAGGCCCGACGCGCCGATCGGCTCGCCGCTGGCGATGCACCCGCCGTCGGTGTTGACCGGCATCGGGCCGCCGATCTCGGTCGCGCCGGTGCACATCAGCTCCTCCTGGGCGCCGTGCTCGCACAGCCCGCACGCGGCCAGGTGCATGAGTTCCGCGCCCGACTCCGTGTCCTGCACCTGCACCACGCCGAACTCGCCGGGGCCGATGCCCGCCTCGGCGTACGCGGCCCGCGCCGCCTCCTGGGAGGGCGACGGCCCGCGGGTCACCGGCACGCTGGGGCTGAACACCTCGAAGGAGCCGAACCGCCGGGACCGCATGGACACGGCCCGGACGTACACGGGTGGCGCCGGGAAGCGGGCGGCCAGATCCGGGCGGCACACGACCAGGGCGACCGCGCCCGCGGACGGCGAGCAGAACATGTACTGGGTCAGCGGGTCGGCGACCATGGCCGAGGCCAGGATGTCGTCCTCGGACAGCGGCTTGCGCCGCCACGCGGCGGGATTGCGCTCGCCGTTGCGGAACGCCTTGGCCGCCACCCTGGCCAGCGACGCGGCGGTGATCCCGTGCTCGTGCATGTAACGCTGGATCTTGATCCCGAAGTACTGGGTGGTCAGCATCAGGCCCAGGTCCCCGTACCAGGCGCCGAGGCCCCAGTCCTCCGGCCGCGGGTCGAATGCGCCCCGGGGGTGCTTGTCGAACCCGACGACCAGCCCGATCTCGTGCGCGCCGGAGGCGATGGCGTCGCGGGCGGTGAGCAGGGACGCGCCGCCGGTGGCGCAGCCGTTGATGACGTTGGTGAACGGGAGGCCGGTCAGGCCGAGACGGCTGACCATGGTGTCCGGCCTGCCCGCGGAGTCGGAGCCGCCCACCGCGAACTGGATGTCCGGCCAGCTCACCCCGGCGTCAGCGAGCGCCGCCCGGGCCGCGGTCACGGCCATCTGCAGCCCGGATACGTCCTCGTGACGGCCGAACGGGTAGATGCCGATGCCCGCGATGGCCAGGCTGCCCGTCATGACGCCGCGCTCGTCTCCCCCGGCGCGCCGGGGAGGCTGCCGCCGCTGCCCGCCGGGCCGGGCGCGAACGCGTACGCGGCCACGGTCGTCCCGTCGCTGCGCGGAAACGGCTCGATGACCAGCCGCATGGGCATGCCAATGCAGTACCCGTCCGGGGTGGCCGCGCCGGTCAGCCGCCCCTGGACCGCGATCCCGCCGTCCAGCGCCACGTAGCCGACCGCGAACGGCCGGAACTCCGCCTCTGCCCCGGCGTACGGCGGCGACTTCGGCGGGAACCGCTGCACGGTCCAGGACCACAGCGCGCCCTCCGCCGGGAGCAGCACCGCCTCCACGTCCTCGCCGCAGCACCGCGGGCAGGACTGCTGCTGCGGGAAGGCCAGCGTGGCGCACGCCCGGCAGGCCGACCCGATCAGCCGCGGCCTCCCGTCCGGCCAGCAGAACAAATTCTCCGCAACGGGCGGGAGGCCGCGCACGTCCAGCGTCCCGGCCGCCCTGGCGGCCGACGCACCGGACGGCCCGGGCGGCGTGGCCGGTGGCTGCGGGAGGCCGGCGTCCCCGGGCATTCAGCGCCCCCGGAACACGGGAGCACGCTTCTCCAGGAAAGCGGCCACGCCTTCCTGCACGTCCTCGCTGTCGTTCACGATGTTGACCGCGTACTCGGCGTCGCCGAGCGACTGCTCGAACGTCAGCTCCAGCGACCGGCGCATCATCCTCTTGGCCACCCGGACCGCGAGGGGTGCCCGGGCGGCCAGCTCGTCGGCGAGCTGCACGGTCCGCTCGTGCAGCTGTTCGTCGGGAACGACCTCACCGACCAGGCCCAGCTGCTGCGCGGTGGACGCGTCATACAGCTCGCTCAGCAGCGTCATCCGGGTGGCTGCCGCGATCCCCATCACGCGGGGGAACAGCCAGGCGCCGCCCTCGTCGGGCAGCAGCCCGGCCCGGCCGCTGGTGTCGCCCAGGCGGGCGCTCCAGGCGGCGACGCGGAAGTCACACAGCAGGGCCAGGGTCAGGCCGCCGGCCACGGCCGGGCCGTTGATCATCGCGATCAGCGGCTTGTCCATCCGGTACATGGACTGGACAAGCAGGTGCATCCGCTCGCGCATCACCACGCCGTGGCCGAGCAGGCGCCGGGCCGCCTCGTCCACCTCGGCCTGGCTGGCCACGTCACCGCCCGCGCAGAAGGCCCGCCCGGCGCCGGTCAGCACGAGGACCCGGGCGTCCTCGTCCCGGGCGTAGCGCAGCAGCGCGTCGTTGAGCTCCTCGCACATCCGCGAGGTGTAGGCGTTCAGCGCGGCCGGCCGGTCCAGCGTGACCTGCACGACCTGCGGGCCTGCGCCCTCGGCCGGCCCGTACCGGATCTCCTGGTAGTCCATGCCCGTCCCCTGCGCGATTAGAGCGTGCCCGGCCCGTGCTGGTCTGGCCCGTACGGGTCCGGCTGGTCCCCGGCGGGAACGGACGGCGCGATCATCGCGCCGCCGTCCACGACGAGCGTGTGCCCGGTGATCCAGGATGCCGCGTCGCTGGCCAGGAACACCGCGGCGCTGGCGATGTCGGCAGTCTCCCCCAGGCGCCGCAACGGGATGCGGCGTGACTGCTCCGGTTCGCGGCCTTCCCACAGGCCGCGGGCCATGTCCGTCTTGACCAGGCCGGGCGCGATCGCGTTCACCCGCACGCCGGGGGCCATCTCGTAGGCCAGCTGGCGGGTCAGCTGGATCACCGCGGCCTTGGTCACGTTGTAGAAGCCGATCATCGGCTCCACCATGAAACCGCCGATGGAGGCGATATTGATGATCACCCCGCCGTGCTCGCGCATCGACGCNTGCCAGGCCTGCTGAGCCCAGGTCAGCACGCCCAGCTGGTTGACCTGGAANGTCTTCTCCGCCCGCGCGGTGTCCAGCCCGGCCAGATCGCCGAAGTAGGGATTGGTGGCGGCGTTGCTGACCAGGATGTCCACCGNGCCGAGCTGCCGGACGGTCNCGGCCACGCAGGCCTGCGCCTCGGCGGGCCTGCCCGCGTGCGCCGCCTGCCAGAGGATCCGGCCGGGCAGCCCGCGCTCCGCGGCCTCGTCGGCGACCTGCTTGAGTGCGCCGGCCTTGCGCGAGGAGATCATCACGTCGGCGCCGGCCGCCGCGAACGCCTCCGCGATGGCCCGGCCGATCCCGCGGGACGCCCCGGTGACCAGCGCGTTGCGGCCCGCGAGCGGGCCGGCGCCGGCTGGGCTGGGCCCGGTTGGCCCGGCGCCGGCCGGGTGGGGGCCGGCCGGGTCAGTCACGGTACTTCGCCAGCTCGCGGCGGGCCACGGTGCGCAGGTGCACCTCGTCCGGGCCGTCGGCGATCCGCAGCGCCCGGACGCTGGTGTACATCCGCGCCAGCGGGAAGTCGTTGCTGACCCCGGCACCTCCGTGGGCCTGCAGGGACCGGTCGATCACCCGGTGCGCCACGTCGAGGGCCGCCACCTTGATCTCGGCGACCTCGGTCCGCGCGGCCTTATTGCCCTGGCTGTCCATCAGCCAGGCCGCCTTGAGCACCAGCAGCCGGGCCTGGTCGATCTCGAGGCGGCTGCGGGCGATCCAGTCCCGGATCACTCCCTGATCGGCCAGCGGGCCGCCGAACGCGACCCGGGACGTCACCCGGCGGCACATCAGCTCGAGGGCCCGCTCGGCCATCCCGATCGCGCGCATCGCGTGNTGCACCCGCCCGGGCCCCAGCCGGGCCTGGGCCATGGCGAAGCCGNCGCCTTCCGCGCCGAGCAGGTTCGCCGCNGGCACCCGCACGTCGGTGAACTGCACCTCGCCGTGGCCGAGCCGGTCGNTGTACCCGAACACCGGCAGATTCCGCAGCACGGTGACGCCGGGCGNGTCGGTGGGCACCAGGACCATGCTCTGGCGGNGGTGGTCGCCGCCGTCCGGGTCGGTGGCGCCCATGAAGATCATCAGCTTGCAGTCCTTGTTCAGNATCCCGGAGGTCCACCACTTGCGGCCGTTGAGCACCAGCGAGTCGCCGTCNCGGGTGATGGTGGCGGAGATGTTGCNGGCGTCAGAGCTGGACACCGCGGGCTCGGTCATCGCGAAGCAGGACCGGATCGCGCCGTCGAGCAGCGGCACCAGCCATTCACGCTGCTGGGCCTCGGCGCCGAACAGCACCAGCAGCTCCATGTTGCCAGTGTCCGGCGCGGAGCAGTTCAGGGCCTCCGAGGCGATCGCGGAACGGCCCATGATCTCGGCCAGCGGCGCGTAGTCGGTGTTGGTCAGGCCCGCACCCCAGGCCCGGCCGGGCAGGAACAGGTTCCACAGGCCACGGGCCCGGGCGGCCGCTTTCAGCTCCTCCATGACCGGCGGCTGGCTGTGCGGGTCCCCCGAGGCGGCGAGCTGGCTCTCATAGAGCTCCTCGGCCGGGTACACATGGCTGTCCATGAAGGCGAGGAGTTCCTGCTGGAGCCTCGCCGACCGCGCGGAGAACTCGAAATCCATCAGACTCCTCACGCATGTGCCTGCGGGCCTGGGCGGCCGGTCCCGGCGGGGACCGCGCGCCACCCGGCGGGTTCCCTGCGCCCTGGTCAGGTCCATCTAAGCCGAACTTGATTCCGACGTCAAGTTCGACTATCGTCAGGTCGCATGGCGCGATCCAGGCCAGCCGACCCGCCTGCGGCCGGCGGCTCCCCCAAACCACCCGAGCAGCTCAGTGAGCGCGGCCGCCGCACCCGCGAGGCGCTCATCGCGGCGGCACGCCGGGTCTTCGAGCGGGACGGCTTCATCGATGCCCGCATCACCGACATCGCCGAGGAAGCCGGAGCCGCGCACGGCACCTTCTACACCTACTTCGACTCCAAGGAGGCCGCGCTGCGCGCGGTCATCCTGCAGCTGGAATCCGAGCTCCTCGGCGCCGGGGCCGCGCAGTACCAGGGCCGCCGCGATGACCGGGCCCCGCTCGACGCGCTGCGCACAGCGAACCGCCGCTACCTGGAGACTTACCGCGCGAACAGCAAGCTGATGGTGATCTGGGAGAACGTCGCGGCGATCGTCCCGGACATCGCCGCGCTGCTCCACGAGGCCAAGGGGGCGTTCGTCACCCGGGCCGAGAAGTCCATCCGCGGCCTGCAGGAAGCCGGGCTGGCCGACCCGTCCCTCGACCCGCGCTATGCGGCGCACGCGCTGACCGGCATGGTCAGCCGGTTCGCCTACACCTGGTGCGCCCAGGGCGAGGAATTCGAGCTGGATAAGGCCACCGACGAGCTCACCACCCTGTGGGCCCGGGCGATCGGGCTGACGGGAAGGACGGGCGCATGAGCGGGATCTGCGCGGGCCGGGCCGTGATCGTCACCGGGGCCGGCCGGGGCCTGGGCCGGGCGCACGCGCTGGCCTTCGCCCGGGAAGGCGCGCGGCTGGTCATCAACGACACGGGCGTCGAGCGGGACGGCACCGGCGGCGGCCACGGGCCCGCCGACGCGGTGGCCGCCGAGGTCCGGGAGCTGGGTGGCGAGGCCGTGGCCAGCTACGAGGACGTGGCCGACTGGGACGGCGCGGCCCAGCTCATCCAGACCGCGGTCACCGCCTACGGCCAGCTGGACGTGCTGGTCAACAACGCCGGCATCCTTCGCGACCGGATGCTGGTGAACATGACCGAGGACGACTGGGACGGCGTGATCCGGACCCACCTGCGCGGCGTGTTCGCCCCCACCCGGCACGCGGCCGCGTACTGGCGCCAGCGGGCCAAGGCCGGGCAGGCCAACGACGCCCGGGTCATCTGCACCTCGTCCCCGTCCGGCCTGTACGGGAACCCCGGCCAGGTGAACTATGGCGCAGCCAAGGCCGGCATCGCCGCGTTCGCGCTGATCGCCGCCACCGAACTGGGCCGCTACGGGGTCACGGTCAACGCGATCGCACCGGGTGCGCGCACCCGGATGACGGAGGGCCTGCCGGTGCTCGACGGGGCGGAGACCGGCGCCGACGACCTCGCCCCGGAACGGGTGTCGCCGCTGGTGGTGTGGCTGGGCAGTGAACAGTCGCGGGACATCACCGGCCGGGTATTCAACGTCTGGGGCAGCGAGCTGAACGTGGCCGAGGGCTGGCACTCGGGCCGGGGGGTCCGGCAGCCCGGCACCTGGGCACCGGCGGATCTCGGCGCCGTCGTGCCTGGCCTGGTGGCCAAGGCCGCCCCGAATTCCGACATGTGGGGCCAGCCCCTCGCGGCCGGCTGAGCCGCCGGGACCAGGATCACGACCGTGCCGCAGCCCACCCAGACGCCCCCGCAGGCCACGACCGCCGCCGAACGGGACGACCTGCGGGCCATGGTCCGCGCGTTCGCGCGGGATCACTTCCCGCCCGAGGAGGTCCGGCGGGTCTCCGGCACGGATGCAGGCTACGACCNCGCTGCGTGGTCGGGCCTGGGGCAGCTCGGGCTGNCCGGCTTGCTGGTGCCGGCCACTCACGGCGGCGCGGGCTGCGGCCTCCCCGAGGCCGCCGTCGTCCTGGAAGAGCTGGGCCGGGTGCTGGCCTGCGTTCCCTACCTGTCCTCGGCCGTGCTGGCCGTGACAGCGCTGCTGGCGAGCGGGGATGCGGCGGCCCAGGCCGAGCTGCTGCCCCGGCTCGCCGACGGCACCCTGCTGGCCGCCGTGGCGGTCAGCGGCCCCGCGGGCCGGGCGGACGGCACCCCGGGCTCGCTCGGCGTCACGGCGTCATCCTCCCCGGGCGGCGTAACCCTGGACGGCGAGGCGCTCTACGTGGTGGACGGCCACGCGGCGGGCGTGCTGCTGATCGCCGCGCGAGACGACTCCGGGACCGGTCTGTACCGGGTCGCCGGTGACACGCCCGGGCTGAGCCGCGGGGTGATGCCGGCGATCGACGCCACCCGCGCGCTAGCCCGGCTCGCGTTCCGCGACGTCCTGGCGCAGCCCCTCGGCCCGCCCGGATCCGGGGCGGCAGCCCTGGCCCGCGTGCTGGACACCGGGGTGGTCGCGCTGGCCGCCGAGGCGGTCGGCGGAGCTGCGCAGGCCCTGGACCTGGCGGTCAGCCACGCGAAGCAGCGGGTCCAGTTCGGCCGCCCGATCGGCTCGTTCCAGGCGGTCAAGCACAAGTGCGCGGACATGCTGGTGGCGCTGGAAGGTGCCCGGGCCGCCCTGGACGGGGCGCTGGAGGCGGCCGCCGGCGGCGCAGGCGATCCCGGGATCGCCGCGCTGGTGGCCGGGCTGCACTGCTCGGCCGCCTACACGCACATCACGGCGGAGTCCATCCAGGTGCTCGGCGGAATCGGCTTCACCTGGGAGCACCCGGCGCATCTGTACTTCCGCCGGGCCCGCAGCTCCGCGGTCCTGTTCGGCACCGAAACCCAGCACCGGGCCACCCTGGCCGACCGGCTCGGCGTGTAACCGGGAACTGAGCGGTCATCGGGCTGCCCTCCGGTACCGCGCGAGCACGGCGGCGCCGGCCGGCCCGGCTGACAGGCACTCCAGGTACACGGGCGGGCCGCCGGCGGGAAACAGCCGCTCACCGGTGCCGAGGATGGTGGGGAAGGTCAGCAGCCGGTACTCATCGATCAGGTCCCTGGCCATCAGCGCGTGCACGACGCTCAGGCTGCCGGTGATGATCACATCGCGCTGCTCGCGCTTGACGGCGTCGATGACGTCGCCGTCGATGACCCGGGAGTTCGCCCACGCCGAGGCGTCGGTGAGCGTGCGGGAGGCGACCAGCTTCGGCACCGCGTTCATCCGCGCCGAGAACGGGCCGTCGCGGGCCGGCCACAGCCGCGAGAACAACTGCCAGGTGCCGCGCCCCAGCAGCATGACCCCGTTGTCCAGGACGCTGCCGAGCCGGAACTTGTCCCCGGCGACTGCCTCACGGCCGTGCCGGAACGCCCAGCCGCCGGCCGGCGTGCCGTCGGACCCGTCGGGGTCGGACACGATCCCGTCCAGGGTGATGAAGTGAATAGCGATGACGCTCACGATGGGTCTCCCTCGGTCGATGCTCACCGGTACATACCGGCGGCACCAGCCCGGCTCATCGCGGCTGGCGAGAGTCTCCGGAGGAAATCTGCGTGGGCAGGTCAAACGTCTCGAACACGCGCGGATCGGCGAACACGACGTTACGCGCGACCCGGCCGCCGGTGACCGTGAAGACCTGGAGTGTGTGCAGCCGGTGGCCGCCGCCGGGCTCCGGCGCGTACGCGGCCAGTGCGGGCTGCCCGTTGGCGGTGAGCTGCCTGATGCCCCAGCCCGTTCCGCGGGTCTGGAACACGCGGTGCATGAACAGGCCGTAGTCGCGGCTGCCCCGGTACCACAGCGGCACTGGCGGCATCTCCAGGACCGCCTGATCGGTGAGCAGCCGGACCAGCGCGGGGACATCGGCTGCCTCGAACGCCTGCACGTACCGTCCGATCACCGCCCGCACCCCGGGATCGTCCGGCTCGCTGACCTCGCCCGCGTCGCCCGCATCCGCGAGGGCAGCGCGGGCCCGCTGCAGGGCGCTGTTGACGGCGGTGACCGTGGTCCCGAGCTGCGCGGCGACCTCGGTGGCGCTGAACTGCAGTACCTCACGGAGCACGAGCACGGCCCGCTGCCGCGGCGGCAGCAGCTGCATCGCCGCCACCAGCGCGAGCCGCATGTCCGCCCGCATCTCCGTGTCGTATCGCGCATCGGGAAACGGCTGCAGCCAGGGGATGTCGGACGCCGGCGTCAGCGGCGCCCCGGGATCGCCGCCCGGCGCGACCAGCCCGGACGGCAACGGCCGCCGCGCGCGCCCCGCCAGCGCGGTCAGGCAGACGTTGGCCGCGATCCGGTACAACCAGGTCCGTACGGACGCCCGCGTGCGGTCGTACCGGTCGCGGGCCTTCCACGCCCGCAGCATCGTCTCCTGCACCAGGTCCTCGGCCTCGTGGAACGAGCCCAGCATCCGGTAGCAGTACGCCACCAGCTCACCGCGGTACTGCTCGAACTCCACGGGCCTGTCACCGATCGCGCGCGGCGGCGAGGCACTCATCACAAATCCGGGCGGGCCAGGAACGTCACCCGAGCCGGCTCCTGGCATCGCCGACGCGACCGGTCATGCGGCTTCGGCGGCGGGTGCGTAGCCAAGATGCAGGACTCCGTTGCTGTAGGCCTCGGATTCAGCGAGACGGAAGTTGGTGGCCGGGCCGGAATCGGCGAACAGGTGCTGGCCGGCCCCGCGGGCCACGGGATAGACGAACAGGTGCAGCTCGTCAACCAGGCCGTCCGCGAGCATCGCCCGGACCAGCGTGCCGCTGCCGCTGACATAGATATCCCCGTCGACCTTGTCCTTCAGGTCACGGATGATGTCCGCGCGGTACGGGCCGAGGATCGTGGAGTTGTTCCAGTCCGCGGTCTCCAGCGAGCCGGATACGACGTACTTGGGCGACTCGTTGAAGAACGGCGCACCGGGGTCGTCCTCGGCGGTCCGGGCGGACCACGCCGGGGCGAACATCTCGTATGTCCTGNGCCCGAGCAGGATCGCCTGGCACGACCCCGTGATCGCCGCGAGAGCCCCGCCCATCGCCGGATCGAAGCCGAATTCGAACGTCCAGGACGGGTCCTCGAAGACACCGTCCAGGGCGATGAACTCATGCACCTTGATCGCGCCCACCGTCATCAACTCCATAGTTTCAGGGCCGGCCTGGCGTGCCCGGCACACGTATGACCAGGATCTGGCGGCAAACTCATCGCCGCCGGCCCAGCAGGCCGGACGCCAGCACGCCCAAGCCTGA
>JGI20190J14840_1000074_pt1 | contig 12103 bp, 11 predicted proteins | sample NGESurshal072012_6_FD_14840 | JGI IMG/M metagenome (IMG submission 14840) | reverse complement strand
GTGGTCTGCTCAGCTGCGTGTCCAGCGCGCCGCCCGGCGAGGCGGGGGAACTGGAGTATGTCTCGCTGATGCGGGCCCAGCGGGCCCGCGCCGTGGTGCTGGTCGGCAGCCGGTCGGCCGACGCCGTGGCCACCGCGGCGCTGCGTGCCGAAGTCGGCGCGTTCACCCGTGACGGCGGCCGCGCGGTCTGCGTCGGCCAGGACCTGCTCGGCATTGACACCATCCTGCCGGGGAACGCGGAAGGAGCGCGGGCCCTGGCCGGGGCCCTGGTCGCGCAGGGCCACCAGCGCTTCGCCGTGCTCGCGGGCCCGGACCGCCTGGTCACAGCACGGGACCGGGTGGAGGGGTTCGGGGCCGGGCTGGCTGCCTGGTCGGTAAGCCTGGACCCGCGCCGCGTGGTACACGGCGCGTTCACCCGGGATGGCGGGTACGAGGCCATGAGCGCGATCCTGGCCTCGGGGGACACCCGCCCGGACTGCGTGTTCGCGGTGAACGACGTGATGGCGGTCGGTGCGCTGGCCCGGCTGCGGGCCGAGGGGCTGGCCGTTCCCGGGGACATCGCGGTGGCCGGCTTCGACGACATCTCCACGCTGCGTGACATCTACCCGCCGCTGACCACGGTCCGGCTGCCGCTCAGGCAGATGGGCGTGATGGCGGCCAGCCTCGTGCTGCAGGAGGCGGACCAGCCCCGGGTCATCCCGGTGCCTGGTGAGGTCATCCTCCGGGACAGCACGCTGCCCCGTCCCGGCCGCCGCTGACCCGGCGGGGACTGATCGGGCCGGAGCTGATCCTGGGTCTTGCGGGCGGCTGACCAGTCAGGTACGTTCGCACCACTTGGAAAGCGCTTGCCAAGATTTCAGCTAATGCGTCGATCAACACGGTGAGCTGGGGTGGAGCGGGTGGCAACAGGCCAGCAGGCGTGGCAGGAATCGGTGTTCCTGGACGGCACCTTCCGGCGTCCCGCGCAGGGGGGCACGCTGCCGGTGCGGGACAAGGCCTCCGGTGAGATCTTCGGGCTGGCCGGGCTGGCCGGCGCGGATGACGCCGACGCGGCGGTGGCCGCGGCGCTGCCCGCCCAGCGGGCCTGGAGCGAGCGGACCTACGCCGAGCGGGCCGGGCTGCTGCGTGCCGCGGCCGCGGTCCTGGCCGACCGGGCCAAGGAGTGGCGTGAGCTGATCATGCGGGAGACCGGCTGCATCGCGGGCAAGGCCGACTACGAGATCTCCGCCGCGGCCAGCGAGCTGACCGAGGCGGCCGCGCTGGCTTCCCGGGCCACCGGCGAGGTGCTGCCCTCGGGGCACGCCGGCCGCTTCTCGCTGTCCGAGCGGATCCCGCTCGGGCTGGTGGGGGTCATCACTCCGTGGAACTTCCCGCTCGTCCTCGGCATGCGGGTCATTGCCCCCGCCCTCGCGCTGGGCAACGCGGTGCTGGTCAAGCCGTCCCCGGAGACGCCGTACAGCGGCGGGCTGGCCATCGCCGAGCTGTTCGCGGCGGCCGGCGCGCCCGCGGGCATCTTCCAGGTGCTCCCCGGTGATGTCGAGGCGGGCGAGCGGCTCGTCAGCCACCCCGACGTGGCCATGATCCACTTCACCGGGTCCACCGCCGTGGGCCGCCGGATCGCCCAGACGGCGGCCGGGCAGCTCAAGAAGGTGTCCCTGGAGCTGGGCGGCAACAACGCGCTGCTGGTGCTGGAGGACGCGGACATCGACCAGGCCACCATGATCGGCGCCTGGTCAGCCTTCCACTACCAGGGCCAGACCTGCATCACCGCCGGGCGGCACATCGTGCACCGGGCGGTGGCCGGCGCCTACCTCAGCGGGCTGGCCGCCCGGGCCGAGGCCATCACGGTCGGCAACACGGTCACCGAGGAGGTCGGGCTCGGCCCGATGATCAACGTCCGGCAGCTGGAGCGGGCCCGGCAGATGCTCAGCGAGGCGGTCGAGGCGGGGGCCCGGGTGGTGGCCGGCGGCACGACGGACGGCCCGTACTTCCGGCCCACCGTGGTGGCGGACGTCAGCCGGTCGAGCCGGCTCTGGACCGAGGAGATCTTCGCGCCCATCGCGCCGGTGCTGGTGGTGGACGACGACGACAGCGCCGTGCAGATCGCCAACGACACCCCGTACGGCCTCGTCGACTCGGTGCTGACCGCGGACCTGGCCCGGGGGATGCGGGTCGCCCGCCAGTTGCGGGCCGGGATGGTGCACGTCAACGACGCCACCCCGCAGGACGAGGCGCTGGCGCCGTTCGGCGGGATGGGCGCGTCCGGCCTCGGCGGCCGGTCCGGCGGCGACGCCAACCTTGAAGAGTTCACCCAGCGGCGCTGGCTCACCGTCGCGCCGGGACCCGTGCACTACCCGTACTAACGTCCGGCCCGCAGGGCCGGCCATCGTCCGGGGCGGCATCGCCCAGGCAGGAGGGGACATGAGCGAGGCGGCACCCATCCCGTTCTCGGAGACCAAGTCACCGGAGTCGCCGGAACGTCTGCACCGCGGTGCGCTGCGGCTGGTGGACATCTCGGCGTCGACGATGGCCAACATCGGCCCGGCTTACAGCTTCTTCTTCGGCTTCGCGTTCCTGGTGGTGACGGCGGGCGTGGCCGCGCCGCTGACCATCATCGCGGCCGGCGTGGCCATCGCGCTGCTCGGCAACACCCTGTCGCAGTTCTCCCGGGCGCGGCCGTCCACCGGCGGGTTCATCTCGTTCGTGGGCAAGACGTTCGGCGGCACCAGCGCGGTGAGCACGGCGCTGCTGTGCGGGGCCGGGTACATCATCGCCATCTCCTCGGTGCTCGCCGTGGTCGGCGGGTTCCTGTCCATCACGCTCCAGCACTACCTGGGCTGGAACATCCCGTGGGGCATCTTCACCGTGGTGCTCACCGCCGGCGCCGTGCTGATGATGGTCCGCGGCGTCGCCGTGTCCACCAAGCTGGCCGGGTTCTTCTTCGTGTTCGAGATGCTGGTCCTGGTCGTGGTGTCGGTCATCGCGATCATCCAGCACGGCGGGCACCTGTCCGCCGTGCCTTTCGAGCCGAGCCACCTGACCAACGGCTTCTCCGGGCTGGCCGCGGGCTTCCCGCTCGCCATCTACCTGTTCATCGGCTGGGAGAACTCGGCCGCGCTGGCCGAGGAGACCGGTAACCCGCGGCGCAACGTGCCCCGCGCGGTGTTCCTGTCCATCGCTTTGATGGTGGTCAGCTACCTGCTGTTCGCCTTCGCCACCGTGACCGGGTTCGGGTACAACGGGGCCAAGCTGGCCGCCGCCCCCATCCCGTTCATCACCGTGTCCGGGAACATCGGCCCGGCCTTCGCCGCGTTCGCCTACATCGCGGGCATGACCTCCACCCTCGGCGTGCTGATCGCGGCGGCCAACTCGCAGTCCCGGCTGATCTTCAACGCCGGGCGGGAGGGCCTGCTGCCGCGCTGGCTGGGCCGGGTGCACCCGACGCGGCGCACCCCGATGAACGCCATCTACGCGTTCGTCGCGCTGGCCGGCGGGATCATCCTGATCTGGGTGCTGGGCCACGTGATCGGCGGCCACACCGGGAGCATGGACCCGCTTAACTTCTTCTTCGAGTCCTCCACGATGGGCACCATCCTGGTCCTCGTGGTCTACTTCCTGGCCAACCTGGCCCTGCCGTTCTACTACCGCAGGTACCGTCCGGCNGAGTTCAGCCTGGTGAAGCACCTGATACTGCCGGTCCTCGGNATGGCCGCCATCGCGGTGCCGGTGTATTACCTGTGCAAGCCGGGGCAGGCCGCNCCGTATGACTGGTTCCCGTACGCGGCGCTGGCCATCGTGGTGATCGCGGTGATCTACGCCATGGTGCTGAGCCGGCGAGACCCCGGNCTGGGGGAGCGGGCCGGCTCGATCATCGCGGACGAGTAGGCCAGGCCGGTGGCCGGACCGGGGACGGTCCGTTAGTGAATGGAGAGACCTGTCATGACCGACGCGGCGCTGCGCGTGGCGCAGGCACCCGGCCCAGCCTCGGCCCACCCGCTCGACCCGGCCAGCGCCGCCGAGTATGAGGCCGGGCGGCGGATCCTGGCCGCGGCGGGCCTGCTGGCCGGGCCGGTCCGGTTCGCCTACTACGGGCTGGAGGAGCCGGCCAAGGAGGAGGTGCTCTCCCCGGCCGGGCCACCGGCGGACCGGCGGCTGCGTGCGTTCCTCATCGACGTGAGCAGCGGCGAGTCCACCGACGTGGTGGTGTCGCTGACCCAGGGTGATGTGGTCAGCGCCCGCACCCTGGATCCGCGAACCGACGGCCAGCCGCCCATCCTGGACCAGGACTTCGCGGTGGCCGAGGAGGTCGTCCGCGCGGACCCGGGCTGGCGGGAAGCTATGGCCCGCCGCGGGCTCACCGACGTGACCAGGATCCGGGCCTGCCCGCTGACCGCCGGCTCGTTCGGCTTCCCGGGCGAGGAGGGGCGCCGGCTGGTCCGGGTGCTCGCCTTCGTCCAGGACGACGAGCACGGCTACGCCTGGGCNCACCCCGTGGACGGGGTCGCCGCCTACGTCGACCTGATCGAGCGGCGGGTCATCGAGCTGGTGGATGAGTTCGAGNTGCCGGTGCCGCAGGAGTCGGGCGACTACGACGACCCGGCGGTCCGCGGNCCGCACCGGACCACCCTGCGGCCGCTGGAGATCACCCAGCCCGAGGGCCCGAGTTTCACCCTGGACGGGCACCTGCTGCGCTGGGAGGGCTGGTCCATGCGGATCGGCTTCGACGCCCGCGAGGGGCTGACCCTGCACCAGATCAGCGTCGGCGACGGCGGCCGGGACCGCCCGGTCATCTACCGGGCCTCCATCCCCGAGATGGTGGTGCCGTACGGGGACCCGAAGTTCCGGTACTGGCAGACCTATTTCGACACCGGCGAGTACCTGGTGGGCAAGTGGGCGAACTCGCTCGAGCTAGGCTGCGACTGCCTCGGCGAGATCGCCTACCTCGACGCGACGGTGACCGGTGACAGCGGCGAGCCGCGGACGATCCGCAACGCCATCTGCGTGCACGAGGAGGACTCCGGGATCCTCTGGAAGCACACCGACATCTTCAACGGCTCGGCCCAGTCCCGCCGGCAGCGGCGCCTGGTGGTCTCGTTCTTCTCCACCATCGGCAACTACGACTACGGCTTCTACTGGTACTTCTACCTCGACGGCACGATCGAGTGCGAGATCAAGCTGACCGGAGCGCTGTTCACCGCCGCGCACCCGGGCGGGGACTACCCGCACTCCACGGAGGTGGCGCCGGGCCTGGGTGCGCCCGCCCACCAGCACCTGTTCAGCGCCCGGCTGGACATGGACGTGGACGGGCTGGCCAACGCGGTGGACGAGGTGGACGTGGCCGGACTGCCGGCCGGCCCGGGTAATCCGTACGGCAACGCGCTGGTGCAGCAGGTGACCCGGCTGCGATCGGAGTCGCAGGCGGCCCGTCGGGCCGACGGCTCACGCGGCCGCACCTGGCGTGTGGTCAGCACCGAGCGGGCCAACCGGTTCGGTCACCCGGTCGGTTACACCCTGTACCCGGAGGCGGCCCCGGTGCTGCTGGCCGACCCGGGTTCCCCGGTGGCGGCCCGGGCCGGCTTCGCCACCCAGCACCTGTGGGTCACCCGGTATGACCCGGCGCAGCGCTACCCGGCCGGGGACTTCGTGAACCAGCACCCGGGCGGAGCCGGGCTGCCGGGCTTCATCGGCGGCGACCGGGACATCGACGGCGCCGACATCGTGCTGTGGCACACCTTCGGGCCGACGCACTTCCCCCGGCTGGAGGACTGGCCGGTGATGCCCGTGGCCCGGTGCGGGTTCACGCTGAAGCCGACCGGGTTCTTCGACCGCAACCCGACGCTGGATGTGCCGCCCCCGCCGCATCACTGCTGAGCCGGACCCTCGTTCCCCGGACGCCGGGGGTTGCGTCAGGGCCCTGCTCACGACCTGAGTCAGACCGGGCTGGCCGTCGGCAGCCCGGCCTCTTTGGCGGCCGCGAGCAGCCGCTTGTCGTAGGAGACGAACGACGTCAGCTCCTGCCGCAGAACCAGTGCCGAGGCCAGATGTATCGCGTTGATCGCGTGCAGCGTCACCGGCCTGACGCTGGCCGCCTTGCTGAGCACCTCGTCGGTAAGCTCGATCTCCGCGGTGCGCCGGATGACCAGGTAGCTCTCGGGCAGGGCAGAAGGCTCAGCCCGCCACACCGCCCGCGGTACCTCAACCCGGATCACCGAGCTGGCCACCCGGACCAGATTGGGCTGCGCAGCCCACGCCCTGGCTCAGACCGGGCTGGCCGTCGGCAGCCCGGCCTCCTTGGCGGCCGCGAGCAGCCGCTTGTCGTAGGAGACGAACGACGTCAGCTCCTGCCGCAGCACCAGTGCCGAGGCCAGATGTATCGCGTTGATCGCGTGCAGTGTCACCGGCCTGACGCTGGCCGCCTTGCTGAGCACCTCGTCGGTGAGCTCGATCTCCGCGGTGCGCCGGATGACCAGGTAGCTCTCGGGCAGGGCGGAAGGCTCAGCCCGCCACACCGCCCGCGGTACCTCAACCCGGATCACCGAGCTGGCCACCCGGACCAGATTGGGCTGCGCAGCCAGCCAGCTGAGCAGGCCAGCCGACTCCGGCTCCGCCACGGCCAGCTTGACGAGGGCGGACGAGTCCAGGTAGATCAATACCTCTCCTCCTCCCTCATCTGGAGCAGGATCTCGCTGGCGGTCGGCTGGCCCTGGGGCACCGGCGGCGCGGGCTCGATGTCCAGCAGGCTGCCAGGATCCTCGGCGGGCTGGATGATGCCGGCCGCGACGAGCCGTTCCAGCGGGCTTTCCGCGTCCCGGGCCGGGACGAGGCGGGCGACGAGCCGCCCCCGGTTGGTGATGTCCACCGTCTGTCCCTTCTCCACGAGATCCACGTAGACGCTCGCGTGCTGGCGCAGTTCACGGATGCCGATGCTGTGCGCGGCCTGGGCCGACTGGCTCCGGGACCCGGAGCTGCGGCCGCCGCGTGTATTACTCACGGGACTACGGTAGCACAATAAGTGCTACAACGTTGCGGACTGACGCGGTCAACGCATGGCTGGCATGCGGCAGGATAGAGATATGCAGCAGCCGCGGGACTTTTCGCTCTACGGCGCCGTTGACCTGGGTGCGCGGCAGGCCGCCGTGCAGCGCAGTCAGCAGGCCGCCACTCGCTCTGGCGGGCCGGATGGCTCGCCGGACGGGAACGTAATCGACGTGACCGAGGAGACCTTCAACGTGGAGGTCGTCGAGCGGTCACGGTCGGTGCCGGTGATCCTGGACTTGTGGGCCGAATGGTGCGGTCCGTGCAAGCAGCTCAGCCCGGTCCTGGAGAAACTGGCCAACGAGGCCGCCGGGGACTGGCTACTGGCCAAGGTGGATATCGACGCGAACCCGCAGTTGCGGGCCGCGTTGCAGGTGCAGAGCATCCCGATGGTCATGGCGGTCGCCGGCGGCCAGGTCGTGGACGGCTTCCTCGGCGCCATGCCTGAGGCGCAGGTGCGCCAGTGGATCGGCCAGGTTATGCAGGTCGCCGGCCAGATGGGCCTGCCGGGCGCCGGTGGCGCCGCGGCAGCCGCTGATGACGAGGCCAGCGGGCAGCCGGGCGGCGCCGTGGCCGCCGACGGCCAGCCGGGCGGCGGGGATGGCCCCGGCGGCCCGGGGATGCGGGGCGGGCCCGGCGGCGGGATGATGGCCGACCCGGCGTTCGAGGAAGCCCAGCAGGCGATGGAGCGCGACGACATGGAGGGGGCCGCCGCGGCCTTCCAGAAGGTCCTCGCGAACTCGCCCGGCAACCCGGCGGCCGCGATGGGCCTGGCCCAGGTCAACCTGATCAGCCGGGTGAGTGGCTACGACCAGAACCAGGTGCGCCGGGCGGCGGCCGAGGACCCGTCCAACGTCGACGCGCAGTCGAGCGTGGCCGACATTGAGGTGGCCACCGGCCGGATCGAGGAGGGGTTCGACCGGCTCCTCGGCACGATCAGGCGGACGTCCGGAGACGACCGCGACCAGGCCCGGCTCCATCTGGTCAGCCTGTTCGAGGTCTTCCCGCCCGGTGACCCGCGGGTGGCCAGGGCCCGCGGGACCCTGTCCAGCCTGCTCTTCTGAGCAGCCGCTGGGCCGTCCGGGCCGGCCGGGGCGTACCTCTCAGCGGTGGCGCGCGCCTCAGCGGTGGCGTGCGTCAGGCGGCGAGACGTTGGCGATGTGTTCCAGCGCGGGCAGCGCCGCGGCCAGGGCGGTCAGCTCATCCGGGCTGAGCGTGCGCAGGTTGTCGGCGAGCAGGATGGTGCTCTCGCGCCTGATCCGCTCGAGGATGGCGTGTCCTTCGGGAGTGATCAGGAGCGTGCTGGCCCGGGCGTCGCCCGGCACCGGCTGGCGCGCCACGTAGCCCCGTTCCTCCAGCACGGTGACGAGCCGGGTGAGCGTGGACGGGGCGATCTTCTCGGCCGCCGCCAGGTCGCCCAGCCGCAGCGGGCCCGCCTGCTCCACCGTGGCCAGGGCGGACAGCTGGGTTGGGGTCAGCCCGGCCAGTTCATGCCGGCGCAGGCTCCGTGAGACCCGGGCGATCGCGACCCGCAGCCGGGTCACGTCGATGCTCGGCGGCCCGACGTCCGCGGTCACCGTGACGGCCCCGTCGGCCGGGTCAGCCTGGCCGGCCGGGTCAGCCGTGACTGTGCGGTCTGGCGCACTGGCGGTCATTCCTCCGTTGGACACCCTTGCAGCGTACGTGGCCGGGCTGCCGGGGTGCGGCCCCCGGCGGTGCGGGCCTGATCATGGGCCCGTTGGTGGCACGATTGTGTCCTGCACCAGGGCCTGGCGGAAGGCGGGATGAACGTGTCGGTAGCACCGAGCGTGTCCTATTCGATCACTGTGCGGCTCGAGGTGCCATCCCGGGGACGGGCGGTCAGCGACCTCACGCGCGTCGTGGAGCAGTCGGGCGGTGCGGTCACCGCCCTGGACGTGATCCCGTTCAGCCACGAACGGCTGCGCGTGGACCTGACCTGCGCCGCCCGCGACACCGAGCACGCCGAGGCGATCGTGCAGGCGCTGAGCGAGATCGACGGCGTCCTGGTCAGCAAGGTCAGCGACCGGACCTTCCTGCTCCACCTGGGCGGGAAGATCGAGACCGCGGTCAAGATCCCGCTGCGCAACCGGGACGACCTGTCCATGGCGTACACGCCGGGCGTGGCCCGGGTCTCGATGGCCATCGCCCGTAACCCGGAAGACGTGCGCCGCCTCACGGTCAAGCGCAATTCGGTGGCCGTGGTCACCGACGGCTCCGCCGTGCTGGGCCTGGGCAATATCGGCCCGTACGCGGCCATGCCGGTGATGGAGGGCAAGGCCGCGCTGTTCAAGCGGTTCGCGGGCATCGACGCGTGGCCGCTGTGCCTGGACACCCAGGACACCGACGAGATCGTGCGCACCGTCCAGATCATCGCGCCCGCCTTCGGGGGCATCAACCTCGAGGACATCAGCGCCCCGCGGTGTTTCGAGGTCGAGCGGCGGCTGCGGGACCTGCTGGACATCCCGGTTTTCCACGACGACCAGCACGGCACCGCGATCGTGGTTCTCGCCGCCCTGACCAACGCGCTGCGGGTGGTCGGCAAGAAGCTGGGCTCGGTCCGGATCACGATGGCCGGGGCGGGCGCCGCGGGCACCGCGGTGCTCCGGCTGCTGCTCGCCTCGGGGGCCGCGGACGTGATCGTGTGCGACGACCAGGGCGCGATCAACGTTGGCCGCCCCGGGCTGGATGACAACCTGCGCTGGGTGGCCGAGCACACCAACGCGGAGCGCTACGACGGGCCCCTGGCCGGCGCGCTGCGGGGCGCGGACGTCTTCATCGGGCTGTCCGCACCGCGGCTGCTGAGCGGCGCGGACATCGCGGCCATGAACGAGGACGCGATCGTGTTCGCGCTGGCCAACCCGGACCCCGAGGTCGACCCGGACGAGGCCGCCGAGTACGCGGCGGTGGTGGCCACCGGGCGCAGCGACTACCCGAACCAGATCAACAACGTGCTGGCCTTCCCGGGGGTGTTCCGCGGGCTGCTGGACGCGCAGAGCCGGACGGTGTCTGACGAGATGCTGGTGGCGGCGGCCCGGGCGCTGGCCGGGGTAGTGTCAGCCGCCGAACTCGGCCCGCACTACATCATCCCGTCGGTGTTCAACGCCAACGTGTCGTCGTCGGTGGCGGCCGCCGTCCGCGACGCCGCCGGTGGCCGGCCGGCGCGTACCTGAGCGCCCTCCCCGAACCGGCCCGGCCGGCCGGTGTCTCAAATTGGCACGAAGTCAAGCCCTGGCGGACACCGAAGCCTGAACAACCCCCGGCGTCCGCCAGAATGGGAGGCATGGAGGACGAGCTCTCGGGGCGGCTGCTGGTCGCTACGCCGTTGCTGGGCGACCCGAACTTCCGGCGTACCGTCGTTCTCATCGTCGAGGACGAGGCGGAGGAGGGCACGCTCGGCGTGGTGCTCAACCGCCCGACCGAAGTCCCGGTCGGGCAGGTCCTCGAATCGTGGACGGACCTGGTGACCGGCCCGTCGGTCGTCTTCCGGGGCGGCCCCGTCGCGCCGAACAGTGCGTTGGCGCTCGCGATTGTGCCGGGCGACGACGAGCCGGTGGGCTGGCGGGCGCTGGACGGGTCCGCGGTGATGTCCCGGATCGGCCTGGTCGACCTGGACGCGCCGCCCCAGCTGCTGGCGGGCGGGATCGCCTCGCTGCGGGTCTTCGCCGGCTACGCCGGCTGGGGACCGGGCCAGCTTCAGGCGGAGATCGACGAAGGTGCCTGGTACGTGCTGTCCGGGGAGCCCGCGGACGCGTTCGCGGACGAGCCGGAGCGGCTCTGGAAGAAGGTGCTGCGGCGGCAGGGCGGCAATCTCGCGATGGTCGCCAACTACCCCGACGACCCCGCGCTCAACTGAGCCTGCGCTGGCCCATGGTGACCTCTCAGGCGACCGCCCAGTGGGCGGGCGGCAGACGGCGTGGCCGGCTGGCCGCCGAGGCGGTCACCCTCGGCCTGGCCTTCGCGGGCCTGCTGTGCTGGGCGAGCACCGCCCTCGTGGGCAGCTTCCGCGATCAGGACCTGCCCCTGCGCTACTGGCAGCCCATCCCGCTGCGCACCGATACCTCGGGGTTCATCGCGTTCCTGGTCGCGGCGGTCTGCCTCGTCACCAGCGGGTACCTGCGGCTCTCCCGTCGCCGCGAGGAAGTCTCCGGGCCGCCGCCCGGCCCGCCGGCCATGCTGGTGCTGGCGGTCGCCGAGACGGTCGCCGTGCTCGCCACCGGCCTGTTCGGGTACCTGTCGTTCAACGCCCTGATGCATCCCGCGACGCTGCAGCTGCACATCACGCACCTGCTGCCCTGGCCCGCGGAGGGAACGGTGCGGGTGGAGGCGCTGCTGCTATGCGCCTGTTCCATCGCCGCATGGCGGTACCTGCGGGCGTGGTACAGCTGGGCACCCGGCCCGGCCGGCCCGGCGCCGGACCGGGAACAGGGCCAGGACCAGGCGGTGCCGGGCCCGGACCAGGCGGTGCCGGGCCCGGACGCGGGGGCGCCGGGCCGGGATTCGGTGTCGCCCGGGGCCAGGTCCTTGCGCCCGCCGCGTACAATCGGGGACCGTGAGCACTGAGGTTCTGCCGGATTCCGGCACTCGTGAGGACACCACCACCACGCCGGACATCCGGCCCGGCGACGGCGACCATGAGCGGTTCGCGCACTACGTCGAGCGGGACAAGATCGTCGACAGCGCGGTGAGCGGCACTCCCGTGATCGCCCTCTGCGGCAAGGTCTGGGTGCCGAGCCGGGATCCCAAGCGGTTCCCGGTCTGCCCGGACTGCAAGCGCATCTACGAGGGGCTCCCGGGCGGGGGCAAAGACTAGCGCCCGCGGGGGCTGACGCTCCCGCGCCGGCCCCGGCCGCCCCGCGATCCGCAGATCGTGCCCTAAGGCTCTACCGGCGTTCCCGTCGTCCGCGCCCCGGCGGCCCGGATGGCCTCGATCGACTCGGCGGTCGTGGTGGGGTCCACCCCGGCGGTCAGGCCGAGCAGGACCCGGGTGCGGAAACCTTTCTGCGCTGCGGAGATCGCGGTGGCCCTGACGCAGTAGTCGGTGGCGATC
>JGI20190J14840_1000070_pt1 | contig 12399 bp, 8 predicted proteins | sample NGESurshal072012_6_FD_14840 | JGI IMG/M metagenome (IMG submission 14840) | reverse complement strand
GGGCTGCTGCTGGTCAAGCCGTGGCGGCGGGACGAGGAACCGCATCTTGGCCAGTTCCTGGCCGCAGGCGCGCTGACTGGGGCGGCCGCGGACCTGAAGATCACCTACGCGCTGTTCGGCCTGGGCCTGGCCTGGGCCGCCCGCCGGTCCCCGGGCGCCCTGCTCGCCGCCGCGTCGGGGGCGCTGGCGATCCTGGCGCCCTCCTACCTGTGGTTCGGCCGCCGGGCCCTGACCGTGCTCACGAACCACCGCGACGCCACCACCGACAACCTGTACCGGCTGTTCGCGCACTCGTTCCTGCGCCCGTCACTGGCCGAGGTCGACCTGGTCATCGTGCCCGTGCTCGTCATCCTCGCGGTCCTGCTGCTGTGGCGGCTGCCGGACCGCCTGCCGGAGCTGCCCACGGTGATGCCGGCCTTCGCGCTGAGCCTGGCCTGGATGCTGGCCTGGCCCTATCAGCGGCCCTGGTACGACGCGGCCGTGGCATGCCTCCTCGTGCTGTACCCGGCGTCCCGGCTGGACTGGGTCATCCTGGGGCAGCTCGCCGTGGGCACCGTGGAGTTCATGCCCGGGATGCCGAGCTTCCCGCCCCGGCACAGCTGGCTCGCGCAAGCGCTGGACGTGCAGAGCAACGTCGTCATGCCGCTGGTCCGGCTGGCCGCCCTGCTGGCCGTCGTGGCGCTGTGCGTGACCGGGGCGTGGCATGCCCGGGGCGGGGGGCCGGCCCGGGGCCAGCTCGCCCGGGTGTGATCAATGCGCGAACGACTGCCGCTTCTCCGGCGGGGCCATCGGCACATGGCTGCGGGGGTGCGCGGCCAGGGCCCGGACGTGCCGCTGCAGGTCGCTGAACAGCAGGTCGGCGAGGTCGTTGCTGAACCCGTTCCGCACCACCACCCGGAGCACGGCGACGTGCTCCAGGTTGGCCGGGAACGTGTAGGCGGGCACGATCCAGCCCCGGGTCCGCAGCCGCTCGGACAGGTCGAACACGGTGAAGCCCGCCGACTCGTCGCGGATCCGGAACGCGAAGACCGGCAGGTCGCTCCCGTCGGTCAGTAGCTCGAACGGCTCCATCCGGCCGATCTTGCCGGACAGGCGCCTGGCCACGTCCTGACAGGCCTGCTGGGTCCGCTGGTAGCCGCTGAAGCCCAGGCGCAGGAAGTTGTAGTACTGGGCCGCGATGTTGGCCCCGGAACGGGAGAAATTCAGCGCGAACGTGGGCATTTCGCCGCCCAGGTAGTTCACGTTGAAGACCAGGTCCTCGGGCAGCGCGTCGGGGCTGCGCCAGACCACCCAGCCCACCCCGGGGTACACCAGCCCGTACTTGTGTCCCGACGAGTTGATCGAGGCCACCCGGGGGAGCTGGAAGTCCCAGATGATGCCGGGCTGGATGAACGGCGCCACGAAACCACCTGACGCGGCGTCCACGTGAATCGGGACGTCGGGGCCGCCGCTGGCCGCGAGCCGGTCCAGGTCCGCGCTGATCTCGGCGACCGGCTCGTAGCTGCCGTCCATGGTGGAGCCCAGGATCGCGACCACCCCGATGGTGTTCTCGTCGCACTGCGCGGCGGCCTGCGGGCCGCGCAGGTGCAGCCGGTCCTCCTCCATCGGCACCAGCCTCGGTTCCACCTCCCAGTAGCGGCAGAACTTCTCCCAGCAGACCTGGACGTTCGCACCCATGACCAGGTTGGGCCGGGTGGCGTCGGCGCCCGCCGCGCGGCGTCGGGCCCGCCAGCGCCACAGCAGGGCCATGCCGCCCAGCATGCAGGCCTCGCTGGATCCGGTGGTCGAGCAGCCGGTCGCCGATCCGTGCTCGGGGGCGTGCCACAGGTTGGCGAGGATGTTCACGCACCGCGCTTCAAGCTCGGCGGTCTGCGGGTACTCGTCCTTGTCGATCATGTTCTTGCTGAGGCACTCGGTCATCAGCTGCTCAGCCTGGGGCTCCATCCACGTGGTCACGAACGTGGCCAGGTTGAGCCGGGCGTTGCCGTCCAGGCTCAGCTCGTCCCGCACGGCCTGGAGCGCGGTGTCGGGGAGCAGCCCGTGCGGGGCCAGCCGGTGCCTCGGCACCGAGAAGTGCAGTTCCCGGACGTAGAGCGGGTTGATCTCGAGCTCGTCGTCCTGCTGCTCGACTTGCCTGTGCAGTGCCATGCGGCTCCCTCGCTGCCAGATCGTCGCTGCTGCGGTCGTGTGCTGCCGGGCCCAGCGTCCGACGCCACAGGCTATCCCGGGCCCCCTGGCCTGATCTGCCCGTTGATCTCCTTGTTGATTCCCGGCTGACCTGCCCGGTTGACCGGCCTGGCGGCGCGCGGGCCCGGGCGGCCAGGCAGGATGGGGGGATGCACCTTCCGGTTAACCCGCCGGTCGCGCCGATGCTGGCCCGCCCGGTACCGCAGATACCCGAGGGCCCATTCAGCTTCGAGCCCAAGTGGGACGGTTTCCGTTCGATCGTCTTCCTCGACCGGGGCGAGGTGGAGATCGGCAGCCGTAACGAGCGCCCGATGACCCGGTACTTCCCCGAGGTGGCCGAGGCCCTGACGGCCAACCTGCCGCCGCGGTGCGTCGTGGACGGGGAGATCGTGATCCCCGACGCGTCCGGCCGGCGGCTGGACTTCGAAGCCCTGCTGCAGCGGATCCACCCCGCGGCCAGCCGGGTGGCCCTGCTCGCCGAGCAGACCCCGGCCCACTTCGTCGCCTTCGACCTGCTCGCCCTGGACGACACGGATCTCTGCGAGCAGCCGTTCGAGCAGCGCCGGGCCGCGCTCGAGCGGGCCCTGGCACAGGCCCGCTCCCCGGTGCACCTGACCCCGGCGACCACCGATCGCGACCTGGCCGGGCAGTGGTTCGAGCAGTTCGAGGGGGCCGGGCTGGACGGGCTGATCGCCAAGCCGCTGGACGGGACCTACCAGCCCGACAAGCGGGTCATGTTCAAGATCAAGCATGAGCGGACCGCGGACTGCGTCGTGGCCGGGTACCGGCCGCACAAGAGCAGTCCGGAGGCGGTCGGCTCCCTGCTCCTCGGCCTGTACACCGCCGACGGCGACCTGGCCAGCGTCGGCGTGGTGGGGGCGTTCCCGATGGCCCGCCGCCGCGAGCTGTTCACCGAGCTGCAGCCGCTGGTCACCACGTTCGATGATCATCCGTGGCGGTGGGCCGGCAGTGCGGACCCGGGGGGAGCACCCTCCGCTCCGGTTTCCCGGGGGACTGCCCCCGGAGCCCCCGGCCGAATCGCCAGCCCCCCCGGCGCGCAACCCCCGGTCGGCGGAGGGAAGCCGGTGGAACGCGGGGAAGGACCTGTCCTTCGTGCCGCTGCGGCCGGAGCGGGTCGTGGAGGTCCGCTACGACCACATGGAGGGCCGCCGGTTCCGGCACACCACCCAGTTCGCCCGCTGGCGGCCGGACCGGGAGCCGCGCTCGTGCACCTACGACCAGCTGGAGGAGCCGGTCAAGTACGACCTCACGGAAATCCTCGGCGACCGTTAGCCCGTCCTCAGGTAACGGCACAGCAGGTAACCGTGGTCGTCCGCCAGGACGTGGGCCAGGCTCAGCCGGCTGGCCTGCGCCCCTGAGGCCGCCCCACCCGGGGCTGGCACCGGGCCCTGGATGATCCGCCCGCCCGGGCCGCCAGCCAGGACCGGGCTGATGGTCACGCACAGCTCGTCGATCAGGCCCGCCGCGGCGAGCTGGCCCAGCAGGTACGGGCCGCCCTCGGCGAGGATCTCCCGGTAGCCCCGGCGGGCCAGCGCGCTGACCGCGGCCTCGGCGGTTACCTCGTGCTCTCCGCCGATGATCACGTCGGCGTGCCGGGCCAGCTCCGCCCGCCGGTCCCCGGCCGCGGATTCCGCGGTGATCACCATCGTGCGCGCCTCCGCCGGTGCGCCGGCCAGCAGCGGCCCGGCCGGGTCGAGGTCCAGCCGGCCGCTCAGCACCGCGATGGGCGGCGTGGCCGGGCGTCCGGCGCGCAGCGGCGCCCAGCGCGCGGCCACCCGCGCCGGGCGGTATGCCTCGGCGCGGACGGTGCCCGCGCCGACCAGGATCACCCCGGCCAGCGCGCGGAGCAGGCCGAAGATCTCATGGTCAGCCGGGCCGCCCAGGCCGCCGGAGAGGCCGTCGACCGCGGCCGCCCCGTCGGCGCTCTCGATCATGCTGGCCCGGACCCAGGGCCGTCCGGCCTCGGCATGGGCCGGGTAGGCGTACAGCCCGGCCAGGTCCGGCGGGCTGTTACCCGCCGGACCGGGGTAGATCAGCCGCACGGGGTCAGGTTCACGGGGTCAGCTCCACGGGGTCAGGTTCACGGGGCCAGCTTCACGGGCGCCTCATCCGGAGCTGATGGGCTGGCCGGTCTGGCGCAGCACCATCATGGACCGGCCCGCGAGCATCACCGTCGACCCGGCCTCGTGCTCCCGGGGCTCCACCTGGGCCGCGACCGCCGCCTCGGACCCGGGCAGTGCCGGGTGGGGCACCCCGTTACCGGAGATCGTCGTGGCGGGCGGCCGGCCGTCGGCGGATCCCGCCGAGCCGGTGTCGAGCACCACTTCCCATTGGTGCCCGAAATCCTCGGCGGGCAGCGTGAACCGGGCCGGCTGACTATCCGCGCTGAACAGCAGCAGGAACGTTTCATCACGGACCTGCTCACCCCGGGGGTCGGGCTCGGTGATGGCGTCACCGTTCAGGAAGACGCCCATCGCCTTCGCGTAGCCGGTCTTCCAGTCCGCGTCGGTCATCTCCCGGCCGGACGGGGTGAACCAGGCGATGTCCCCGGGCCGCCCCGCCGCCCCGTCCGCGGGCCCGGTGAAGAACCGGCGCCGCCGGAACACCGGGTGGTTGCGGCGCAGCTCGGCCACCCCCCGGGCGAACTCGAGCAGGCTGCTCTCGTCCCCGGCCATCTGCCAGTCCACCCACGACGTCTCGTTGTCCTGGCAGTAGGCGTTGTTGTTGCCGCGCTGGGTCCGGCCGAGCTCATCCCCGGCCAGCAGCATCGGGACTCCCTGCGAGCACAGCAGCGTGGCCAGGAAGTTCAGCCGCTGCCGGGCCCGCAGGTCGAGCACTGCCGGGTCGCTGGTCGGGCCCTCGGCGCCGCAATTCCACGAGCGGTTGTCGTTGGTGCCGTCCGCGCCGTCTTCGCCGTTCGCGTCGTTGTGCTTGCGGTTGTAGGAGACCAGGTCGGTCAGGGTGAAGCCGTCGTGGCAGGTGACGAAGTTGATAGAGGCGACCGGCCGGCGGCCGCTCGTCTCGTACAGGTCGCTCGACCCGGTCAGCCTGGAGGCGAACTCGGCCAGCGTGTAGGGCTGGCCGCGCCAGAAGTCCCGGACGGTGTCCCGGTACTTGCCGTTCCACTCGCTCCACAGCGGCGGGAAGTTGCCCACCTGGTAGCCGCCCTCGCCCACATCCCAGGGCTCCGCGATGAGCTTGACCTGTGACACCACCGGATCCTGCTGCACCAGGTCGAAGAACGCCGACAGCCGGTCCACGTCGTGCAGTTCCCGGGCCAGCGCGGAAGCGAGGTCGAACCGGAACCCGTCCACGTGCATTTCCAGGATCCAGTAGCGCAGCGAGTCCAGGATCAGCTGCAGCGCATGCGGGTGCCGGACGTTCAGGCTGTTCCCGCAGCCCGTGTAGTCCACGTAATAGCGCGGGTCGTCGTCGCGGAGCCGGTAATAGGCGGCGTTGTCGATGCCGCGGAACGACAGCGTCGGGCCCCGGTGGTCGGACTCGGCGGTGTGGTTGTACACGACGTCGAGGATCACCTCGATCCCGGCCGCGTGCAGCGCCTTGACCATCGCCTTGAACTCGCCGACCTGCCCGCCGCGCTGCTGCGACGACGAGTATGCCTTGTGCGGGGCGAGGAACCCGATCGTGTTGTAGCCCCAGTAGTTGGTCAGCCCGCGGGCCTGCAGGTTGTGCTCGGGCACGAACTGGTGCACCGGCATCAGCTCGACCGCGGTCACGCCCAGCCGGGTCAGGTGCTCGATGACCGAGGGATGGGCCAGCCCGGCGTAGGTGCCGCGCTGATCGGCGGGCACGTCCGGGTGGCGCAGGGTCAGGCCGCGGACATGCGCCTCGTAGATGACCGTCTCGTGGTACGGGGTGCGCGGGGCCCGGTCGTCTCCCCAGTCGAAGAACGGGTTGATGACCACGTTCGCCGGCATGTACGGCGCGCTGTCCACGGTGTTGATCGCGGACGGGTCCGCGAATCGGTAACTGAACACCGCCTCGTTCCAGTGGACGTCGCCGTTGATGGCCTTGCCGTACGGGTCGAGCAGCAGCTTCGCCGCGTTGCAGCGGTGCCCGCGGGCCGGGTCGTAGGGGCCGTGCACCCGGTACCCGTACCGCTGGCCGGGGGCCACATCCGGCAGGTAGCCGTGCCAGACGAACGCGTCGACTTCGGTCAGCGCGATGCGCGTCTCGTGATGGGCAGGCTCGTCGCCGTTGAACAGGCACAATTCAACCTGCTCGGCAGCTTCGGAGAACAACGCGAAGTTCGTTCCCGTGCCATCCCACGTTGCTCCGAGCGGATAGGGAGCTCCAGGCCAAACGCGCACCAGCCGACCCTACCCGTGTGCCGGCGTGGCCCGGCCCAGGATCTCGTTCAGCGCCAGCCCGTCAGGGAGCGTCCCGAATGGCACCCCGGGCCCGGGTGGCGCGCCCGGCCCCAGGCGGGAGGCGCAGAACGCGTCCGCGACCGGGCCGGGGGCGTGCCGGACCAGCAGCGCCGCCTGGAGGGCGACGGTGATCATCCCGGCCAGGCGGCGGGCCGCGAACTGCGCCTCGGGGCCGGTCCGGGCGGCCAGTTTCCGCAGCTCCTGGTTCAGCCCGCTGACCGCCGTGTCGAGCCGGGGGTCCCCGCCCGCGGCCAGGTCCAGCTCGGCTGCCAGGGCCTCAGCCGCTCCCTGCTGGCGCTGCAGGGCCCGGAGCAGGTCCAGGGCGGTTACGTTGCCGGAGCCCTCCCAGATCGAGTTCAGGGGCGCCTCGCGGTACAGCCGGGGCATTCCTGACTCCTCGACGTAGCCGTTGCCGCCGAGGCACTCCAGTGCCTCGGCGGCGTGCAGCGGCGCGCGCTTGCAGATCCAGTGCTTGGCGGCGGGCAGTGCGACCCGGAGCAGGTCCGCCTCGGCCGCGTCCCCGCGGGCGGCCCGGTCGGCCGCACCCGCGAGCCGCAGCGCCAGCGTGGTCGCGGCCTCCGATTCCAGCGCGAGGTCGGCCAGCACGGAGGTCATGAGCGGCTGCGAGATCAGGCTCGCGCCGAAGGCCCGCCGGTGCGTCGCGTAGTGCACGGCCGTGACGCAGCCCAGGCGCATCCCCGCCGCGCTGCCCAGCACGCAGTCCAGACGGGTCGCGCTGACCATCTCGATGATGGTCGGCACGCCGCGGCCGGCCTCGCCGACCTGCCAGGCCAGTGCGGCGTCGAACTCCACCTCGGCGGAGGCGTTAGACCGGTTGCCCAGCTTGTCCTTGAGCCGCTGCAGCCGGACGGCGTTGCGGGTCCCGTCCGGCAGCACCCGGGGGAGGAGGAAGCAGGTCAGCCCGGCCGGGGCCTGGGCCAGGACCAGGAACAGGTCGCTCATGGGCGCGGAGCAGAACCACTTGTGCCCGGTGAGCAGGTGGGCGCCGGGCCCGGCCGCGGGCACCGGCTCCGCCCGGGTGGTGTTCGCGCGCACATCCGAGCCGCCCTGCTTCTCGGTCATGGCCATCCCGGCCAGCAGGCCCGCCTTGCCCTCCGGCGGGCGCAGCCCGGGATCGTACTCCCGGGCGGTGAGCAGTGGCCCGAACCGGCGGGCCAGCTCGGGGGCGTGGCGCAGCGGCGGGACGGCCGCGTAGGTCATCGAGACCGGGCAGCTGTGCCCCGCCTCGGCCTGCGACCACACGAAGAACCTGGCCGCCCGGGCGACGTGCGCGCCGGGGGCGGGATCGGCCCACGGCGCCGCGTGCAGCCCGTGGCTGACCGCGGTGCCCAGCAGGACGTGCCAGGACGGGTGGAACTCGACCTCGTCGATCCGGTGGCCCCGGGCGTCATGGGTTCTCAGCACCGGCGGGTGCTCGTTGGCCAGCCGGGCGTGCTCCTGGGTCTCCCGGGTGCCGGCCAGCTCACCGAGCTCGTGCAGGCTGTCCCCGGCCCACCCCGCGCCTTCCCGGGCGGCCGCGGCCAGCAGCGCGGGATCGTCCGCGACATCGTAGCCAGCCAGCAGCGGGACCTGGTTGAGCACATCGTGGGTGAGGTGCGGCCCAGCCGCGGCTTGCCCCGTGGTGGCCTGTCCCGTGGTGGTCGGCCCCGTGGTGGCCTGTCCCGTGGTGGTCGGCCCCGTGGTGGCCGGCAGAGACGTCATGATGGTGACACTACTGCGCTTGTTACAACCCCAAAACCGTCACCATGCGGGCGCTTTACCGTACGAATACCTGGGCGTCACGTCGCTGGGCGGCGGCCCCGCGGCGTTCCAGCCGGCCCGCCGCAGCCTGCTCGTAACGGTCGAGCAGCACGTCGGCTACGTCCTCCGCGGCCCCGAGCGGTGCCGAGACGGCCACCGCCCCCGCCGCCAGGGCCGTGCCGCGGATCCGGTCGGCGAACAGGCCGGGGGCGAGCAGGTAGGTCGCGACGACGACCCGCCGCGCCCCGCCGCGGAGCAGGTCCGTCACGGCCTCCGCCGGGGTGGGCGAGGCGGCGGAGGCATACGCCGGCCGGACCTCGGCCCAGCCGCGGGCCGCCTGCCAGCCGGAGGCCATCCGGGCGATCGCCGCATTCGCCGCCGGGTGGCTCGACCCGGCGGAGGCGAGGACCACCGCCGTGCCGGCCGGGTCGTCCGCCGGATCGTGGCCTGCTTCGGTGAGGCGCCGTTCCAGGGCGCGCACCAGCCCGGGATGCGGGCCCAGCGGCTCCCCGTAGCGGATCCGGAGGCCGGGCAGGCCGGCCGTGGCCTCGGCGAGCAGCCCGGGGATATCCGTCCCGCTGTGGAACGCCGCGGTGAGCAGGAGTGGCAGCACCACCACGTCACGATCCCCGCCGTCCTGGCCGGCCAGCGCGCTGAGGACCTGCAGCGGCGCGGGCGGCGCGTGGCCCAGGAAGGCCCCGCGGGCCTCGAGCCCGGCCAGCCCCCGCGCGCTGGCCCGGGTCCGGGCCAGCGCGAGCAGGCCGGCGACCGTCGCCCCGGCCCGCGGGTCCCTGCTGCCGTGCGCGATCGCGACCAGAGACGGGGTCAGGAGGTGTGGATGCCGCATTCGGTCTTGCCCGTTCCCGTCCACCGGCCGCTGCGCGGGTCCGCCCCGGGGGCCACCTTCATCGTGCAGGTGGCGCAGCCGATGGAGGGATACCCGTCGTACACGAGCGGGTTCACCAGCACGCCGTTCTCGGCGATGTAGGTGTCTACCTGCTCCTGCGTCCAGGCCACGATGGGGTTGACCTTCACCATCTGCCGCCGGGCGTCCCACTGGACGGCCCTGGTGTCGCTGCGGGCGTTCGTCTCCTCCCGCCGCACCCCGGTGATCCAGGCGTCGTACGGGTCGAGGGCCCGCTCCAGCGGCACGACCTTGCGGAAGTAGCAGCACAGGTCGGGGTTGCGCCCGTAGAGCCGGGGCCCGAGCTCGGCGTCCTGCTCGGCCACTGTCCGGGACGGGGTCACGTTGACCACGTTGACCGGGTAGACGGCGGACACGGCGTCCCGGGTGCCGATGGTTTCCGGGAAGTGGTACCCGGTGTCCAGGAAGATCACATCCAGCCCGCTCTTGACCTTCGAGGCGAGATGGATGATCACCGCGTCGGTCATGGACGACGTGATGCAGATACGGGACCCGAACGTGTCCACCGCCCAGCGGACGATCTCTTCCGCGGGCGCGTCGGCGAGTTCCTCCGCCGCCTGGGCTGCGAGCCTCTCCATGCGGATTGGTTCCTCCCGAGCTTCAGGATCGGAGACTTCAGGGACTGCCTGACCTGGGTAGGTGCGCTTTGTCACGCTGGTGCTCACAGGATCACTCCCGTTCCAGCAAATCGTAGCTGGAAGGACCGGATGCAGCTGCGACACCGCCAGCCGCCGTCCTGTTCCTGTGGTTCTAGATCTTCTTCGCCACAATAAGGGCAGTAGAAAGGGATTGCACGTTCTGTCCCTGATGTGTGAAATGTCATGCGAAGTCCTCCTCGGTGGCCCGGCTGGCCCAGGCGGCGAAGGTCTCGTCCGCCTCCCGGCCGTCCTGGAAGCGCCGCAGGACCCGCTCCAGGTAGTCGGGCAGGTCCTCCGCCGTGGTCTTGAGCCCCCTGATCTTCCGGCCGAAGCCTGAGCTCTCGCCGTCGCCGCCGGCCAGGCTGCCCCCCAGGTGGATCTGGAATCCCTCGGTCTGCCGGCCGTCTGGCCCGGTGACCAGCGATCCCTTGAGCCCGATGTCGGCCGTCTGGATCCGGGCGCAGGAGTTCGGGCACCCGTTCACGTTGATCGTCACCGGCTCGGTGAAGCCGGGGAGGCGGCGCTCGAGTTCGGCGATGGCCTGGGTGGCCCGTGCCTTGGTCTCCACGATGGCCAGCTTGCAGAACTCAATGCCGGTGCAGGCCATCGTGTGCCGGCGGAACACGCTCGGCGTGGCGGGCAGATCCGCTGCGTCGAGTTCCGCCGTGAGCCCGGCCACGTTCTCCTCGGGCACGTCGAGGATGACCATCTTCTGCTCGGTCGTGGTCCGGACCCGCCCGCTGCCGTACCGGGTGGCCAGGTCGGCGACCCGGGCCAGGGAGCTGCCCGACACCCGGCCGACCCGGGGCGCGAACCCCACGTAGTACCGGCCGTCCCGCTGCCGGTGCACGCCGACGTGGTCACGCCGGCCGTTGCTGGGCGGGGGCGGCGGGGCGCCGTCCGGCAGCGCGTAACCCAGGTACTCCTTCTCCAGCACCTCGCGGAATTTCTCCGGGCCCCAGTCGGCGATGAGGAACTTCAGCCGCGCGCGGTGCCGCAGCCGGCGGTAGCCGTAGTCACGGAAGACCGAGGTGATCGCGGCCCATACCTCGGGGACCTGNTCGGGGTGGATGAACGCGCCGAGGCGCTTGGCGATCATGGGGTTGGTGGACAGCCCGCCACCGACCCACAGGTCGTAGCCGGGCTCGCCNTCCGGGCCGANCACGCCGACGAAGGCCACGTCGTTGATCTCGTGCACGGTGCACTGCGCGGTGCACCCGCTCATCACCGACTTGTACTTGCGGGGAAGGTTGGAGAAGGCGGGGTCGCCCACGTAGCGGTCGGTGGTCTCGGTGATCTGCGGGGTCGCGTCGATCACCTCGTCCGCGTCGATCCCGGCCAGCGGGCAGCCCAGCACCACCCGGGGGGTGTCGCCGCAGGCTTCGGTGGTGGACAGGCCGACCGCCTCGAGGGCCTCCCAGATTGCCGGGACGTCCTCGATCCTGATCCAGTGCAGCTGAACGTTCTGCCGGTCGGTGAGATCGGCGGTGTCCCGGGCGTACTGCTCGGAGATGCCGGCGACCGTCCGCAGCTGGTCGTTGCTCAGCTGGCCGCCGTCGATGCGGATGCGCAGCATGAAGTAGCGGTCATCGAGCTCCTCGGGCTCGAGCGTGGCGGTCCTGCCGCCGTCGATGCCCGGCCGGCGCTGCGTGTACAGGCCGTACCAGCGGAACCGTCCCCGCAGGTCGGCCGGGTCGATGGAGTCGAAACCCTGCCGTGAGTAGACGTCGATGATCCGCTGGCGGACGTTGAGCCCGTCGTCGTTCTTCTTGTTTTCCTCGTTCTTGTTCAGCGGCTCGCGGTATCCGAGCGCCCACTGGCCTTGGCCTCGGTGACGGTGGGCTGACGGCATCTGGCGCGTCCCTTCTTGTCCTGCTCGGTCGGGCCCGCTGCTGCGGGTCTGGCTGGGGCGGGACGCGCGACGCGACAGGCAGCCTCAGGCTGCACCGGTTCATCCTGCTGACCAGGCGGCTTAGCTGGTTCGCGATTCAGGCTCGCGGGAGGCAGGCCGCCAGGGCTGCAGATGCCGGCCGCGGCACACGCCCACGATCGGGGCAGTGGTCAGCGGCCGAGTCGACACGCAGCGCTGCGCACCCGGAGCAGGTCAACATGCCTGCGGGCGACGAGGAGGGGATCTGCAGCGCTCACCATACGAGGATCACACGCGAGGGCACGGCATGTCGAGACAACTTCGCGTTCCGAAGTAAATCGTTGGCCCGGCTGCCTGGCGGCCGGGGCGCTCAGCGTGCCCACGCATGGTGCCAACCCCACGCCGGCCGCGCCTATTCCGCCCGGCGCGCCGGGTAAGTCCCGGTCCGGTCAGCCCCGGTCCGGTCAGTCCCGGTCCGGTCAGCCCTGCCGCACCCAGCTGAGCGAGCGCGCGCCCCGGCGCGGCTCCGGCAGCGCCGAGAGGGGCAGGTGCTGGCAATCGCACCAGGTGCCCCCCGGGCAGTCCTCATGGTGCTGGCGGCGGCAG
>JGI20190J14840_1000069_pt1 | contig 12403 bp, 10 predicted proteins | sample NGESurshal072012_6_FD_14840 | JGI IMG/M metagenome (IMG submission 14840) | reverse complement strand
GGGACGTGGCCACGGTCAAGGGCAAGGTGATCGGCGTCCCCGCCCTGGTCGACAACCTGGCCGTGGTCTACAACAAGACGCTGTTCGCCAAGGCCCACCTCACGCCTCCGGGACCGGACTGGACGTGGTCGGAGTTCATGGCCGACGCGAAGAAGCTGACCGACCCGGCCAGCAAGCAGTTCGGCACCGCCTACGTGACCCCGGGTTCTGAGGACACGGTATGGCACTGGGAGGCCCTGCTCTGGGAGGCCGGCGGCCAGATCCTGACCGCTGATAACAAGAAGGCCGCGTTCGACTCGGCCGCCGGGCTGCAGTCGCTGGAGACGCTGCGGACCATGGCGGTCAACGACAAGTCCATGTACCTCGACCCGACCGACTCCGCGTACGCCAACCTGTTCAACTCAGGCAAGATCGGGATGGTGGTCACCGGGCCCTGGGACCTGTCCGCGTTCCCCAACGTGCACGACGGCGTCCAGGTCATGCCGGCCTATCCAGGCTCGGCCGCCGGTCACCAGACCATTTCCGGGCCGGACAACTGGGTGGTGTTCAACAACGGGGCCACCCGGGTCTCCGCGGCGGAGAAGTTCCTCCTCTGGCTCACCGCGCCCGCCCAGGTGAAGTACTGGTCGCTGCACACCGGGGACCTGCCGACCCGGCAGTCGGTGGGCAACGCGGCGGGCTTCAACCAGCAGATGGACTCCACACTGCCCGGGGTGAGCGCGTTCGTGGCCAACCTGGCCAACGTGAAGCAGTCCCGGCCGCAGATCCCTCAGTACCCGAAGATCTCCCAGGTCCTCGGCAACATGATCGTGTCCGTGCTGCTCGGCAAGAGCCAGCCCCAGGCGGCGCTGAGCTCCGCGGCGCAGCAGGTCAACCAGATCCTGGCCGCCGGCTGACGTGGCGGCTTCGGGAATCATCCTCCGCCGGAGGCGTCCCGGGCCAGGCCGGCCGGGGCGTTCCGGCGGGGCTCGCGGGGTACGCCGCCGGGTGACGGCGTCTGAGCAGTTCGCCGGGTGGGCGTTCGTCACCCCCGGGGTCGCGATCATCCTGCTGTTCTGGGCGGTGCCGATCGTCTGGTCCGCGGTCATGTCCTTCCAGCGGAACAACCTGCTCACGCCCAGCACGCCGTTCGTGGGGCTGAAGAACTACCGGCAGCTGGTGCACGACCCGATCGTGGGGCAGGCCATCCAGCACACGCTGATCTACACCGCGCTGTTCGTGCCCGGGACGATGATCGTCGGGCTGTTCCTGGCCGTGGCCATGAACCGGAAGATCCGCTTTATCTCCTTCTACCGGACCGCGGCCTACGCGACCATGGCCATCTCGACGATCAGCGAGGCGATCGTCTTCATCTGGCTGTTCGACCCCTCCTACGGGGTCGTCAACTACTTCCTCAGCCTGGTCGGGGTCCCGCAGCAGCAGTTCCTGAACTCGCCGTCCCAGGCGCTGTACGTGATCGTGATCATGACAATCTGGGGCTGGACCGGGTTCTCGGTCGTCATCTACCTGGCCGCGCTGCAGGGGGTCCCCGCGGCCCTGCTGGAGGCGGCCTCGATCGACGGGTGCACGGCCTGGCGGAGGTTCCGCCGGGTGACCCTGCCGCTACTCAGCCCGGCGTCGCTGTTCCTGGCCGTGTGGCTCACGATCAACGCGCTGCAGTTGTTCGACGAGGTTTACCTGAGCACCCAGGGCGGCCCCCTCAACGCCACCACGGTCCTCGTCTACTACCTCTACGACCAGGCCTTCGTGGACTTCAACTTCGGGTACGCCTCGGCCATCGCCTACTTCCTGTTCCTCATCATCCTCGTGGTCACCGCGATCCAGTTCCGGGTCGGCCGGCGATTCACGCACTACCGGTCTTGACATGACAGCGACCTCTGCGCCCGCCCGCGGCGGGATCGAGTCCTCCGCCGGCGGCGGCGTCCCCCCCGTCCGCCGCCGGCGGTGGCTGCCGTTCAGCCCGTGGCACTTCGTGCCTGCTCCCGGCCACGCTGGTGCTGATCTTCCCGTTCTACTGGCTGGTGGTCACCTCACTGGAGACTCCCACCGAGGCGCTGCGCTTCCCGCCGGTGCTCGTCCCCCACGTGCTCCGGTTCGCTAACTACGCGGACGCGTTCAACAGCGCCCCGTTCGGCCGGTTCTTCATCAACAGCGCCGTGGTCACGGTGCTCACGGTGGCTGTGCAACCTGGTGCTGTGCTCGCTGGCCGGGTACGCGTTCGCCCGGTTCCGCTTCCTCGGCCGCGCCGCCCTGTTCGCGGTGATCTTGGCCACGCTCATGGTGCCGTTCCAGGTCACGATGATCCCGCAGTTCCTCATCACCAAGTGGCTGGGCGTGCACGTGCTGGCCGCGGTCGGGATCAACCACATCGGCGCGCTCATCCTGCCCAACGCCGCGACCGCGTTCGGCATCTTCTTCCTGCGCCAGTTCTTCCGGACCCTGCCGCTGGAGTACGAGGAATCCGCCCGGGTGGACGGGGCCAGCCGGCTCAAGGTGCTGATCAGGATCGTGCTGCCGCTGGCCACCCCGGCGCTGGCCACGCTGGCCGCGCTGACGTTCCTGGATTCCTGGAACAACTTCCTGTGGCCGCTGATCGTAGTCACCTCCACGAACCAGATGACGCTGCCGCTCGGCCTGGCCACGTTCCAGGGCGCGCACTCCACCGAGTGGACCCTGCTGATGGCCGCCAACGTGATGAGCCTGGTCCCGGTGCTGGCCATCTTCTTCCTGGCCCAGCGCCACTTCATCCGGTCCGTGGCCTCCACCGGCCTGGCCGGGACCTGAGCCGTAACCCTGAGTCAGAACCCCAGAGAAAAGAGGAAGCAACCCATGGGCGAGGAGGCCCCGGTGGCAGGTGAGCCAGCGATGCAGGAGGATGTGGCCGGCGGCGGCCGCACGGAGCAGGAGGTGGCCTCGCAGCCCGCCTGCTGGCGCCGGGCGGGCCAGCTGGCCGCGGACTTCGCGGGCGTCCTGCCAGCCCGCGGGGAACGGGTCGCGGTCGCGGGCTGCGGCACCTCCTGGTTCATGGCCCAGTCCTACGCGGCGGCCCGCGAGGCGTCCGGGCACGGCGAGACCGACGCGTTCGCGGCGTCCGAGATGCCGCTGGGCCGCGCCTACGACCGGGTCGTGGTGCTGTCCCGGTCCGGGACCACCACGGAGATCGTGCAGCTGCTGGAACGGCTGCGCGGGACCGCGCCCACGGTCGCGATCACCGCGGTCCCCGGCACCCCGGTGCCGGAGGCCGCCGACGCGGTCATCGACCTGAGCTTCGCGGACGAGGAATCGGTGGTCCAGACCCGGTTCGCCACCACCGAGCTGGTCCTCCTGCGCGCCCACCTGGGCGTAGATCCGGGCCCGGCCGCCGACGCGGCCGAGCGGGTCCTCGCCGCGCCGCTGCCGACGGAGATGCTGGCTGCCCGCCAGTTCACGTTCCTCGGTACCGGGTGGACCTATGGGCTGGCCAACGAGGCCGCGCTCAAGCTGCGCGAGGCGGCCGGCATGTGGACGGAGGCCTACCCGGCCATGGAGTACCGGCACGGCCCGGTCGCCGTGACCGGCCCGGGCAGCATCGTGTGGCTGTTCGGCACCCCGCCGGACGGGCTGGGCGGCGAGATCGCCGAGGCTGGCGGCACGGCCTGGTTCAGCGACGAGGACCCGCTGGCCGAGCTGGTCCGGGTGCAGCGGGTGGCCGTGGCGCTGGCCCGGGACCGGGGGCTGGACCCGGACCGGCCGCGGAACCTGGCCCGCTCGGTCATCCTCACCTGAACAGGCGGTTCATGTGATCGGAGTCGTCTGCCTCAACCCCGCCCTGGACGTCACCCATCACGTGGCGGCCGTCGACTGGTCCGGGGTGAACCGGCCGGACGAGGTACACGCGCGGCCCGGCGGCAAAGGGCTGAACGTAGCCCGCACGCTGCACGCGCTCGGGACCGACGTGCTGGTCATGGGCCTGGCGGGCGGCACCACCGGGCAGGCGGTGACGGCCGCGCTCGCCGCCCTGGCCGTGCCCTCGGCATTCACCTGGGTGCGGGGGGAGACGCGGCGGACGTTCACCGTCGTGGACGGGCGGACCGGCGACGTGGCCCTGTTCAACGAACCCGGCCCGCGGATCGCGGCGGACGGGTACGCGGAGTTCCGGGCCCGGTACGCGTCGGTTCTGAGCAGGTGCGCGGCCCTGGTCCTGTCCGGGAGCCTGCCGCCGGGCCTGCCCGACGGCTGCTACGCCGAGCTCATCGCGATGGCGGCCGGCGCCGGGGTGCCGGTGCTGCTGGACGCGCACGGCGAGGCGCTGCGGCTGGGCGCCGCGGCCGGGCCCGCGATCGTCAAGCCGAACCTGGCCGAGCTGGAGATGTTCGCCGGGCGGCCCCTGTCTGGGCCAGCACGGGGCTTGCCGCCCGCCCTCAGCTCGTCCGGTACCGGGCCGGCCGTCCCTGACCGGCAGGCCGTGGCGGCGGCCGCCGGGGAACTCAGGGCGGCCGGCCCTCAGGCCGTCGTGGTCTCGCTGGGCCCGGACGGGCTGCTCGCCGATACCCCCGACGGCGGCTGGCAGGCGGTCCCCCCGGCCGTGGTGGCCGGGAACACGACCGGGGCCGGCGACGCGGCCGCGGCGGGCCTGGCCCGGGGCCTGGCGCTGGGGCAGTCGTGGCCGGAGCGGCTGCGGGACGCGGTCGCGCTCGGCACGGCGGCCGCCCTGGCCCCGGTGGCCGGGGAGTTCACCGCGGCGGACTACGCCACGGTGCGGGCCGGGGTCACGGTGACGCGCGCGGTCGGCGTGGACGGCGCGGCTGGCGCCGCGCGCGGGCAGGCCGGCTGATGCCCGCCGCCGGGATGAGCGAGATCGTCCGGACCGCGCAGGCGGCGGGCCGGGGCGTCGGCGCGTTCAACGTGATCGGCATCGAGCACGCGGAGGCCATCGTGGCCGGGGCCGAGGCTGCCGCGTCACCCGTGATCCTGCAGATCAGCGAGAACTGCGCCGCGTACCACGGCGCGCTGGAGCCGATCACCAGCGCGTGCCTGGCGATCGCGGGGTCGGCCGCGGTACCGGTCGCGGTGCACCTGGACCACGCCACCCGGGAGGACCTGGTGCACGCCGCGGCCGGGCTGGGCGTGCGGTCGGTCATGTACGACGCGTCCGCCCTGCCCTACGCGCGGAACGTGGATACCACGGCGGCGGTGGCCCGGTGGTGTCACGACCGCGGCGTCTGGGTGGAGGCCGAGCTCGGGGAGATTGGCGGGAAGAACGGCGTGCATTCCCCGCACGCCCGGACCCGGCCGGACGAGGCGGCCGCCTATGTCACGGCGACCGGCGTGGACGCGCTGGCCGTCGCCGTCGGCAGCTCGCACGCCATGCTGACCCGGGATGCGGCCCTGGACCTGGAGCTCATCGCGGAGATTCACCGTGCGGTCAGCGTGCCGCTCGTGCTGCACGGCTCGTCCGGGGTCCCGGACACCGGCCTGGCCGGGGCGGTCCGCGCGGGCATGACGAAAATCAACGTGGCCACCCAGCTGAATAAGGCGTTTACCGCCGCGGTCCGCGCGAGCCTGAATGGCGACGCCGGAATGGTCGATCCCAGGCGGTACGGTTCGGCGGGGCGCGATGCGGTCGCCGTTGAGGTGGCCCGCCTGCTTCACGTGATCGGAGGCGCCGATGACCCGGTATCGGCGGTGGAATGAGCTGCTGGAGCTGCTCGCGGCAGAGGGGCAGCTCCAGGTCGAGGAGGCCGCGAAGGCGCTCGGCGTGTCCGAGGCCACCGTCCGCCGGGACCTCGACGAACTGGCCCGCCAGCAGATGCTGACCCGGATCCGCGGCGGGGCGGTGGCCCAGGGCGTCACCTACGACCTGCCGCTGCGGTACAAGAGCGAACGTCATCCTTCCGAGAAGCAGCGCATCGCGGCGGTCGCGGCCGGGCTGGTGCGGCCGGGCCAGGTCACCGGCCTGAACGGCGGCACCACCACCACCGAGGTGGCCCGGGCCCTGGCCACCCGCTCCGACCTGAACTCGCAGGTGCCGCCGCCCGCGCTCACCGTCGTGACCAACGCGCTGAACATCGCGACCGAGCTGGCCGTCCGCCAGCACATCAAGATCGTGACCACCGGCGGGGTGGCCCGGCCGCAGTCCTACGAGCTGACCGGGCCACTGGCCACCGGCGTCCTGGAGCAGGTCGCCCTGGACGTCGCGATCCTCGGCGTGGACGGGATCGACGCGGCGGCCGGGGCCACCGCGCACCACGAGGGCGAGGCCAGCATCAACCGGCTGATGGCCCGGCAGGCCGCCAAGGTCGTGATCGCCGCGGACAGCTCCAAGGTGGGCCGGCGTGCGTTCGCCCGGATCTGCACCGCCCAGGAGATCGACGTGCTGGTCACCGACACCGGGATCGCCGCCGAGGACGCGGCCCGGCTCGAGGATGCGGGAGTCGACGTTGTCACCGCCTGAGCCCCGTGCTTCTGGCGCCAGCGGACCCCAGGTCAGCGCCCCGGACGTCATCGACCTGGTCATCGTCGGGGACTGCAACCCGGACGTGCTCGTCCTCGGCGACGACGTGACACCCGTGTTCGGCCAGCAGGAGAAGCTGGTGCCGAGCATGTCGCTGGTCGTCGGCGGGTCTGCCTCGATCACCGCGGTGGCCGCGGCGCGGCTCGGCCTCAGCGTCGCGCTGGTCGCCGCGGTGGGCGATGATCCCGCAGGCCAGTTCATGCTGGACCAGATGGCCCGGGAGGGAGTCGGCGCGGACGCCGTGGCTGTCCGTGAAGATACCCCGACCGGGATGACCGTGGCCCTGTCCAGCGGCGGTGACCGGGCCATCCTGACCGCCCTCGGGGCGGTGGGCTCGCTGACGGCCGGCGATGTGCCGGACGCACTGCTCGGCCGGGCGCGGCACGTGCACATCAGCTCCTACTTCCTGCTCGAGGACTCCCTCGGGCCCGGCCTGGCCGCCGTCATGGCGACCGCGCAGGCGGCCGGGGCGACCGTGTCGCTGGACACCAACTGGGATCCGTCCGGGCGGTGGGGCCGGGGCGACGGCCGGCTCGCGGCCGCCCTGGCCCAGGTGGACCTCCTGCTGCCCAATGAGGCCGAGGCGGTCCGGCTGAGCGGCCAGCCTGACCTGGCCGCCGCGGTGCCCGTGCTCACCGCGGCCGGGTCCCGCCTCGTGGTCAAGCTGGGCCCGCGCGGCGCGCTGTGCGCCGACGGCACCCGGCGCCACCGGGTCAGCGTGCCTCCGGTGGTGCCGGTCGACGCCACCGGGGCCGGTGACTGCTTCAACGCCGGGCTGATCGCGGGCCTGCTGCAGGGCCTGGCGCTGCCCGAGGCCGCCGCGCTCGGCTGCGCGGCCGGCGCGCTGTCTACCCGCGCACCGGGCGGCACTGGCAGCTGCGCCGACCTGTCTTCAGCGTTGGCCCTGGCTGCCGCCGCGACGGTCACGATCCCCGGCGCCGGCCCAGTTTTCTCGTCCTTACGGCACTACTGAACTTCTCGAGGGAGTGGTCAACCGGGCCCGCGAGATGGCTGCCGATTCTGAGCGCGCCGAGGTGGCCACTGAGGTCCGGAATCTGGTGAGCGCATCTGGCCTATCGCAGCAGGATTTCGCTGCACGCCTGGGAACGTCGCGGTCTCGCCTGTCCACTTACATGTCGGGCAAGGTTGTGCCCTCGGCCGCCCTGATCGTGCGGATGCGGCGGGTGGCCCGCCAGGTCAGTGACCATATGCCGGTGGGGAGCACGCCCGCAGCGGACCATGGATAAGCAGGTTGTGCTGCCTTTCGCGCGGGACCCGTTCCATGACGTGAGTTAGTTTGGCCTAGACCGCACTCGGACTTTGGAGGGATGCGATGTCCCAGTACCCAGACGAACTGGGGTCATGGTGGACCGAGTTTCCCGGCAGCGACCGCGCCGCCTGGCTCGCACCCTCCTCGTCCTCCCTGAGCGAGCTTGCCCCGGCGCAAGACGGCGTCAGGGGCGCGGTCTCGAGGCGGGCGCTCAAGCGCAGGCTGGTGATTCCGGCTGGCAAGCGCGAGCGGGCCAAGCGCGAGGCGGTGGCGCAGTGGCGCCGCGAGACGGTCGAAGCCATCCGGAAGCCGTCCCTCAAGTCGGGCGTGATCACCCTGGGCTCGGGCTTCGGGGGGACGGGCAAGACTGACGTGGCCGTGACGCTCGCGGCGATCTACGCCGCTGCGCGCCCTGCTGACCGCGTCATCCTCGCCGACAGCAACGACGACATGCCCCATGGATACATCCGGCTCGGCGGAGTACCGGTCGAGGCGCTGCCGGCGGGCCAGCGGACGTTGTCCATCCGGGGCTTCTACCGGGCGTGCACGGACGCGAGCATCAAGGTCTACGCCGATCTGCGCGACGCCGTCGCCTGGCTCCAGGGTGTAGCCGTCATCCGGGGCGACACCGCCGATGAGTGCGTGGGGATCGACTTCGGGGAACACGAGTACCTGACCGTGCTGGAGTTTCTCCAGTGCATGTCCAACATCGTCATCAACGATGGCGGCACGGGACTGTTTTCCCAGCTTCAGGTCGGCACGCTGCTGCACGGTGACAAGTACGTCTTCGTGACCGAGGCGTCACAGCTGGGCTTCTGGTCCATCGATCAGGTGTTCAGCCGCTACCGGAACTATGAAGGCGAAAAGGATAGGCCGCTGACTGACCGGGAAAGGAAGCACCTGAATGGGCTTATGGACGAGGCCACTATCGTGGTGGATAAGTTCAGCGAAAACGACCCGGAGCAGGCTCGCTGGTTCACCCGGATCCGTGAGGGCTTCGAAGGGACGCAAGTGTCGGTGGTAGCCACTCCCTGGGACCAGGCGCTCGCCAACCGGGTGACCCTGGATCTTGGTGCCGTCGCCGGGGCCACGCTGGACGCCAAGCTGGCGATGGCCGAGGTGGTGCTGCGCGGAGTCGACCGGGCTAACCGCAGGCGCCTGGGTCTTCCCGATGAGGAGGCGCAGAGTACCGGCAATGGCCACGGGACCCTCGCCGAGCCGCCACGGTGGTTCTCGGAGCCCGAGCGGCCGCCGGCCGATACCGCACCCCAGGACGCGGGCAGTGATGCCGGGCCGGTGCGCTCCCCTTGGCCAAACGGGGAAGTCGGCGGCTGAGCTCGCAGGCCGGGCCCGGTTCGGACGGTGCCATGTACGACAAGGATCAGGTCGCCGGGATACGCCGCTGGCCCATCGATGCAACGGAGAAGGGCTTCGGCGGTCCAGCGCACCGGTCGCCGCTGACCGCAGGGCAGCTGGCCCGCGAACGCCCCCGGGCAGGCGCCGGGCTGCTCAGCACCCCGCGGGTCCTGTTGCGAGAGCAGGCCCTGCGGCACAACATCGCGGCCATGGCCGCCTACTGCGCGGCGAATGCCGTCATCCTGTTCCCGCACGGTAAGACCACTATGGCGCCGCAGATTCTCGCGGCCCAGCTGGACGCGGGCGCGGGTGGCATTACTGCCGCGTCGATCTCGCAGGTCCGGATGTTCCGGTGCTTCGGCGTGCGGAACGTCCTGCTGGCCAACGAGATCGTGGATGACGCCTCCATCAGCTGGGTAGCCCGTGAGCTGACCGCGGATGGGCAGTTCTCCTTTCTCTGCTACGTCGATAGTGTCCCGGGGGCTGGCCGGCTGGACAGAATCCTGGCGGCGTGCGGGTTCACGAGCCGGCTGCGTGTGCTGGTCGAACTCGGCCACGAGGACGGCCGTACCGGTTGCCGCACCCGCGCGGAGGCGCTCGCCGTGGCGGCCGCGGTCGGGCGCGCGCCGCGGCTCGAGCTTGCGGGTGTGGCTGGCTATGAGGGCTCCCTGCTGGCTCCTACGCCAGCCGAGACCGCCCGGAAGGCGCGGGCGTACTGCGAGGAACTCCGCCAGCTGGCCCTGTCGCTCGCCGCTTCGGGACAGTTCCCGGAGCCGCCGGTGGTGACCGCTGGCGGCTCCGCTTACTTCGATGAGGTCGTCGATGTGCTGGGCCGACAGGGTGACTGGAGCCTGATCCTGCGCAGCGGGTGTTACGTCACCCACGATCACGGGTTGTACAGCCGTATCGCGCCCTCCGGACGGAACAGGCCGGCCGTCCCCGTCCTGGAACCGGCACTTGAAGCCTGGGCACCGGTTCTCTCCCGGCCCGAGCGCGAAACCGCGGTGCTGGGAATCGGGCGCCGGGACATCTCATTCGACGCGGGAAACCCCGTAGTCCTGCACGGACGCGCGCCCGACGGAACGACCCTCGACTCCGGCGGCGCGGTGGTCAGACGGCTCTTCGACCAGCACGCGGTGCTATCAGTCCCCGCCGAGGCCAGGCTCGCGCCCGGTGACGAGATCTGCCTGGGCATCTCGCATCCGTGCACGACCTTCGACAAATGGCGGTGGATCCCGGTTCTCGATGCGGGGGACCGCATTACCGACGTGGTACGCACATTCTTCTAGGGACCGTGTTCTTCCTGGGACTGGGCCGGGGCCCGACCGAAAGGCTCAGACCCCCGCGGCCACCGGCTCGGCGGACAGCCCGGCGGCCTCGCGCAGCCGCCCGGCCCGGTCGGTCCGTTCCCAGGGCAGGTCCACGTCGGTGCGGCCGAAGTGGCCGTACGCGGACGTGGCGGAGTAGATCGGGCGGTGCAGCCCGAGGTAGTCGCGGAACGCGGCCGGGCGCAGGTCGAAGTGCTCGGCCACCAGCTTCCCGATCAGCTCGCGTGATACCCGTTCCGTGCCGAACGTGTCGATCAGCACGGAGACCGGCCGCGCCACCCCGATGGCGTAGGCCACCTGGACCTCCGCCCGCCGGGCCAGTCCCGCGGCCACCAGGTTCTTGGCCACGTGCCGGGCGGCGTACGCGGCGGAGCGGTCCACCTTGGAGGGATCCTTGCCGGAGAAGGCCCCGCCGCCGTGCCGGGCGAACCCGCCGTAGGTGTCCACGATGATCTTGCGGCCGGTCAGCCCCGCGTCCCCGACCGGGCCGCCGATGACGAACCGGCCGGTGGGGTTGACCAGCAGGTCGGCGTGCAGCGTGGCGGGATCGTACAGCCCGGCGGGCAGTTCCGCGGTGACCACGTGCTCCCAGAGATCCTCGCGGATCTGGTCCACCGAGACCTCGGGCGCATGCTGGCTGGAGATGAGCACCCGCTCCACCGCCACCGGCACGTTGTCGCTGTAGCGGACCGTCACCTGGGTCTTACCGTCGGGCCGCAGGTAGCCCAGGGTTCCGTCCTTGCGTACCGCGGCGAGCCGCCGGGCCAGCCGGTGCGCCAGCGCGATCGGCATCGGCATGAGCTCAGGGGTCTCATCGGTGGCGTAGCCGAACATCATCCCCTGGTCACCGGCGCCCGCGCGGTCCAGCTCGTCGTCGGACTGCTTGTCCCGGTGCTCGTGGGCCTGGTCGACGCCCTGCGCGATATCCGGGGACTGCTTGTCCAGGGCGACCAGCACCGCGCAGTGGTGGCCGTCGAAGCCGCAGTCCCCGTTGTCGTAACCGATCGAGGTCACGGTGTCCCGGACGATCCGCGTGTAGTCCAGCTGCTCGGGTGTGGTGATCTCGCCCGCGACCACCACCATCCCGGTGGTGATCAGCGTCTCGCAGGCCACCCGGGAGTACGGGTCGTTCGCGAGCGCGGCGTCGAGGATGGCATCCGANATGGCGTCGGCGACCTTGTCCGGGTGCCCCTCGGTCACCGATTCCGAGGTGAACAGGTAATCGCCGGCGGGCGGCTGGCTCATGGGTCAGGCTCCTTGAGTGAGTGAGTCAACGGGCAGGGTGGCTGGTCCGCCGGGGGCCCGGGCTCCGCGCGGACAATGGCGGCCCCGCCGGCCATGGCGGCCAGCTTGGCCCGGGGCACCGGTCCCAGCCGAACTTATGCACGACCGGCAGGTCCTCGTACCCCTTGCGGGCGAAATCCAGCACCAGCTGGTCCACCCTAGCCCCCAGCCCGGCCCGCGCGCCGGCCGTCCTCCTACCCGGCGGCGGTCACGATAAAAGCCAGGATCTCCGCCTCGTAGCGGAGCTGGTCGTAGCGGCCCGCCGGGCCGACGTGCGCCCCGGCGCCCAGCTCGGGGCGGAACAGCACCTGCCCGCCGCCGCCCGTATCGGTGGCCCGGAGCCGGGCCACCCACTTGGCCGGCTCGTGGATCAGCACCCGCGGGTCGTGCAGGCTCCCGGTGACCAGCAGGTCAGGCCGCGGCCCGGCGGGCACGTTGTCATACGGGCTGTACGAACTCAGATAAGCCCGCATGGCCGGGTCCCTCGGGTCACCCCACTCGTCCCACTCGGTGACGGTCAGCGGGATGGTCGGGTCCAGCATCGTGGTCACCACGTCCACGAACGGGACCTCGGCGACCACCGCCCGCCACCGGCCCGGGGCCAGGGAGAACACCGCGCCCTGCAGCAGCCCCCCGGCCGACAGGCCGCGCGAGACGATCCGGTCCGGCGCC
>JGI20190J14840_1000065_pt1 | contig 12688 bp, 10 predicted proteins | sample NGESurshal072012_6_FD_14840 | JGI IMG/M metagenome (IMG submission 14840) | reverse complement strand
GCTCACCGCCCGGGAACCCCTCGCCTTCATCCCGGTGCTGGTCATCTTGTTCACGCTGCTCAGGCTGGCCGCCAGGCCGTCCCGGGGCGGCCGGCCAGGGCCGGATCGGCGGCCCGGTGAGCATGACCCGGGCTCCGGCGACGAGACCGGCCGCTACCCTGACTGAGGACACCGGCCCGGGACAGCTCAGGGTGAGGCGAGGCGGCTCAGCTGCGGCGGGAGCTGGCTGGCCGCGCTGCGGTCCAGCAGGAAAAGCGTGCGCTGCTGGCCGCGTGCGCCTGCGGCCGGGACCTGGACCGGGCCGGCGTCGGACAGCGCCAGGCGGACCGCCCCGGCCTTTTCCTCGCCGGCCGCAAGTATCCACACCTCGCGGGCCCGCCGGATAGCGGGCAGCGTCATGCTGATCCTGGTGGGCGGCGGCTTGGGCGCGCCGCGGACCGCGACGACCGGCCGCTCGTCGTAGAGCGCCGGCATGCCGGGGAAGAGCGAGGCCACGTGGCCTTCCGGCCCGATGCCGAGCATCAGCACGTCGAAGGCAGGCACCGGGCCATGGTCCTGCGGCTGGGCCGCCCGCCGGAGTTCGTCCGCATACCGCGCGGCCGCCGCCTCCGGGTCGTTGCCGTCCGGCCCGTCCGAGCCCGGCATCCGGTGCACCCGGGCGGGGTCCGCGTCCACCCGGCTGAGCAGGGCCTGGTCCGCCTGTTCCTCGTTACGCTCGGGATCGCCGGACGGCAGGAAGCGCTCGTCGCCCCACCAGATGTCCAGCCGCTGCCAGTCCACCGCGCCGAGCGCCGGCGCGGCGGCCAGCTCGGCCAGTACCGCGGTCCCGATGCCGCCGCCCGTCAGTACCAGGTCCGCCGTGCCTGAGCTCGCCTGGGCGTCCACCAGCCTGGTCACCAGCCGGGCCGCCGCCGCCTTGGCCAGCAGGCTGGCGTCGTGGTGGACGAGGACCTCCGGCGTGCTCACCGCGCTTTGTCTTTGCGGGACGTGTCCGCGCTCGTGGCGGCCCGCTTGCGGCTGGTGCCGCCGTTGGGCTTGACCTGGGCCGGTGCGGGGACGAAGGGGGCGATGGTCTCCGCGTACACCTCATCCGGGTCCAGCCGGCGCAGCTCCTCCGACAGCAGTTCCGCGGTGTCCCGGCGGTGCAGCGCCACCCTGCGCTCGGGCTCGCCAGGCCGGCGCAGCAACGCCAGCCGGCCATCCGGGCGGGTCAGCGTCAGCTCCCCGTCACTGGTGTCGAAGATGACCGCGGTGACCCCGGGGCCGCCGGACACCCGGTTCTCGAATGGGACGCCGAGCCGCACGGACAGCCAGGACGCGATCAGCTCCGCGCTCGGGTTAGCCCGCTCGGCCTCGACCCGGCCGCCGCGGATCGTGCCGTGCTGCTGGTCCAGCGTGGCCGCCAGCAGCGACCGCCAGGGCGTCGCCCGGGTCCAGCTCAGGTCGGTGTCCCCGGGCTTGTAGTGCGACGCCAGGCTGGCCAGGCACTCGTGCGGCGTGCCGGCCGCGGCGGCGTCGGTGATCCGGCGCTGCGCGAGCGCGCCGAGCGGGCGGCTGGAGGGGATATCCGGGGGAGTCCCGGGCCACCAGGTCACTACCGGCGTATCCGGCATCAGCAGCGGGGTGACCACCGAGTCGGCGTGCTCACCGAGCGCGCCGTACATCCGCAGCAGCACGACCTCACCCGGCCCGGACTCGCCGACGCGGATCTCCGCGTCGAGCCGGGACCCGGCCTCCGGCCGCCGGGTGATCACCGCGAGCACCCGCATCGGGTGCTCGCGGGCCGCCTCGCTGGCTGACCGGACGGCATCGTACTGCGCCGCCTCATCCGTCACGATGACCAGCGTCAGGACCATCCCGCTGGCCGGACCGCCGAGCCGCTGCCGGGCCTGCCGGATCGCCTCGTGAATCCGGTCAGTGGTCGTCTCGGCCAGATCGATCATCATCGGAGGCAGTCCTTTGCGCTCAAAGCCGTCTCCAGGCCCGCCCGTCGCGGGCCATCAGGGCATCCGCGGAGGGCGGGCCGGCCGAGCCGGCGGGGTAGGGTTCCGGCTTGCCGTGCTCAGCCCAGAATTCCTCGATCGGGTCGAGGACCATCCACGACAGCTCTACTTCCCGGTGCCGCGGGAACAGCGGCGGGTCACCGATCAGCACGTCGAGCAGCAGCCGCTCGTAGGCCTCGGGGCTGCTCTCGGTGAATGACTCGCCGTAGGCGAAGTCCATGTTCACGTCGCGTACTTCCATCGCCGAGCCGGGGACCTTGGATCCGAACCTGACCGTCACCCCCTCATCCGGCTGGACCCGGATGACCAGGGCATTCTGCCCGAGCTCCTCGGTGTCGGTGGCCGCGAACGGCAGGTGGGGGGCGCGCTGGAACAGCAGCGCGATCTCCGACATCCGGCGCGGCAGCCGCTTCCCGGTCCGGAGGTAGAACGGGACACCCGCCCACCGCCTGGTCTCCACCCCGAGCTTCACCGCGGCGTAGGTCTCGGTGTGTGAGTCGGGCGCGATGCCCTCTTCCTCGAGGTAGCCCCGCACCGGGAGTCCGCCCTGCCAGCCCGCGGTGTACTGCCCGCGGGCCGTCTCCAGGCCCAGGTCATCGGGCAGCGCGACCGCGGACAGGACCTTCTCTTTCTCGGCCCGCAGCGAGTCCGCGTCGAATGAGACGGGCTCCTCCATCGCGGTCAGCGCCACCAGTTGCATCAGGTGGTTCTGGATCACGTCCCGGGCCGCGCCGATGCCGTCGTAGTACCCGGCCCGGCCGCCGATGCCGATGTCCTCGGCCATGGTGATCTGGACGTGGTCCACGTAGCCGCGGTTCCAGATCGGCTCGTACAGCTCGTTGGCGAAGCGCAGGGCCAGGATGTTCTGGACCGTTTCCTTGCCCAGGTAGTGGTCGATGCGGAACACCGACTCGGGCGGGAACACGGCGCTGAGCGTCTCGTTCAGCTCGCGGGCACTGGCCAGGTCATGACCGAATGGCTTCTCGATCACCACCCGGCGCCACGGCCGTGGCCGTCCGGGGGGCGGCTGCGGCGGGGTGGACAGGCCGGACCGCTTCAGCTGCTTGACCACCACGGGGAAGAACTTCGGCGGGACCGACAGGTAGAACGCATAGTTCCCGCCGGTGCCACGCTCGCGGTCCAGCTCGCTCACGCACTGCGCGAGCCGGTCGAACGCCTCGTCCTCGGTGAACTCGCCGGACACGAACCTGATGCCCTCGGATACCTGCTGCCAGACCGTGTCCCGGAACGGGGTCCGGGCATGCTCCTTAACCGCCTGGTAGGTGACCTGGGCGAAGTCTTCGTCCTCCCAGTCGCGGCGGGCGAAGCCGACCAGGGAGAAGCCCGGCGGGAGCAGCCCGCGGTTGGCCAGGTCGTAGATGGCCGGCATGAGCTTCTTGCGGGCCAGGTCCCCGGTGACCCCGAAGATGACGAGGACGCAGGGGCCCGCCACCCGCGGGATCCGCCGGTCCCGGGGGTCCCGCAGCGGGTTGGCCCCCGCGCCGGAGATGAGCGGCATCAGCCCGGACGGCTGGGCCAGCGCGTCCTGCTCCTCCTGGCTCATGTGGCCGCCCGGGGGCCGCTGGTCCCCGCCCGGCCCGTTCCCGGCCGTCTGGGTCCCGTCCGGGGCCGTGGTCGCCGAATCAGTCATCCTGCGCTCCGTCTGTTGTTACCAGGCGGCCCAGCGGTCAAGGCTTGCCCACCGCGGCCATGTTCGACTCGATCGTGCCGAGGAACTCGTTCCAGGAGGCGGCGAATTTCTCGACGCCCTCTTCCTCGAGCACGCTGACCACGTCGTCGTAGCCGATGCCCAGCCTGGCCAGGTCGGCGAAGACCTGCCGGGACTGGTCGTAGGTGCCGCGGATCGTGTCCCCGCGCAGCTTGGCGTGGTCCGCGGTGGCCCGCAGCGTCGATTCCGGCATGGTGTTGACCGTGTCGGGCGCGACCAGGTCGACCACGTACATGGTGTCGTCGAAGGCGGGGTCCTTGGTGCTGGTCGAGGCCCACAGCGGACGCTGCACCTTGGCCCCGGCATCCTTCAGGGCCTGCCATCGCGGGGTCGCGATCCGCTGCTCGTACAGCTCATAGGCGAGCCGGGCGTTGGCGATCGCGGCCTTGCCGCGCAGGGCGGCCGCCTCGGGGGTGCCGATCTTGTCGAGCCTGCGGTCCACCTCGGTGTCCACCCGGCTGACGAAGAAGGACGCCACCGAGGCCAGCGTGGAGATGTCCCGGCCCGCCTGCAGCGCCTGCTCCAGGCCGGCCATGAACGCATCGATGACCTGGCCGTACCGTTCCAGGGAGAAGATCAGCGTGACGTTGACGCTGATCCCCTCGGCCAGGGCCGCGGTGATCGCGGGCAGGCCCTCGACGGTGGCCGGGATCTTGATGAACAGGTTGGGCCGGTCCACCATCCACCACAGACCCCGGGCCTCGGCGATCGTCTTCGCCGTGTCCTTGGCGATCCGCGGGTCGACCTCGATGGAGACCCGGCCGTCCACGCCGCCGGTGATGTCGTACACCGGCCGGAACACGTCGCAGCCCCAGCGGATGTCGTAGGTGGCGATCAGCCGGGCCGCCTCCTCGATCTGCACGCCGCGGACCGCCAGATCCTTGAGCTGCTCATCGTAGGCGTCGCCGTGGGCCACGGCGCTGGCGAAGATGGTCGGGTTGGACGTCACGCCGGTCACGGCCCAGTCCCGGATCAGCTCGGCCAGGTTGCCGGTCCTCAGCCGCTCACGGCTGATGTCGTCGAGCCAGATGGATACGCCGGCCCCCGTCAGCTCGCGGAGGACCGGGTGAGACGGCTGTGGGATTGGCTGGGAGGTCATGAATCCTCGCTTCTCGTGTTCGCGCCCGCCGCGGTGCCCAGCCGAGCCAGGCTGGAGCGCGCGGCTGCCGCCACGTGCCCTGCGGTGAACCCGAACTCCTCGTACAGCTTCATGTAGGAAGCGGATGCCCCGAAGTGCTCCAGGCTGACGCACTCGCCGAAGTCGCCGGTGAACACGTGCCAGGGCTGCGCGACGCCGGCCTCAACGCTGACGCGCGCCCGGATGTCCGGGGGCAGTACTTCCTCCTGATAGGAAGCATCCTGGGCGGTAAACCATTCCACGCACGGCATGGAAACAACTCGTGTCGAGATGCCCTCATCCTGGAGAATGTCCCGTGCCGCGAGCGCGATCTGCAGTTCGCTGCCCGTCGCCATCAGGATCACCGTCGGCTCACCGCCCGCCCCTTCGGCGAGGATGTACCCGCCACGGGCTACCCCATCCGCGCTGGCCAGGCCTTTGCCCTCGGAACGGTCCAGGACGGGCAGATTCTGCCGGCTCAGGCACAGCCCGGCCGGTCGGTCGGTGTGCTCCAGCACGGTCCGCCAGGCCACGCTGGTCTCGTTCGCGTCGCCCGGCCGGACCACATCGAGCCCGGGGATGGCCCGCAGCGCGGCCAGGTGCTCGACCGGCTGGTGGGTGGGCCCGTCCTCGCCCAGCCCGATCGAGTCGTGCGTCCACACGTACGTCACCGGCAGCCCCATCAGCGCGGCCAGCCGGACGGCCGGCCGCATGTAGTCGCTGAAGACCAGGAACGTGCCGCCGTAGGGCCGGGTGAGGCCGTCCAGCACGATGCCGTTGAGGATCGACCCCATCGCGTGCTCGCGGATCCCGAAGTGCAGGGTGCGGCCGTACACGTTGCCGGGGAACATCTCGGTCTGGTGCTCGGCCGGGATGAACGACGGCTCGCCCTTCATCGTCGTGTTGTTGCTGCCCGCGAGGTCGGCCGAGCCGCCCCACAGTTCGGGCAGCACCGGGGCCAGGGCGTTCAGTATCGCCTCTGACGCCTTGCGGGTAGCCATGCCCTTCTGGTCCGGGGGGAAGGCGGGCAGCGCCTTGGCCCACCCGTCCGGCAGCCGCCGGGCCGTGAGGCGTTCCAGCAGGGCGGCCCGCTCCGAGTTGGCCCGGGCCCACGCGTTGAAAGTCTCGTCCCACTCGGCGTGCAGCCGCTTGCCCCGCTCAGCCACCTTCCTGGCGTGCTCGACCAGTGCTTCCTGGCCCGGGAACGTCACCTTGGGGTCGAAGCCGAGGACTTCCTTGGTGGCGGCGACCTCGTCCTCGCCGAGGGCGGCACCGTGCGCCGCCCCGGTGTTCTGGGCGTGCGGGGCCGGCCAGGCGATGACCGTCCGGAGCGCGATGAGGGAGGGCTTGTCGGTGCGGGCCCGGGCGGCCTGCAGCGCCTGGTACAGCCCGGCCGGGTCCTCGTGGTAGCCGGTGGGCCCGCGCCAGTCCAGCCGCTGCACGTGCCAGCCGTAGGCCTCGTAGCGGGCGGCCACGTCCTCGGACTTGGCGATCTGCGTGTTGTCCTCGATCGAGATCTGGTTGTCGTCGTAGAGCACGATCAGGTTGCCCAGGTCCTGGTGGGCGGCCAGCGAGGATGCCTCGTGGCTGATGCCCTCCTCGATGTCGCCGTCCGACACGAACACGTAGACGTGATGGTCGAACGGGCTGGTCCGCTCGGGCGCGTCCGGGTCGAGCAGGCCCCGCTCCCGGCGGGCAGCCATCGCCATGCCGACGGCGTTGGCCAGGCCCTGGCCGAGCGGGCCGGTGGTGGTCTCCACGCCCGGGGTGAGGCCGTGCTCCGGGTGGCCCGGGGTCAGGCTGCCCCACTCCCGGTAGCGCTTCAGGTCGTCGAGCGACAGCCCGTAGCCGGAGAGGTACAGCTGGATGTACAGGGTCAGGCTGGAATGACCGCAGGAGAGCACGAAACGGTCCCGGCCGAGCCAGTTCGGGTCGGAGGGGTCGTGGCGGAGCACGTTCTGGTACAGCAGGTAGGCCGCCGGGGCCAGGCTCATGGCGGTGCCGGGGTGACCCGAGCCTGCTTTCTGCACCGCATCCATGGCCAGGACCCGGACCAGGTCCACGGCGCGCCGGTCGGCATCGGTCCACTCCAGGGTGGCCGGGCCTGCAGCCTGGGTATCTGATGTGCTGCTCACCGCGGGATCAGGGCTCCTCTCGTGGCCTCCGCCCGGCCCTCCCCTCGGCCAGGCACTCGAAACCCTATCCCCAGTTTCGCCTCTTTCCCGGACCGACCCCGCGGTCCGGAAGGACTGCGTGACCGCCGTGGTCAGGGCCACGGGATTATCGCGGTGGTTGCCGGTACGCTCCCTGCCATGGCGACCCCGATGCCCGGCTTCGACCCGCGGGCGGTGATCGAGGGCCGGCCTCCCGGCAGGCCGCGGACCGGGCTGATCCTGGGCATCATCGCCGCCATCGGCTGCGGGATCGTGGTCCTCGGCACGGACGCCCTGCAGAGCGTGGACGCCGCCGGGCACAGCGTCGCGCCTTTTCTTATCGCGCTGCCGTTCGCCCTGCTCCCGGTGCCCTTCCTGGTCGGCTGCGTGCTGCTGCTCGACCGGCTGGAACCCGAGCCGCGGGCCAACCTGGTGCTCGCCTTCGCCTGGGGGGCCGGGGTCGCCGCGCTGCTCGCGGCGGTCATCAACACCGCGGGGCTGGTCTTCGTCACCCAGCCGGCCCTCGGCAACAGCACCGGCGAGTACGTGTCCGCCACGTTCGGGGCGCCGGTGGTGGAGGAGAGCCTCAAGGGACTCATCCTGATCATCCTGCTGTGGCGTCGCCGCCAGGAACTGGACGGCCCCACCGACGGCATCATCTACGCGGCCATGGTCGGCCTCGGCTTCGCCATGATGGAGAACATCGGGTACTACATCGGTGCCCTGGTCCGGCCGGAGGTCGGCGGGGTCAAGCTGCTCGGCGCCACGTTCGTGCTGCGCGGCGTGCTCTCCCCGCTCGCGCACCCCATTTTCACCTCCATGACCGGCCTCGGGGTGGCGTACGCNGCCACCCACCGGCACGCCCGGTGGGCGGTGCCGCTGGGGCTCCTGGGTGCCATGGTGCTGCACGGGACGTGGAACGGGCTGANCGCCTTCGGCCTGCACGGGCTGGCCNTCGCGTACGCCATCCTGGCCTGCGTGCTNGGCATCCTGGCCGGGGTGATCGTCGCGGACCGGCGCCGGATCGTGCGCCTCATCTGGCGGTTCCTGCCCGTGTACGAGGCCATCGGCGTGGTCACCGAGGCGGACCTGCGGATGCTCAGCACGCTGCGCGAGCGGCGGGCTGCCCGGCTATGGGCCCGCCGGACCGGGGGCCGGGCCGCGGCCCGGGCCATGGAGGACTATCAGCTGGCCGCCACCGAGCTGGCGCTGGTCCACCTGCGGGCCCAGCGCCAGATCATTGCCCCGGACCAGTTCGAGCAGCGGCGGCGGGACCTGCTGCGGCTGATGGCGATGGCCCGCGGCGCGTTTTTCCAGCGCCAGCCGGAGCCGCCGCAGCCCCCGTGGGCGCCGGGCGGCGCCTCAGGGTTCGGCCGGCACCGGCAGGGTCCGGCCCACGCTTCCTAGTCCCGTGGCCGGCGCGTCGGTGGTGGACATGAGGGGGCCCCGGTCCCGGGTGGCGAACATCAGCCGGAGCGCGGCGATCCAGATCAGCACGGACCCGCTGACATGCACCCAGACCAGCCCGGCCGGGAGGCCGCTGAAGTACTGGGCGTAGCCGATTACCCCCTGCAGCCCGACCAGGCCGAGCAGCAGCCAGCCCAGCCTCCGCACCCGCCGTGGCGCGCCGGTCAGCTGCAGGCACACCGCCAGCACGGCCACCAGGGTGCCCAGCATCCAGCCGATGTCCGCGTGCAGCTGGGTCACGCCCTCGAGCGGCAGGTGGTAGCGGGGCACGTAGGCCGGCCCGCCGCCGGCGTGCGGGACGAACGTCGACCCGGCCAGCGGCCCGGTGCCGGTGACCACGGTGCCGGCCGCCAGCATCAGCGCCACCACGGGCACGAGGGCCACCGAGAGGACCCGGAGGTCCGCGCGGACCAGCCGGGTCGCCGGCCCGTCCCCCTCAGCGCAGCGCGACCAGAGCGTCACGGCCAGCGCCAGGATCGTGCTGGACAGCAGGAAGTGCAGCGAGACCGCGGCCGGGTTGAGGTCGGTGAGTACCACGATCCCGCCCAGCACCGCCTGGGCCACGACGCCGAGCGGCTGGGCGGCGGCCAGCCAGACGATGACGCGCCGCCGGGTTCCGGCCGGGCGGAACCGCCAGGCGGTGACCAGGACGAGCACGGCGACGACCAGGAGCACGAACGTCAGCATCCGGTTGGTGAACTCGATGTAGGTGTGGAAAATCGGGTCGCCCTGGCTGTGTGCTGCGACCAGGCTGCTGGAGGTGCAGTCCGGCCAGTCGGGGCAGCCGAGGCCGGACGCGCTCAGGCGGACGGCGGCACCGGTCATGATGATCCCGGCGTTCGCCGCCACCCCGGCCAGGGCGACCCGGCGCATCGACGTGGGCGTGGGAAACAGGAACGGGGCAGCCCGGGCCCAGGCGCGGCGCCGGGTCACCCCGGCGGGGGCAGGCTCGGTGGTGTCCGGGCTGAGGTCGGCTGGCACGGACCCATCGTAGGAGCGCGGTGTCCGGTCTGCACCCAGCGGCCCTCTCAGCTGGCCGGGTTACCTCGCCGACAGGGCCGCGCCGGCGGAGGCCACCGTGACGCACCCGATGGCGGCCCACTCCAGCAGGCTGAGGCTCTGGCCGAGCATGACCAGCCCGACCAGGGCGGCGATCGCGGGCTCCAGGCTCATCCAGATGCCGAAGACCTTGGGCGGGACGCGGCGCAGGGTTTCCAGTTCCAGTGAGTACGGGATGATCGAGGACAGCAGCCCGATGGCGGCCCCGGTGGCCAGCACCCCAGGCCGCAGCAGGGAGCGCCCGCCCGCCAGCAGGCCCGCCGGGGTCACGGCCAGTGCGGCGACGATCATGGCCACGGTCAGCCCGGACGACCCGGGGAACCGGCGCCCGGTGGCCGCGCTGAGCAGGATGTAGATGGCCCAGGAGACCGCCGCGGCCAGCGCGAACAGCAGCCCGGCCAGGTCCAGGCCACCCACCGTGGGCCCGGCCAGGGCAGGCGCTCCGGCGCCGTGGCTGAGTACGGGATGGGCGGCGGCCGCCGGGCCGCCTGCCTGGCTGAGCAGCGCGACCCCGGCCGCCGCCAGCGCGACCCAGGCCAGGTCGAGGGCACGCCGGGTCGCCGCCACGGCCACCGCGAGCGGCCCGAGGAACTCCACCGTCACCGCGACGCCCAGCGGGATGCGAGCGAACGCCTGGTAGATGGAGTAGTTCATGACGGCCAGGGTGAGCCCGAAGGCCACTACCACGGCCCCGTCGGCCCAGGCCCGCCGCCGGACCAGCCCGGTGATCTCCCGGCGCAGCCCCCGGGCCCCCAGCACGGCGAGCAGCAGGGCGGCCGCCCACAGCCGCAGCCCGGTCACCGCGGCCGGGGATACCTGGCTGAACAGCCGGGCGGCCAGGCCCGCTCCGACCTGCACGCACACCACGCCGGTCAGCACGAGCACGGCCGGCGGCGTGGCCCCGAGGGCGGCCTCTGCCCTGGCCTGGGTCACGGCGCCGCTATTCCCAGCGGAACACCCGCGCGGTCACGCTGATCCCGAGCACGGCCCAGACCAGCAGCACGGCCAGGTCCCGCACGGGCAGCCCGCCGGCGTGCTGCAGCACCGAGTGGAGTCCGTCGGACAGCGCCCCGGACGGCAGCAGCCGCAGCAGCGGCTGGGCCCCCGCCGGGAACTTGCTCAGCGGGAAGATCACCCCGCCGACGCCGAGCAGCACCAGGTAGACCAGGTTGGCCGCGGCCAGCGTGGCCTCCGCCCGCAGGGTGCCCGCCAGCAGCAGGGCCAGCCCGCTGAACGCCGCGGTCCCGGCCAGCAGCAGCAGCACGACCCAGGCGGCGGCAGCCGGGCGGGCGTCCGGCCGCCAGCCGAGGGCCAGGCCCACCGCGAGGACCACGACGACCTGGGCGAGCTCGACGACGAGCACGGCGGAGGTCTTCGCGGCGATCAGGCCGTCCCGCCCCAGCGGGGTGGAGCCGAGCCGCTTGAGCACGCCGTAGCGCCGCTCGAATCCGGTCGCGATGGCCTGGCTGGTGAAGGCGGTGGACATGACCGCCAGGGCCAGGATGCCCGGGACCAGGAAGTCGATCCGGGGGCCGGAGCCGGTCTTGATCAGCGGTTCCAGGCTGAACCCGGCCAGCAGGGCCACCGGGATGATCAGGGTGAGCAGCAGCTGCTCGCCGTTGCGGGCCAGCATGCGAAGCTCCAGGCCGGCCTGCGCGGCGATCATCCGGGGCCGCGGCGCGCTCCCGGGATCCGGAACGGGCCAGCTGGCGGCCGTGTCCGCGGTCCGGGCCGGCGGTACCCCTCCGCTCACGAGCGGAGCTCCCTTCCGGTCAGCTCAAGGAACACGTCCTCCAGGGTGCGGCTCTCGATGCGCAGGTCCTGGGCCAGCACGCCGTGCTCGGCGCACCAGGCGGTCACCGCGGCGAGGAGTTGCGGGTCCACCCGGTCGTGCACCTCCACGATGTAGTGCCCGGCCGGGGACTCCTTGGCCGCGCTGCCCGGCGGCAGGGCGGCCATAAGCCCGTCGGTGTCCAGCCCCGGCTCGGCCCGGAACCGCAGCTGCCCGGCGGTCCCGGTCAGGTCGGCGGGCGTGCCCTCGGCCACCACCTGCCCGTGGTCGACCACGGCGACCTGATCGGCCAGCCGCTGGGCCTCATCCATGTTGTGCGTGGTCAGGATGACCGCCGCGCCGGCCGCGCGCAGGCTGCTGATGAGTTCCCAGGTGGCCAGCCGCGCCTGCGGGTCCAGTCCCGCCGTGGGCTCGTCCAGGAACACGAGCTCCGGGCGCCCGATCACCGCGGCGGCCAGGGCGAGCCGCTGCTGCTGGCCGCCCGACATCCGCCGGAACGGAGTGCGCAGGCTGCCGCTGAGGCCCAGCCGGTCCAGCAGCATGGCCGGGTCGAGCGGGTGGGCGTAGAACGCGGCCACCACGCGCAGGTACTCGGCCGGCCGCGCGGCCGGGGGGATCCCGCCGGACTGCAGCATCACGCCCACCCGCGGGCGCAGCTGCCGCGCGTCACGGTCCGGATCGAGGCCCAGGACCCGGACCACGCCATCGTCGGGCCGCCGGTAGCCCTCGCAGATCTCGATCGTGGTGGTCTTCCCGGCGCCGTTGGGGCCGAGGATGGCGGTCACGGCCGCCCTCCCGGCCCGCAGCGAGAGCCCGTTCACCGCGGTGACCCGGCCATATCTCTTGACCAGGCTGGTGATCTCGACTGCGAGTCCGGTACTCACGCACGCGAGTCTAGAGGCCGTGGCGCGCCTCCTCTGCCGGCGGGCTAGCCGGGGAGGGCAAGCCCGCGGACGGCCAGGGCGGCGTCGATCAGCGCCTCGAACAGCCGCGGGTCGTCCCCGGCCTCCGGGTGCCACTGCACCGCGAGCAGGAACCCGGTCCCATCCCCGGCCTCCCGGTCAGGCTCCGCCGCCTCGATCGTGCCGTCGTCCGCCCAGGCGGTCGCGACCAGCCCGTGGCCGAGCCGGCCGATGGCCTGATGATGCGAGGTGGGCACGGCCGCGCGCACCCAGCCGTCCGGCTCCGGCGGGCCGAGGATCCGGCCGGCCGCGCTGTCCGCCGCGATCCGCACCGGATGCGAGGCGTACGTTCCCGGCGCGGAACCGTGGTCGTGGTGGCCCACCTCGTCCGGCAGGTGCTGGCGGAGCGTCCCGCCGCGGGACACGTTGACGATCTGCAGCCCCCGGCAGATCGCCAGGACCGGCA
>JGI20190J14840_1000064_pt1 | contig 12754 bp, 18 predicted proteins | sample NGESurshal072012_6_FD_14840 | JGI IMG/M metagenome (IMG submission 14840) | reverse complement strand
CCTGCTCGCCGGCCTCCGTGCCGGGTGGCCCGGCGGCTGGCCCGCCCGCCTCGCCCCCCGGCACCGCGCCAGAACCAATCCCGCTCGCGGGCGGGCCGCCCGCAGGCACCCCGGCCTCAGGCGGCGCACCTGAATGCTCTTCTTCCTCGAACGATTGACCGGCGACATCCCGTCCGCCGCTGGCATGCAGTCCCGCGGGCCGCAACGTTATCTCCACCCGGCACGTCGGGCTGGCGATCCAGTCCGCCGTGCCGTGCGCCTTGCGCCGGACCCGGACGATGTCCTCGCCGGCCTCGGCGCGGCCGGCCACGAGGATGAGCCGCGCCGGGCTGAGCCCGGCCTGCTCAGCCCGGACGATGACCCGGTCGAGGAGGCGGGCCACCGGCTCGCAGGTCCGCCCCGGGCCGAACCGGAGCCGGGCCTGGGCCCGCATCGCGTCCAGGCCCATGACGGCCCGCAGCGCCACCCGGCCGTCCGGCTCGGCCAGGCGGACCTGCTCCTCGTCCACCCGCAGCTCGGCGGTCAGCGTCCCTGGCTCGCTCACCGGCCGATATCCACCCAGATCATGCCGTCCTCACCGACCTTGCAGCCGAAGACGGTCAGCCGGGCGCTGTCCGGGTTGACCCCGCAGCCCGTGTCCGCGTCGAACTCCCACAGGTGCCGGGCGCAGATCAGCGTCTCGCCGTCGAAGTCTCCCTCGTCCAGCGGCCCGGCCTGGTGCGGGCAGGTGTTGGCGTAGGCGCGGACCTGCCCGCCCACGTTGATGAGCAGCACAGCCTCGCCCTCGACGGTCACGGAGGTCATGTCGCCCTCCCACAGCTCGTCGAGGTTGATCGTCTCGCGCCACCGCTCGCTCCGGGCGGTCTGCTCGGTCGGGGCGCTCTCCACGCTCAGGCCGTCCCCGCCGTCCCGGCGCCAGCCTCCGCCCCCGCCGGGTCGAGCAGGGAGGCCAGGAAGCCCTCGCGGGCCTCGCGGGCGTGCGCGGCGACGTCGCCCGCGCTTCTCCCCTGGTCTGGCAGCGATTCCAGGAACTGGCCCAGCCCGTGCGCGGCGTCATCGGCGAGCGCCGACCAGCGGGTGACCCACGTGCCGAGCACGTCCCGGTTCCCGGCTCGCTGCGTGACCGCGAACTCCGCCAGCCGGTGACTCCACCGGCCGCGCCGCTGGGCGTCGGCGGCCAGGAACGACGTGAGCAGCCAGGTGAGGTCGTCACCGTTGGCCTTAGCCACCTCGCCCAGCTGGGTCAGGAGCACATCGTCAAGGGTCGGGCCCAGGACCAGGTTCAGCGCGGTGAACGCTTCCCCCCAGTCGTAGCTGACCAGCGCGTACTCGACCGCCTTGCGGGCAGGCTGCCAGGCGGGGTTCGCCTCCCACAGCGACCGTTCCGCGGAGCCGATGCCCGAGTCCGGCCGGGCGATCTGCAGCTCCCGGGTCCGGTACGCGACCGTGGTGACCCGGCGCAGGAAGTCGGCGGCCGAGAAGGCCGCCGCGTTGGTGATGTAGGAACTGGGGGCCATGTAGCCGATGTAGGACTCGATCTGCTGGAAGCCGTGGCACAGGTAGCGAGACGGGGTGAGCAGGTGGCCAAGCAGCGCCACCGACCCCGCGGACAGCACGCCGTCCGAACCCGCGTCGGCGTGCGCCTGGAGCACCCCCTGGACCTTCGCCTCCGCCTCGGACTGCAGGTTGACATAGGCCCTATAGGTCAGCGCGTCCGGATCCCGGTACCCGTCCCAGTCATCGGCCTGCAGCGGCGAGTTGTCGCGGTAGGTCAGGAACCACAGGTTGGGCGCGGACGAGGGGTTCTGCTCGAACGCCGCGGCCCGGCCGGCGCGCAGCGTCCAGTTCTGCTTGTGCGTGACGATCTCGTATTCGCTGGGCATCTTGCGCACGTCGCCGAACGCGCTGAACGTGCGGCGCGGCCGGGGCTTGCGCGCGGGGGTCTCGGTCATGCCGGCACCTCCTTCTGGCCCTGGGCCGCCTTCCTGGCGCGGCCGAAGCTCTCCCACGTGATGGCGTCACTGCTGGTGATGGCCCGGCCGCTGAAGGCCGACATCATCGTGCCGAACGACGCGATCTCGAAATCGGCGCCCAGGTAACGGCGCAGCGTCTGCTCGGTCACCCTGATCCGGTCCTCGCCCTGCACCCGGACGTACGCGCCGCGGTCGATGACCTCGATGTCGGTGTCCGGGTTGTCATCCTCGATGGCCGCGATGACCTGCTCGACCTCGTCCCCCATCCGGAGGATGGGGCCCACCGGGTTCTTCATGACCCCTCCGGGATGTCGTACTCGACCGCGACATGGTCGAGCGGCTGGATGCCCGCGGCGGCCACGGTGATGTCGGGCGGCAGCCGCCTGCCCTCGTGGATCACGACCTTGTCGTAGGGCAGCGCGCGGACCCGCCTGCCCTCCACGTGGTGGGCGACCGCCGCGGCGACCTCGCGCATGGTGTTGGCCGTGGTGACCGGCACCAGGATCTGCACGAAGTCGGTGGCGAAGATGGCGTTCAGCGGCACCAGCTGGGGGGCCTGGTCCTCGACGCCCAGTTCTTGGCTCATGACTGGGCCCCCAGCGCGATGCCGTCCACCGGGCGCCCGACGTAGTCCCTGGTCCACGCCTCGTAGTCCGGGTCGTCACCCATCGCGTCGGGTGTCATGCCCATGTAGCCGAGGATCCCGCCGACGTCCATGGGCTGGATCTGCCCGGCCAGGAACCGGTCGACCAGCGTCTCGTGGTTGACGTTGTCCCGGTCCTTCCAGAAGATCTGCCGGCACCCGTTGGTGCAGAAGTGGAACGTCTTCCCGTCATAGCGCAGCGGCCAGTCCCGCACCCGCCACGTGCCGTCCCGGGACTGGGTGGCGTTGCAGCAGGGCAGGTGGCAGGTCATGCACAGCCAGGGCAGCGTCTCCGGCAGCGTGGCTTCCACGTTGTTGGCGTTGACGTTGTCGATCAGGACGTCCCACTTGTCGCCGTAGACCTTCTCCCAGTTCGGGTACTTCTCGGCCAGCCAGGCCCGCTCGTCCTGGCTGACCCCGGCCTTCGGCCGCCACCACAGCGTGGGCCGCCAGTACCACAGCCCCATCTGCAGCCCGTGGTGCCAGATGTCCAGGCCGCGCATGAACTCGTCCCAGAACCACGGCTTGCGGAGCCCGTAGTCCTCGATCGTGCGGACGAACTGGTCGATGACCCACTCCTCCATGAACTCCCGGTAGGACTGCTTCCGGTGCTCCAGCGGGGTGTAGTAGTCCATGGCCGGCCCGGTGAGTGCGGCGAACGCGCGGGCCGAACCCCAGAACGCCTTGTCCACCACCCACTGCGCCCGTACCGGGTCGTGCTCGACCAGGATCTCCAGCGTCGGGCCGCCCTGCTGCGAGTGCCGCGCCTCGTCGGTCTGGATGGAGGAGATCATGTTGGCGAAGTTGACGTCGCCGGACTCCAGGGCGTCCGAGGCCAGGGCCACGAACTGCAGGTTGGTGAACCCGGTCTCGAACGTGAACGGCAGCTCGATGGCCATGTCGACCACGTTCGGCGCGATCATCATGTTGTCGAACAGGTTGCGCAGCGAGATCAGCACCCAGTCGTTGGTGTGGAACGCCTTCTGCGTCCAGTCGTACTGGGCGTCCTTGCCGACGAACTCGTGCCCGAAGAACGTGGTGATCTGGGCGTGCCGGAGCTCGTCGAGCTGGCCGAACGTGGCCATGTTCCGCCACGCCCCGTTCAGCCCGAACCGGGCCATTTTCAGCTCGGCCAGCACGGCGGCGTACTCGACCAGGGCCACCCCGCCAAAGTGCATTTTCGTGGCTGATTTCCAGCCCTCATCGAGATGCTCGAACGTTGACGAGCGCTGCAGCGCGGCCTTCACCGCGTACGCCGAGGCTTCCTTGTCCCGCTGCACGGCCACGTATTCGGGGTAGCTGACCTTGTAGTCCTCTTCCCACGCCGACCAGGCTTCGCGCGGCACCTTGCCGGTGCCGCTGTGCCACTCCGGGAAGACGGCGTCATCGTCTACATAGGTGTAGGTCCAGTCCACGTCGCGGACGAAGCCCTGCCATTCCTCGCGCTTGAGCAGTGCCATGGTTCAGGTCCCCTTCGTCAGTCGACTTCCTCGTGACCGAGCTGCTGGCTGATGCCGGCGTCGTTCCAGTAGCCGGTCATGCTGTCGATGAGCAGGTCCGGCCCAACGTGGAAGACGAACAGGTGCGGCTCGCAGTAGTGCTGGCCGGCTGGCCTGATCAGGCCCCAGGCCAGCTGCTGGGTGCCCTCGATGTCGACCTCGGCGATCACGTCACCGTCGTCGTTCGCGGTCATGGTGTGCACGGTGTTGGTCAGGTCCGGGAACGCGGTGACCAGCCCGGTCCATAGCGGCTTGCCGATCGTGCCGACCTTGCCGTCGCCGCGCAGCACCCGCTGCTTGCCCCACACCTCGACCGGCACGTACGAGAGGCTGGCGTTGATCGAGCACAGGTCGGCCATCCCGTTGATGTCGTGCGCCCGGTAGCGGTCGAAGAACTCGGTGACAACCCCGGCCGCCGACTCGGCGGTGCGCGTTTGTGTCGTGGTCATCGTCATTCCTCCTCAGGCGATGGCGATCGCGTCGAAGCGCTTGACCGCGAGCCGCCGGTACACCTGCTGCTGGCACCAGTACGCGGTCACGCCGGTGATCACGCCGCCGGTCACGGTGAACCGCCACGCCTGGTCGATGTCCAGGTGCTTCTCCTGGTTGATAGCGCCGGCGTAGTCGGCGGACTGGGTGCCCTCCACCTTGATCAGCGTGGTGACCACATCGCCGGTGGTAATGACCCGGCCGGTGGTCACCAGCAGGTCGGGGAACGCCCGGATCATGTCACCGAGCACGACGGCCAGGACACCGGGGCCGCGGCCTCCGATGCCCAGGGGATGCACTGTGACCGCTGCCTGCGGGCTGACTTCGGCGAGTGCGGCGTCGACGTCGTGACGCGCGAACGCGTCCAGGAAGGCCTGCACGGTCGCGGCCGGGCTGGCCGGGGCGGAGGAACCGGGCGCGGTCTCGGTCTGACTGCTGGTCATGAGGGACACTCCTCGATGCTCAGGCGGCGGCGCGGGCCGGGGCCCGCAGGATCTTGATGACCGCGTCCGCGGTGGCCTCGGTCGATCCCGGGTTCTGCCCGGTGATGAGGTTCCGGTCGGCGACCACATGCGAGATCCACGCCGCCGGGCCGTCGTCGAACACGGCGCCCGCGTTCTTCAGCGCGGTGTCCAGGAACCAGGACATGCCCAGCAGGCCGGCCTCGGTCTGGACTTCCTCCTCGTCGGTGAAGCAGGTCAGCCGGTAGCCGTCGAACAGCCACTGCCCGTCGGGGCGTTCCGGCGCGGACAGCAGCAGGGCCGGGCCGTGACACAGCGCCGCGATCGGCGCGGACTTGCGGTGCAGCGCGACCAGCAGCCGGCCGACATCGGGGTTGTCGGACAGGTCCACCATGGGACCGTGGCCGCCCGGCGCGAACACCGCGTCGAACCCGGCCAGCTCCTCATCGCTCAGCGAGGACAGTGCCACCGGGTGCTGGAAGCCCGGGATGGCCTGGAGCGTGGCGAGCCGCTCGGCGGCCAGCCGCTCGCTGTCGGCCTGCTGGGCGTCGATCTCCTCCTGGATCTCCTCCCGGCTCAGGCCGTGCGACCCGTCTTCGGCCATCACGTCCGCGAGCTGCCGGTCCTGCCGCCAGGCCCGCTTCGCGGCCGCGCTGACGATCTGGTGGGCCTGCGCGTGGCTGTAGCCGCGGGATTCGAGCCGGGCCGCCACCCGGCGCGCGCCGGCCAGCCCCAGCTCGGTGTTCTGGTGCAGGGTGATGCGGATGTCGTCCACGTCGTGGGCGAACGTGCGGACCACCGAGGCCAGGTAGTCCTTGTCCTCCTCCGGGTANTGGAAGAACCACGACAGGCCGTACGGGTCCGCGTNGGGCGGCTGGCCGTCCGGGGTGATCACNGTCACGTCGAGCCCGGCCGCGNCGAANCGCTGGTACGGCTTGAGCGCCTCCTCGGCGAAATAGCCGGTCGGGTGCGGTGTCCCGTCCGCGAGGGTCATCTCCCTCGCACTGGTCACTAGGTACGCAATCCGGGTCATCGGCTACCTCCACGGCGAGGGCGTTGTCCTGGCGAGTGTCCTTGTGGCATAAGTCACGTTCTGGTGACTCTGCCATCACCGCGCCGGGACAGCCATGCCCTGGGATAGCGATTTTCTGCTGAGCTCTTGCCCATTCCGCCAGGCAGCCCCCATGGAGCATGCTGGTACTCAGCGGGCAAGGAGGCATCGCGATGAGTTCTGGGCAGCTCGACCGGCCGGTGACGTCAGGCGACCTGATCGCCGAGCTCGCCGCCCGTGCCCCGGCTGCGGGGGCCAACGCCGGAGCCTGGCCGGGCCTGACCATCTACCGGTTCACCGCCCCGGCCGGGCCGAGCTGGGAGGAAATCCAGTCGCTGTCGCTGTGCATCGTGGCCCAGGGGCGCAAGGCGGTCACCGTCAACGGCGAGACGTACCTCTACGACCCGTTCCACTATCTGGTGCTGAGCAGCCACCTGCACTTCCAGGCCGAGATCCTGGAGGCCTCGCCGACCCGGCCGTTCCTGTCGTTTGTGCTGCAGATCGAGCCGGCCCTGGTCCGCCGGGTGTCCAGCGACATGCTGGAGCGCCGTACCACGGTGTTCCGGTCCCGTCTTGGCGAGGCCCGGGCCCCGGACCGCCCGGCCCTGGTGTCCGCCCTCGACCAGGAACTGCTCGGGGCGGTGCTGAGGTTCCTGCGCGCGGTAGGGACGGACGCCGACCGGCGGGTGCTGGCCCCGCTGTACCTGCAGGAGATGGTCTACCGGGTGCTGCAGCGCGAGCAGTTCGCCCGGCTGCTCGCGATCGCCGCGGCGGAGGCGGCCACCAACCCGGTGTCCGCGGTGCTGGACTACGTGCGGGCCCACCTGTCCGAGCCGCTGACCGTGGCGGACATGGCCGAGCAGGTCAGCCTGAGCCCGTCAGCGTTCGCCCACCTGTTCCGGGACGTCACCGGCCGGTCGCCGTACCAGTTCCTGAAGGAGATGCGGCTCGACCGGGCCCGCGAGCTGCTGGTNGACCGGAACCTGNCCGTGGCCCGGGTNTCCAAGGAGGTGGGCTACGCCAGCGTCTCGCACTTCATCAGTGAGTTCCGCGGCCGGTTCGGCGTCACCCCCCGCACCTACTGCGACATGAACGCCATGAACCGCGAGCTGGGCGCGCGGCGGTAACGAGGGTCCTCAGCACGCCGAAGACACCATGGTCGCGCTGCTGGGCCCAGCGGCTCCGGCAAACCCTTGGCATCCCCTGGTGCGCAGGCATCAGACTAGGCGGGTACTTCTGGGCCCGCGCGCGGTGCAACCGGGGAGGCTAACGATGATGACCGGCGGCGTCGAGATCCGCGGGCCCCGGCTGCTGCTCCGGCCCATGCGGGCTAGTGAGATCGACGAGGAATGGCAGGCCATGGTCGACGCGGATCCCATGGTCATCGCCGGGCTGCCCGACGAGTCAGCCTTCCGCGCGCGGCTGCGGCGTTCGGGCCGCCTGGACGACGGCGAGATCGACCTGGCCATCGACCTGGACGGAAGGCTGATCGGGCGCATCCAGACGTTCGTCCCCCCGGGCCGCCCGCGACCCCCGGGGACCTTCGACGTGGGAATCGGGCTGCGCGAGCACGCCCGGGGCCAGGGTTACGGCCGCGAGGCACTGGACCTGNTCACCGGCTGGCTGTTCGGGCANGCCGCGGCNGAGGTCGTCGAGGGCTCCACCGACCCCGCGAACGCCGCCATGCGCGCGGTCTTCCAGCGGGCCGGGTGGACCTTCGCCGGGCCGGTGACCGAGGTGGGCCGCGAGTGGGACCAGTACCGGATCACCCGGGACGACTGGGCTAGCGCGGAGCGGGCCGCTGCGCGAAGAAGGGGGCGGACTGCTTATTGAACAGCAGCACAATGGCCCCCAGCCCGGCCAGCCAGACGAGGACGCCGACGATCACCGCACCGACGGCATGGATCCGGGCAAAAGAGGCGATCAGGTCAAGGGTGTTGATGGCGAAGAACACCGCGGCGACGATCCGGGCCCACCGGCGGCCCCGGCCGTTGGCCCAGGCCATCCAGAGCCACAGGCCGACCGCGATGACGCCCCCGATCACCGAGGTGACCACGGCGGCCACCTCGGCGTTGTGCACCTGCGTCGAGGTGTAGTGAGGGTATTTCGTGAGGATGGCGCCCTTGAGGCTGGCGATGCTCACCAGGGTGACGATGACCACCACCGCGCTCAGCGCGGCGCCGGCGTACATGAGCCGGACCGCGTTGCGGACCGAAGCCGGCGGTTCAGCGCGGGACGGCTCCGGCACCGAGCCCTCTGGTGCGGACGGGTAAGGCTGGTACATCGCTGCTCCCCGTAGGCCATAGCCGGCCAGCAAGCGGACTGCTCCCCCGGTGAGCTGCGGCCGGCCGCCGGGCCGCACAACTAAGTCCTCCGGCCAGGCTACGCCGCCCCCGTGCAGCCATTCAGCCTGATTTGTCTTGCTTTGCCAGGACCTGGGCCAGCATTTCCTCGATCCGGTCCAGCCGCCGGCCCAGGTCCGCCTTTTCCTGGTCGGCCTGTTCTTCCACGAAGTAACTCGCGATCGTCGCGGTCAGCGCCCCGATCAGGCCGATGCCGACCAGCATGAGCACCACGGCCACGCAGCGGCCGCCGCTGGTGACCGGGTAGTAGCCGCCGTACCCCACCGTGGTCACGGTGACGATGGCCCACCAGAGCGATTCGCCGAAGTTGTGGATGTTCGTGCCGTGCGCGTGCTCCTCGAAAGCCAGTTCCACGCCCGACGCGACCACCACGATCCCGGTCGCGGCCAGCAGGACGAAGTGCAGGCCCCGGTGGGTGAGGATCTCCCGGACCCGCTTCAGCGCGTTGAGGAGGACCACGCCGGCCCGGGCCAGGTTGAACAGGCGCAGCAGCCGGAGGGCCCGGAGCGGCCGGAGCAACGGCAGGACCACCACCGCGAGATCGACCAGATGGTGGGTGACGAACCGTTTGCGGAGCGGGACCAGGTACAGCCGGACCAGGTACTCGGCCGCATAGACCGCCCACACGCCGGCGTCGATGAGGTTGAATACGTGGTCGACGCTGGCCGGGAGGTGCACCACGAGCGGGAGCACCAGCACCGCCAGCCACAGCACCGCCAGAAGGGTCAGCGGCAGGTCGGTGGCGGCTGAGAAGCGGTCGTACGCGCTCTGGGACCGGGCCAGCGCGGACACCTGCCGGAACGCCACTCCGCCCCCATCCGGCTCCCCGTAATGAACAGATCACCCTAAGTGTTTCCCGGTTCGCGGCCTGCTACCCGGGTGAACCGGGCGCTGGGGCCGCCGCGCAGCTGCCCGGGCGGGAGCTTCCGGCCGCATACGACGAGCGCGAGATCCTGGGCCGAGCCGGACACGGGCTCTCCGGACCCGAACGACCAGTCGAGGTCGTCGGCCCGCAATTGCACCCCGCCGAGATCGGCGCCGAAGAACCGGACCGATTTGGCGGCGGAGATGCCGTCCAGGACGATCGCCAGGCGTTCCGGGGGAACGCGGCGGCCGAGGCCCAGGGCCACGGTGATGTCCAGCCCGTGGATCACATCGTGGGTCAGCGCACCCTGGTAGCCGCCGCCGGGCGGCTTCCACGGATGGTCTTCGTTGTCCCGGAGGGCCGCGGCCAGCTGGCTGGGCGGGGCCGTCCCGTCCCGGCGGGCACAGCGGTCGGCCATCCGGCTGAAACTCCCGCGCGACCTGATCATCTCGGCCGCGAACCGCGGCAGCCGGTACCGGAACGGCATCGTGATGTGCGCGACGACTTCGCGGACCCGCCACCCGGCGCACAGCGTCGGTGAGTCCCACGCCTGCGCCGGCAGGCCGGCCAGGACCGCGGCCAGATCCCGGCGCTCCCCGGCGATCAGCCTGGTGATGTCCGTGGCCGGGGCGTCGGCGGCGGTCATCGCGGCAGCCCCGTGCCGGGGCCGGCAGTGAGGGCCGCGAGGTACCGGGCGAAGCGGTCCAGCGAGGTGAGGAAGCCGGCCTGGGCTTCCGGGGACCGGAACGCGTCAGGCACCCGGACCTGGCGGATCTCGACCCCGGTGCGGGCGCCGAGGTCCGTGAAGGTCACGGTCACCGTCATCCCGGAGTGGGACTCGGTCCACACCAGCCGTTCCGGCTCCACCACCTCGTCGAACACCGCCCGCGTGGGATAACGGCTGCCGTCGGCGTCATTGATCATGACGGTCTCGAACGGTCCGCCCGGCCGCGCGTCCACCGTGATGTGCTCGACCGGGGCGCTGGTCCCGGCCGGGCCCCAGAAGTGGGTGAGGTGCTCCGGCCGGGTCATGCACTGGAACACGAGCTCGCGAGGGCCTCGAAGACCCTGGTGAAGACGAGTTCAGCCGGTCCCGCCGTGGTGTCGCTCATCGCCGGATCCTTTCGTTCGCAGGTCCCGGGCCGGCCGCGGGGCCAGGCCCGGGGGCGCCGGTCGGGGCGCGCTGGATTTCGCGCAGGTGGGCGTCGAGCTTGTCGAACCGCTCAGCCCAGATCCGGCGGTGGTCGTCGATCCACGCGGCGGCGGAGTCGAGCGCCCCGGCCTCGAGATGGCAGGGCCGGAACTGGGCCCGCCGGGTCCGCGAGATCAGCCCGCAGCGTTCGAGCACCTTCAGGTGCTTGGAGATCCCGGGCAGGGTCAGGTCGAAGGGTGCGGCGAGTTCGTTCACCGTGGCATCTCCCTGCGCCAGCCGGGCCACGATGGCCCGGCGGGTGGGATCCGCCAGGGCCGTGAAGGTGGCATCGAGCTGCTCCTGCGCCACCGCTGGGCCAGCACTGGGCATCTGACCTCCCGCAACTGTGATCTCTTCCCAGTATTTGACCACTCAGTTAATTAGCTGTCAAGTTAAATACGTGGCGGCATCCGACCGCAGGTCACGGCGCCTGGTACTGGAGGACTTTGCGCAAGTAGGCCGCGGAGTCCTCGTAACCCAGGGCCCGGTAAAAGGGGGCGGCCCGGCGGGTGGCGAGCGCAACCAGCGTGCAGCCATGCTCGGCGGCCCACCGCTCGAATGCGCTCATCAGGGCCCGGCCCAGGCCGCGCCCGCGGCACTCCGGACGGACCAGGATCTCCTCGACCCAGCCCACCGGCCCGTTCGCGTAGAACGTGAGATGCCGGAACCCGAGCACGTAGCCCAGGCACTCGCCGTCCTCCGCCGCCACGAGCAGGCAGGCGTCCTGGGAGGCGACCAGGGCCGGGTAGGCCAGGTCGAACTTCTCCCTGGAAAACGGGAACGACTGCGCCAGCTCACCCGCCAGGCCCGCGACGGCGCCCGCGTCGCCGGTGCGGGCGCGCCTGACCTGAACCCGCGAACCATCCACCCGGTCATGATCTCCCAGGGCGGGACGGCTGTACCGTGCCGTCATGGCTATCTCGTTCAATGAGGAGACACTCAGGCTGCTGGACGGGCCGAATTACGCGGTCCTGGCCACCATCAACCGCGACGGGAGCCCGCACAGCTCCGCGATGTGGGTCGGCCGCGACGGGGATGACCTGGTGTTCTCCACCCTGGAAGGACGCGTGAAGCACCGCAACATGCTCCGCGACCCGCGGGTCAGCGTCAGCGTCCTGGACTCCGCGGACCCGGAGAATTACGTGGAGCTCCGGGGCCGGGTGACGATGACCCCCGACCCCGGCCGGCTGCTGCACATCCAGCTGTCCCACAAGTACGACGGCACCGACCCCGGCCCGGACGCGCCGGGCAGGCACCGCGTGATCGTCCGGATGGCAGTGGAGAAGGTGGCCGGGCACGCCGCATAATCCATGATCGCCTACGAGTGGCGCGGCCCTTTCGACAGCCGCGAGGTGAGTGCGCTGCACGCGGAGGCTTTCGGTGGCCAGGGCGGCAGCGGCGGCGCGGATGATCAGGGTGGCTGCCCCCGGGACTGGCGGGCCCAGGTGGGACGCCACAGCCTCGGCTGGGTCTGCGCACGAAATGGGGATGATCTCGCCGGGTTCGTCAACGTGGCCTGGGACGGAGGCGCCCACGCCTTCATCCTCGACACCATGGTCGCCGCCAGAATGCGGCGGCGGGACATCGGTGCCGGGCTGATGGCCCTGGCGATCCAGGAAGCGCGCCGCGCGGGCTGCGAGTGGCTGCACGTCGACTTCGAGGAGCACCTGCGGCCCTTCTACCTCGGCGGCTGCGGATTCACCCCCTCCGCCGCCGGCCTCATCGCCCTGTAACCTGCGCCGCCGCGCCCCTCCCGCCCACGTTTACGACCAGCACCAGGACACCTTCAGCCGCCGGACACCTCCCCGACCCAGATATCGGTTGTGCCTGGATCAGCCTGGCCGCCGGCGGGCAGGGTCGACACCATGAACGATTCCACTGCACTCGTTACCGGCGCCAACAAGGGCATCGGCAAGGAAATTGCCCGCCAGCTCGCGGCCGCGGGGTTCACGGTGTACGTCGGCTCCCGCGACCCGGAGCGCGGCCAGCGGGCCGCTGACGAGATCGGCGGCGGAGCCCGGCTCCTCGTGCTCGACGTGACCGAGGCCACGAGCATCGCCGACGCCACGCGGCAGGTCGACGATCTCGACGTCCTGGTCAACAACGCTGGCATCATGGTTGACGGCCGGACGCCGCCCGAGGCGGACGTGGACAGCTTCCGCCGGACGTACGAGACGAACGTGTTCGCGGTCCTCGCGGTCACCAACGCCTTCCTGCC
>JGI20190J14840_1000058_pt1 | contig 13488 bp, 14 predicted proteins | sample NGESurshal072012_6_FD_14840 | JGI IMG/M metagenome (IMG submission 14840) | reverse complement strand
CCCGCCACGGCTTCGGTAGCATCCTGATCGAAAAGGTTGTTGCACAGGATTTTGGAGCGCAGCCAAAGATCAGGTTTGCGCCTGAAGGCTTGAGCTATGAGATCGATGCGCCGCTCATGGGCATGACGGCCGGCAATGCGTCAGCAATCTGATAGTTCCTGAGCGATGCGCAGCTTCGTGCTTGGGCCGGAGTTAGATCGCAACCACGAATGCCTTGCTGGACTCGCAATTTGCGCATTCGAAGATGCGCAGGTCAAAGCCCGGCGGTCCGGGCTCGATGCGCGACAGCCTCATCGGCTTGCCGCACTTCCCGCACGCCAGAATCCCGATCTCCGCACGGGAGAATAGTGGGTCAGGATGGTGAGTGGATGGCATGACACTTCCCTTGCATGGGCCGCAGCTCAGCGAGCCAAGAGTTGCGAGGCTTCTAATTCGGCGGTCTTAGCTCCCCCGCAATCCACCTTTGCGCGCCGGATTTCATCGGGTCGCGTGCGACAATCTCGGTGTCTACGTGATCACACTTCTCGCATTCGAAGGTCCGGAAGTCGTATCCGGAAGGGCCGGGCACGGTCCGAGCAAGCACCATGCGAGTCTGGCAGCAAACACAACGGGGACGTTCAATAGCGCTCAGCAGGACACTGAAATGTGAAGATGGGGATTTGGGCATGAGGGCTCACCTATTTATCAGGCGGGAGCACAACACTCTCGGTCACCGGGAATTGCCTATACCGAGCGGTGATGAAGGAAACCTGCACCTGTCAAATCTGGCCCGCTGTTCCATATTGACCAACTTCCAGGATTTCCCCCTTTTTCCGTGTTCCACACCGTGGGATCGCGTGACGGCACTGGCCTTCGCCATATTCGCAACGGTGCGATATAGCCGGGTAATCCCTTGAATATTTTGGAATTTATCCCTAGCAGTCGGCATCAATCTATCCCCGTTGGGCCCCCCAGTACGGCATTTTATTTGGAACGGTGGCGGCTTATAATTGCTGCGCCGCGCTCCTTCGGCGAGGCCACAGGACGAAATCGCGACATGGCAAGTGAGCCAACCAACGACTCGTTTGACCCTCTGGCGTTTCTCGCCAAAGTTGGGACAGGCAAAACGATATCGGTCTATCGAAAGGATCAGGTCATCTTCGCCCAAGGTGAGGTGGCGGATACGGTATTTTATATTCAGAAGGGCAGCGTCAAGGTTGTCGTTCTGTCTGACCAGGGCAAGGAAGCGGTTGTCGGGATTTTAGAGCCCGGTCAATTCTTCGGCGAAGGGTGCATGAACGGTCACGCGCTACGAATCTCGACCAGCACGGCGCTGGAAGAATCCCTGATCACCGCGATATCGAAGCCGGCAATGATTGGGGTCCTGCATGACGAACCGAAATTTTCGGAGCTGTTCGTGGCTTATCTTTTGACCCGAAACAGCCGGGTTGAAGAAGATTTGATCGATCAATTATTCAATTCGAGCGAAAAGCGGCTCGCGCGGCTTCTGCTTCTGCTGGCGAACTTTGGCAAGGAAGGCAATCCAACGCCTATCCGTCCGACTATCAGTCAGGAAACCCTGGCTGAGATGATCGGCACAACGCGATCCCGAGTGAGCTTTTTTCTGAACAAGTTCCGCAAACTGGGCTTTATTAGCTACAACGGAAAAATTGAAGTTCATAGTTCGCTGTTGGATGCGGTGCTGCGCGAAAAGCCTCAGCTTCAGAGGGATGAGAAAACCGATAGCGCTTGAGTTCACGCGCGATGTGCCGCGTTGGATCGACCCCGCGCCAGCGATCATTCCGTCTTGCGGAAATACGGCAATGCGAAGTGACCCGGATGACCGCCGCGCATGGCCGCGGCTTGCCGCTGCGGATGGCTTGCGGCATGATCGCGGCAACAGAAACTGCGGCCTTAGCAAATGCGCCGCATCGCCAGGGAGGATGACATGAAACGCGCTCTTGCCGGTGTTCTCGCATCGGTATTGGCCCTGGCCGCGCCCGCGGCGATGGCGCAGGACAAGCCGCCGCTGAAACTCGGCGGCATCCTCGACATGTCCGGTCTGTATGCCGACATCACCGGAGCGGGCAGCGAAACCGCGGCCAAGATGGCGGTCGAGGATTTCGGTGGCGAGGTGCTTGGCCGCAAGATCGAGGTCGTGGTGGCGGATCACCTCAACAAGCCCGATCTGGCCGCCAACATCGCCCGCGACATGTTCGACAATCAGGGCGTCGAAATGCTCTTCGACGTGGCGGCGTCCGCGACCGCGCTGGCCGCCGGAGAGATCGCCAAGGCGCGCAACAAGATCGTCATCTTCAACGGACCCGGATCGATCCGCCTCAGCAACGAAGCCTGCGGTCCCTACACCGTGCACTACGTGTTCGATACCTTCGCGCAGGCCAATGTCACCGGGCTTGCCGCGGTGAAATCCGGCCTTGATAGCTGGTTCTTCATCACCGCCGACTACGCATTCGGACAGGATCTGGAAAAGGACACCACCAATGTCGTGGTGAAGAACGGCGGCAAGGTGCTGGGCAGCGTCCGGCACCCGCTCAACACCTCGGACTTCTCGTCCTATTTGCTGCAGGCGCAAGCCTCGAAAGCCAAGGTGATCGGGCTCGCCAATGCCGGCGGCGACACCATCAACGCGATCAAGCAGGCCTCCGAATTCGGAATCGTCAAGGGCGGCCAGAAGCTGTCGCCGCTGCTCGCCTTCGTCACCGACATCGACAGCCTCGGGCTTGAAACCGCGCAGGGCCTGTTGCTCGCCGAAGCCTTCTATTGGGATCTCAACGATCAGACCCGGGCGTTTTCCAAGCGCTTCATGGCGCGCGTCAAGCGGATGCCGACCTCGGTGCAGGCCGGCGTCTATTCGTCGGTCGTGCATTATCTCCAGGCGGTAAAGGCCGCCGGCACCACCGACTCCGCCGCTGTCATGAAGATCATGAAGGCGACCCCGATCAACGACATGTTCGCCACCAACGGCCGGATCCGCGAGGACGGCCGCATGGTGCACGACATGTATCTGTTCGAGGTCAAGAAGCCGTCGGAATCCAAGGGCCGCTGGGATGACTACAAGCTGCTGGCGACCATCCCCGGCGACGACGCGTTCCAGTCGCTCGAACTGTCGCGCTGCCCGCTGGTGAAGAAATAGGCTCTCCGCGGTGCGCGAACCACTCATGGTCGTCATCGCGAGGAGCGCAAGCGACGAAGCGATCCAGAGTCGAGCATGACGTCAGATGGATTGCTTCGCTTCGCTCGCAATGACGTTCACAAAGCGAGAGAGAAACCGATGAACGAAATGGTCCTGCAAAAACTCGATCAGGGACTGCTTACCATCATCATGAACCGCCCGGACCGGCGCAACGCCCTTAACCCGGACATGACGCGCGGCCTGGTCGAGGCGGCGCGCCACGCGGCGGAGGACCACGAGGTGCGCGCGGTGCTGCTGCGGGGCGCGGGTGGCACCTTCTGCGTCGGCGGCGATGTGAAGTCGATGGCGGAGGGCCGCGCGCCGCTGTCATTCGAAGCCAAAATGGCCAATCTGCGATGCGGCATGGAAGTCTCCCGCATCCTGCACGAGATGCCGAAGCCGGTGGTGGCGCAGCTCGATGGTGCCGCCGCCGGCGCCGGGCTTTCGATCGCGCTGGCCTGCGACCTCCGCGTCGCCAGCGCCTCGGTCAAGATCACCACCGCGTTCGCCAAGGTCGGACTGTCGGGCGATTACGGCGGCACCTATTTCCTGACCCATCTGCTCGGCAGCGCCAAGGCACGCGAGCTTTATTTGATGTCGCCGGTGCTGACGGCGGCGGAAGCCCTCGCGCTCGGCATGGTGACGCGGGTCGTCCCCGACGCCGAGGTCGAAGCGGTCGCGCACGATCTGGCGATGTCACTGGCGCAGGGCCCGTCGGTGACGCTGGGTTACATCAAGCGCAACATCAACAACGCCGAGCATCTGTCGCTGGAGGCCTGTTTCGACGCCGAGGCGATCCATCACTCGCGCGCCGGCGAGACCGCCGATCACAAGGAAGCCGCCAAGGCGTTCGTCGAAAAACGTAAGCCGGTCTTCCACGGCCATTGACGAATATCGGGACGATCGAGATGTATCTGCGGCTACGCCAAATCTGCCTGGTCGCGCCGCATCTCGAGCCGGTCATCGGCGATATCGCCGGCATCATGGGCCTGAGCGCCTGTTACCGCGACGGCAACGTCGCCAAATATGGCCTCGAGAACGCGCTGTTGCCGGTCGATACCATCCTTCTGGAAGTGGTCGCGCCGCTTCAGGCCGGCACCGCGGCGGGACGTTTTCTCGACAAGACCGGCGGCCGCGGTGGCTATATGGCGATCTTCTGCTGCGACGATCCCGATGCGCGGGGCAGGCACGCCGCCGCCCTCGGCGTGCGCACCGCCAATGTCATCGATCATCCGCCCTATCACGGCGTGCAATTGCATCCGCGCGATTGCCGCGCGGCCTTCATCGAATTCAACCACACCGACGGCAGTGACGACGTGCTTGGACCGTATCCGCCGGCCGGGCCGGACTGGCAGCGGTCCATCAACACCGATGTGACGCAGGCCCTCATCGCGGTCGAGATGCAAAGCCCGGAGCCGCAGGGGTTGGCCGAGCATTGGGGCCGTATTCTCGGGATTGCCGCCGGCAAAAATCAGCGTGGCGAGCCAGAGCTGAAGCTTCCCAATGGCGAATTTTACTTCGTCAGGGGCGTCAGCGACCTGATGAGCGGCCTGACCTTCCGGGTCCGCGACGTTGCGAAGGTGTGCGATGCCGCCGCGGCAAGGGGCTACGCCGTCGCGGATAACGCGTTCGTGCTCGGCGGCGTGACTTTCCGCCTCGTCGCGTGACGTCGCGGCCGTCGTCCCCGAAGGCGGGGACCATAACCACCGGTGCCCGTTGTCGGCACCGCTGCGGCCCAGCTTGCGCAACATGGACCGTCTGGGTTACGGGTCCCGGCTCGCGCTCGCTTCGCCTCGCTTGGCCGGGACGACGAGATTACCGTCCCTTGAAATTGGCGACCCGGCGTTCCTCGGTGGCCTTGATGCCTTCCTTGAAATCCTCGGTCGCGCGCAGTCTTGTTTGTTCGGCGAGCTCATGGTTGGTGGCGGCCATGACGCGGTCGGCGAGGCCGGCGCGCATGGTGGCGCGGGTCGAGAGCAGGCCGAGCGGCGAACATTCGGCGATTTCGGCGGCGAGCTTCATGGCCTCGGCCCGCACCTGATCCCGCGGGACGCAGACATTGGCGAGGCCCATCCGTGTGGCTTCCTCGCCGGTGACCCGCCGGCTGGTGTAGAAGATCAGTTCCGCATTGTTCTGTCCGACCAGTTCGGGAAGCGTGGCCGTGAGCCCGAACCCGGGATGGAATCCGAGCTTGGTGAAATTCGCGGCAAACCGCGCCTCGGGGCAGGTGACGCGAAAATCTGCCGCGACCGCGAGGCCCAATCCGCCACCGATGGCCGCGCCATGAACCGCCGCGACGATCGGCTTTTTGGCGCGGAAGATCCGCACCGCCTGGATGTAGAGATGGTTGATCTGGCCGAGGCTCGAGGCCGGGTCCGACTTCTCGCGGGCCTCCGCCGCCTGCCGCGCCGGATCGTTGAAATTGGCGCCGGCGCAGAACGCCCTGCCCTGGGCGGCGAGAACCGAGGCCCGGATCTCGATATCGCGGTCGAATTCCTCCAGCGCGTCGGCGATCTGGTTGATCAGCGATATATCGAAGAAGTTCAGCGGCGGCCGCCGGATCTCGATGGTGCCGACGTGCCCGGTTTTATCGACGCCGATGTCCGTGTATTTGCTCATGGAGGTCCTCGTTGAATTAGCGCAAGCCGAGGCCGCGCGCGATGATGCCGCGCAGCACTTCTGTGGTGCCGCCCTGGATAGTGAGCTTGGGCGCGACCTTCATCGCATACGGCAATACGGTGTCGAGAATTTCGTGATTGCTGGCATCGGGCTCGACGAACGCCGCCAGATCGCGCACCCGCTGCGGCAGTTGCTGCTCCCAGATGGTGCCGATGTCCTTGACGATCGAGGCTTCGACCACCGGCTCCTTGCCGGCGTGTAGCATGCCCGCGACCGAGACCGACATCCGGCGCATGGTGTGAAGCTGCGCGACCAGCCGGCCGATGCCTTCGGCGCCGCGATTGTCGGGTTGCTCGCCGAGCGCGCGGACCATTTCGGTCAGCACATAATAGGTTTCCAGAAAGCGCTCCGGTCCGCTGCGCTCATAGGCGAGTTCGCTGGTGGCCTGCTTCCAGGCGCCGTCGATCTCGCCGAGCAGGTGATCGTCCGCCACGAACGCGTCCTGGAACACGACCTCGTTGAACTCGGACTTTCCTGTCAGTTGGGCGATCGGGTTGACCTTGATACCCGGGGTCTTCATGTCGACCAGAAACTGCGTCAATCCGTGCCGCCGGTTTTCCTTGGTCGGGGGCGAAGTGCGGAAGATCGCCAGCATGTAATTGGCAACCTGCGCCGACGAGGTCCAGATCTTGGTGCCGTTGATCAGCCAGCCGCCGTCGGTCTTGGTCGCCCTGGTCTTGGCGGCGAACAGATCCGAGCCGGAATTGGGCTCGCTCATGCCGATCGAGAAACACACCTCGCCGCGGCAGATGCGCGGCAGGATATCCATCTTGATATGCTCGGGCGCATATTTCAGCAGCACCGGGCCGCTCTGCCGGTCGGCGACGAAGAAGCGCCGGGTCGGCGCGTTGGCGACGCGCATTTCCTCGGTCACCACATAGCGCTCGAGAAAGCTGCGCTCGTGGCCGCCATATTTCTTCGGCCAGGTCATGCCGATCCAGCCGCGCTCGCCGACGCGCTTGCTGAACCCGGGAACGTCGTTGTCGCCGCCTTGCGGGCTGTGCGGGTCGAAGGTGCCAGCGGCGATTTCCTCGGCCAGAAAAGCCCGCACTTCCTTGCGCAGTTTTTCGCATTCAGCCGGCAGGCGGATGGGATCGAAACGGAGGGCTGCGGTCATTTTCAAACTCGACTCTTGTCCACGCGAAGATGTTCAGGGTCAGCGCGAGGCGACCAGCGGCCACAATTCATCGGCGCCGCGGGCGGCGATGCGCTTGCCCAATTCCACCGCCCAGTAGCTCTCATGGCCGAAATCGTCACGCCATGCCAGTGCGCGCATCGTGTAGCGATGCAGGATATGTTCAAGCGTGTAACCGATCGCACCGTGAACCTGATGGGCGATCGCGGCGCCCTTTTCGGCGGCCTCGGCGCAGCGAATCTTCGCCGCCGTCGCTTCCAGGAAAACCGCATCGTCGAATTTCGAGGCATTGGCAATCGTGTCGGCCGCCGAGCTCGCCGCGGTCATCGCCGCCGCGGTCTCCCCGGCCAGCCTGGCGAGATTGTGCTGCACCGCCTGGAATTTCGAGATCTTCTTCTCGAAGGCGACGCGCTCATTGGAATAGCGCACGCTGATGTCGAGCATCGATTCGAGGCTGCCTGCGATTTGCAGGCTTCGCGCCACGGCCCCCATCAGCATCAACGCGGTCTGATCGAAACCCTTTGGCGCCGGCTTGATCGCGATGGGAGAAGTGTTGGTGAACGTCACGGTATCGCTGCCGTCGCTGGCGAGATTGAGGCCGGCCTCGATCCGGCAGCCGGCCGCATCGACCAGCGCAATCGAGAGTCCGCCGGTGCCCTGTGCCAGCACCGCAAAATGTCTGGCGTCCCTGGCAAAGGGAACGCCGCGCGCGCGACCGGACAGGGTGCCGTCGGCGTTGAGCGCGATGCGGTCCTTGGGGTTGGCCGGGGCCACCGTCATCGCTCCTTCGGGCGAAGCAATCCCGGCCTGCGACAACAGCCATCCCGCCAGCATGGTCTCGGCGAGCGGCACCGCGATCGCGAAACGACCGGCCGCGCTCAGCACGCTGAAGCCTTCGGCGAGGCTCGCGCCGGAGCCGCCGCAATCCTCGGGAACCCATGCCAGCGGCAGCCCGGCCTCGCTCAGCGCCCGCCAGAGCGGCAGCTTCCAGTCGCCTTTCTTGTCGCGGTTGATGGTTTGCGCGTCGGCGAGGTCGGCGAATATCTTCTCCGCCGTCTCCGCGACAATGTTGTCACTCTCCGCCACGGCGTTCCCCGCTTCTCGATTGGCACATCGCATCCGGGCATTCCGCCGGGCGCCTTGTGCGCTGTTTTCTTGCACGGCATGATGGGGAAAAGCCATCGTCATGACAAGCGCAGATGTCCGCAGCGTCGCCTGCAAGGCCGACATGAAGCCTCGGAATACGCGGGAATTCCGCGCAACGGAGTTTCGCCGATTTGCAGCCGATCCACCGCGCGATATGGTAGATCGCGCAAGGGGCGGGTCAGCCTGAAAGGCAATCAAGAGGAAATACGGATGTCGAAGGATGGATTGTGTGCGATCGTAACCGGTTCAGCGTCGGGTCTTGGGGCCGCGACCGCCACCATCCTGGCAAAAGGCGGCGCGCGCGTCGTCGTCAACTATTCTTCGAGCCGGAAGGAAGCCGAAGAGACCGCCGATCTCTGCCGCAGCGCCGGTGGCGAGGTCGTCGTGGTGCAGGGCGATGTGTCGCGCGACGAGGATTGCCGGAAGATCGTCGCCGCCGCGGCGCCCTGGGGCCGCCTCGATGCCTTGGTCAACAATGCCGGCACCACCAAACATGTCGCCCATGAAGATCTCGACGGATTGTCGGCGGAAGATTTTCAGCGGCTGTTCGGGGTCAACACCATCGGCCCGTTCCAGATGGTGCGGGCGGCGCGAAGCCTGCTCGAGGCGGCCGCCAAGGCATCCGGCCGTGCCTCCGCCGTCGTCAATGTGTCGTCGGTGGCCGGCATCAGCGGCATCGGTTCGTCAATCGCCTATGCCGCGAGCAAGGGCGCGCTGAACACCATCACCTATTCGCTGGCGCGCGCGCTGGCGCCGCTGATCCGCGTCAACACCGTCTGCCCCGGCTATATCGATACGCCCTGGTTCACCAAGGGCCGCGGCGTCGTGGGGGCGGCCAAGGTCCGCGATTCCGTGGTGTCGAGGGTGCCGCTCAAACGGGCCTCGACCGCGGAAGACATCGCCAACCTGGTCTGCTTCCTCGCCACGCCGCCATCGAGCAACATGACCGGCGAAGTGGTCCGGATGGATGCCGGCATGCACCTGATTACGTGAGACAGCTTTTCAGAGCGTCATTGCGAGGAGCCAACGGGTCCCGCCTTCGGCGGGCCCGATGGTAAACTCCGCGACGAAGCAATCCAGTTTCCCGTCATTCCGGGGCGCGTGGAGCGCGAGCCCGGAATCCATAACCCCCGATCGTGGTTATGGATTCCAGGCCTGCGCCAAGCGGCGCATCCCGGAATGACGGAAAGTCCAGCGCAGCGCGCGCTACTTTGCGCCCGGGTCGGAGATCACGCGGCGCGCCACCAGCCTGTTCCAGATGAACAGCACCACCAGCGCGCCGATCGTGGCGGTGATGAAGCCGGCGCCTTGGTTCGGGCCGTAATGGCCGATGGCCTGGCCGATGAAGGTGGCGAGAAACGCGCCGGCGATGCCGAGCACAGTGGTCAGGATGAATCCGCTGGGATTGTTCGGACCCGGCGAGAGCAGCCGCGCGATAATTCCTGCGATAAAGCCGACAATGATGATCCAGAGAATGCCGCTCATGACGGTCGTCCTTTCCTGAAAAAGCAGGCTGGTGATGCCGAAATCAAAGCCGGCCCGATAGTTCGCTTTCGGTCGGCAGCCGGCCGTCCGGCGTCAAATGGTTGACCACGTCGGGCAAATGCTGGCTGAGGCCCGACAGCAGTTGGTCGCGCGGCAGGCCGCTCTGCGACATCAGGCTGTTGATCTGATCGGCACCGAGCGCGTTGGCGAGATCGCCGGGCGAAATCGACTTGTTCGGCCCCGGGCTCACCCACGAATTGGCGGCATCGCCGTGGCCGTTCTGCTGCAATTGCTTGAGCAGGTCGCCGAGCCCGCCGCTGATCACGCTGCCGGCGGCGCCGCCGGCCAGGAGGCCGCCCAACCCGCCCTGGAGCAGACCACCGAGACCGCCGCCGCCAGGCGCGGCATTGGCGCCAGCGCCCGGTGCCGGTGCCGGCGTTGCGCCGGGCTGGCCGGCGGTGAGATGCTTGACAGCCTTCCAGGCGAGCAGGCCGAGGATCGCCATGGTCATCGGCGACATCCCGCCGCCGGATTGCGCGCTCGGATTGCTGGGGCCGCGCGGGCCGTTCTGCATGCCGTTGAGTACATTGAATAAACCCATGGTTCTCTCCTGCAGCGTGTCAGCCCCACCATGCGAAAACATAACGGCGCGGCGTGACGGTTACAAGGCAAGGCGGTGTCCTCGACCCGCGCCGCGGCGGCGGCGTCGCGGGGGGCGTCGGCCGGTAGAATCTGCTATCGAGAACGCCAGTCAATGGATGGAATGCCAATGATNCCCGACAGGCCGATTGCGGTGGCCGGCGCCGGCAGCATCGGCTGCTTTGTCGGCGGCATGTGGGTTGCCGCCGGCCGCAAGGTCGCATTGCTGGCGCGGCCGCGCGTGATCCGCGCCATCGGAGACGGCGGGCTGCGGCTGACGAGCTTTGAGGGTTTGGCGTGCCAGATCGCACCCGACCGGTTGACGCTGTCCGAAGATCCCTCGATTTTCAAACAGGCCGGCGTGGTGGTGGTGACGGTCAAAAGCGCAGATACCGCCGGCATCGCCGATATCATCGCGAGCCATGCCCCCATGGATGCCGTCATCGTCAGCCTGCAGAACGGCATCGGCAATGCCGCGGTACTGCGCGAGCGATTGCCGGGGCGTCGCGTGCTCGCAGGCATGGTGCCGTTCAATGTGATCGCGCGCGGCGAGGCGGGATTTCATCGCACCACCTCGGGCGATATCCTGCTCGAACGAGACGAGGACGGTACCGCCGCGCGGCTTGCGGTGCCCGGCCTGCCGGTGCGCGCGACCGGCAACATCACCGGCGTGCAATGGGGCAAGCTGTTGGTCAATCTCAACAACGCGCTCAACGCGCTGGCCGGCCTGCCGCTGCGCCGGCAACTCGCGCAGCGATCCTGGCGCAGGCTGCTGGCGGACCAGATGGCGGAGGGGCTGGCGGCAATCAGGGCGGAGGGTATCCAGCCGGTGTCACCGACCCCGATACCTGCCGCCTGGACACCGCATCTGCTTCGGCTGCCCGACCCCGTGTTTGAATGGGTGCTGGGACGAGCCATGAAGATCGATCCCGAGGCGCGCTCGTCAATGTGGGAAGACCTGCAGTGCGGCCGCCGCACCGAAATCGACTATTTGCAGGGCGTGATCACCGGAATTGCTGACCGGCATGGTCTCGATGTGCCGCTGTCGCGCCGCATTTTTGCGCTGATCAGGCAGGCGGAAGCCGAAGGCGCGGGTTCGCCGGGGCTGACCCCGGAGCAGATCCGGCCTTGAGGCGATACGCGGGAGACCACCGGATGAAGCAGATCTATGCCGCCCTGGTGGCGGGAGTGGCGCTCGCGGGCGGGGCGTCGACGGCGCTTGCCGCGCCGCCGACGGTGACACCATCGCCGGGATATGATGCGAGGCTGCAGCAGAGCCGTGCCGCGCCGACCGTCGCCGAGCCCGCAGCGCCCGCGGCCAAACCGGTTTCCCGGCGCTACGTCAGGCGCCACCACGCCAGCACGCATTGAAATGGCGCCCTTGCCGCCAGCATCACGCATCGGGCTCGCGGTCGTCGCGCTCGGTTGCTGCTTGAGCTTCACTGCCAGCGCGAGGGCGACGGATTATGCCGGCGCGATCAGCGCCTATCGACGCGCGCATGGCCTGTCCGCGGTGCGGCTCGACAGCCGTCTCGACGCGGTCGCGCGCAGGCAGGCGCGGGCGATGGCCGCGAGCGGCACCGTCAGCCATAGCGTCGGCGGTCTATTCCCGGNGCGGGTGGCGAGCCTGCGCAAAGNCATCGCCGCCGAAAACATCGGTGCGGGATTTCNGACCTTCTCCGAAATGCTGAAGCAGTGGGANGCCTCGACCGGCCACCGCGAGAACCTGCTGATTCCGGGGGCCCGCCGGGTCGGCGTTGGCTTCGTCGACAATCCNAAATCGCCGTACCGCAAGTTCTGGGCGATGGTGATCACGAATTGAGGCGGCCGGCATCACCCGAGCGCGAGCCGAACCCCGAAGCGACCCTCAACCGCGCTTGGCCGTCTTGCCCGGCGAAGCGCCAAACAGCGCCTTCTTCAGGTTGTTGATCCCTTCGGAAAGCCGCGGCCATTCGCAGGAAAAAGTCTGCTTGGCGGCGCAGGCACGGGCTTTGGCGCGCGCTTTCTGCTCGGCCGCCGCGGCCGCTTGCCGGTTGGGCGACACCGGCGGCAGCGGCACCTTTTCGGCCTCGCTCTTGAAGGCGGCTTGCTGCAACTGCTCCCGCTGCTGTTGTTGGCGTTCCTGCTGCTGCTGCTGCTGCTTTGCCGCGAGTTCCTGCACGATGGTGTTGCGCCGCTCACGGTCGAGAAAGAGGGTATATTGTTCGTCGATGTATTTCTGCTCCGCCGGCGTCGGATTCGGGCCCGCGATGTCGAAGCTGCGGTCCTGCATGAAATCGTAATAGGTGTAGCCGCCACCGGGCTTGCGTCGTCCCGCGAATTTCGCGTTGCATCGGGTGAGCGCCGCCTTCTTCTCTTCCTTGGTCGGGGCCTTCTCGGCCACGTCGGCGCAGGCCTCGAAATCGGCCGGCGCGAGACTCCACCATTGCGCATGAGCGCGCCAGGGCTGCAGCACCATGCAGCCGGCGAGGGCGGCGATCAGAAGCACGGATAGGCGGGGCGAGATCACGGGCGATATTTCCGGAACCTGGTGGTCGGCGCAAATCAGATGACGCATTTGCGGATTGTCGCCATTATTGACCGGCTTGTCACCCCTGTTTCTCCCGGTCAGGTTGCGGGCGGCGGTGGACCCGGTTCCGGATCGCGGTACCGAAAATCGCGTGTCAATAGACGGGGTTGCGACCGCTGCGCGGCGCTGGCCGGCTTGCCGGCGCCGCTATCGCGCCGGTTCCCGTGCTATCCGGCACGCATGCGCGGCACATTCGCGGCGTTGGCGCCGATCGCCGCCCGGCGGTCGGCCACCGCGTTGTGAAATTGATTGAGCACAAGACCGTAGGCCGCCAGATCGCCCTGCTCGATCGCGCCATTATCGTAGCACTCGAGCGTCTCGCGCAGGAAATCGTCAGCCTCGCCCTGCAGAACGTCGAGTTGCTCGATCGAATCGATCTGTCGCACCAGCCCGATCGCGGCGAGCAGCTTCTCGCGATGGAGCGTATTCAGCTTGCGCTCGTCGCGTTTGATGTAGTGGCGCAGCCCGGCGCTGCCCGACCCCAGCACGGAAAGCAGCAACACCACGCCCCAGATGTAGTCGCTGTATTTGTCCATGAAGGTTCGTTCATTGCCGTCGATATAGGCAGCGGCGCCGGGGTGCGCCGGCAACGCGGCGTCCTTGTCGGTGTCGGGCTTCTCGATCTTTGCCGCGCTCGGGATTTCCCTCGCCAGTGCGGGCCGG
>JGI20190J14840_1000047_pt1 | contig 14498 bp, 17 predicted proteins | sample NGESurshal072012_6_FD_14840 | JGI IMG/M metagenome (IMG submission 14840) | reverse complement strand
CCGATGCCGAACGGCTCCCGCCCACGGAAGCCCTCTTGGCATGCCTCCATGGTGTGGAAATACCGCGAATCCCGGTAGGGTCGGGGTATCCTGCGCTGCCATTGGTTGTAGCCGCGCTGACGACAACCATGNGTTCAGTTTCCGTGCCGTCCTCTGCCGATTGTTTGAAGGGAATTGGTAACCATATGATGCCCAGTATCGCGACCGACTGACCGGCGTCGCCTCCCCTCCCTACGGCTAATTTCCGGGAGAATCGCCAAGATCCCCTCTTGCGCGGGGGCTCTGGATGGTCAAAGTGGCGCGTTCGTGCGGTGCACCAAAAAAGCACCCGCGAGGAGTTTCCGATGATTGGTCTAGTACTTGTGACCCACGGGCGCCTTGCCGACGAGTTCAAGGCGGCGCTCGAACATGTTATGGGCCCACAAAAACAAATCGAAGCCGTGACGGTTGGGGCTGAGGACGATTCCGATCTATGCCGCAGCGATATCATTGAAGCGGTCAATCGCGTCGACAGCGGCGATGGCGTCGCGATCCTGACCGACATGTTCGGCGGCACCCCTTCCAATCTTGCGATCTCCTGCATGAGCCGCCCGAAAGTGGAAGTGCTCGCGGGAATCAATCTTCCGATGCTGGTCAAGCTTGCCAAGGTTCGCGAAGANCGGTCGCTGCCCGACGCCATCGCCATGGCGCAGGAAGCCGGCCGCAAATATGTCACCATCGCCAGCCGCGTGCTCGCCGGCAAATGAACGACGACGCCGCGCCGCCCGAGAACGGTGCCGGGCAGAGTGTGCCCGCGGGCGCGGTGTCCCGGGAAATTCCCATCATCAACAAACGCGGGCTCCACGCCCGGGCCTCGGCGAAATTCGTCCAGATGGTCGAGCGCTTCAACGCCGAAGTGTGGGTGACGCGCGGCGGCGAAACGGTCGGCGGCACCTCCATCATGGGACTGATGATGTTGTCGGCAGGGCCCGGCACGTCGATCGTCGTCTCCGCCGCCGGCCCGGAGGCGCACGCCGCCCTCGACGCGATTACCGAACTGGTCGCGAGCAAGTTCAACGAGGAAGGCGCCTGAGTTGGCTGTCGCGACCAGGATCGAGCCACCGCCGGGGGCTATTTCGGCGGTGGCACGATATAGATTTTCCAGCTGCTGGCGGGGCCGGCATGCCCCCGGAAGAAGCGTTGTGTGGTCATGACGAGCTGCTCGGCTTGAGCCGCATTGGCCGCCATCCACGCCTCACACTCCGGCAGGCGTCCGTCGTCCGAAGCTTCGCAGATGCCGATGAAACCCAGCCGCTTTGCCTCCGCCAGCGACGTCAGACCTGACGCCCAGAGTTCGTTCGGCGTGAACGGCGCGGGATGGTCCGGGCTGTAGAACGTCATCGGCTCGCCGATGTCCGTTGCGCCGGCGACCACAGCCCACCGCGAGTGGAAGCGCTCATGCCAGGCCTGCGTCAGTTCGCGGGCGAGTTCGGAGCGCGCGCCGTAGCCCGAAGCGCCGTTTGGATTGCCGCCCATCTCGCGCGCCGCGATGTAGGGCGATGCGGCCAGCACGGCCAGCGTGATCACGAGCCAGATCACGGCAATATGGAACAACGCAATGCCGGGAAGGCGCAGCGACGGAATTGCAACCAGCGCCAGCGGGGTCAGAAAGAACAGCGAGATTCCCCAGTCGGTCTTGAGATAGACGGTGAAAGCGAGGGCACCGAGCGGAGGCCCGACCGCGACCACGATCTGGATGATCCAGATGTTGAGCGCCTGTGACAGGTTCACGCCGATAGCGGCACCGCGCGACCAGGCACGCTTGACCGGCGTCGCCGGTGGCCACGCCAGCGCTGTCGCTGCCAGCAATACCGGGACGACCAGCAGCGCAAGGTTATGGCCGATATAACCGATCACAAGCTGAAGGCATTGCGTCCGGTTGGTGAGGGCATAGACGTCCCCGGCATAGGTCAGTGGTGCGAAGTCGACATCCTTCAGCCAGATCAGATGTGGAATCATCGCGACGACGAGCGTGGCGACCGCGACCCACGGCGCCGGAGAGCGCAGAAATTTCAGCCGGTCAGGATGGATCAACGCGGCGATTCCGACCGCGCCGATCATGGTCAGCACCCAGTATTTCGTCATCAGCGCCAGCGCTCCGGCGAGGCCGAGCCACACGCCGGCACGCACGGTTCGCTTCTCGAAGGCGTGCAGATAGGCCAGCACGACCATCGGCAGGGTGACGAGTTGCAGCAGATCCGGATTGTATTTGTAGCCCTTGAAGTTGAAGATCGGATAAAGCGCGAGCATGACCACCATGAAGAACGCGCGGCGCCGATCGACCACCCGCAGCGCGATCAGCCAGCAGATCACGAGGCCGGTTCCGAGCGTCGCCATCGCCAGCGCATAAGTCGACCAATTGGCGACCGGAAACAGCATGAACCAGAGGCCTGCGATCCATCCCGACAGCGGCGGATGCTTGCCATAGCCGAGCTGGAATTTTTGCCCCCATGCGTAGGCCTCGGCGACGTCCATGTGGACATCCTGGGCCGCCTTCAGATTGATCAGGATCAAGGTCCAGAGCACGGCATGCGCGAGGGCAAAGCCGGTCACCAGCCAAGGGCCGGCCTTGCGGTCCGATGCCGATGCCACAAGCCATGCCGCCAGCCGCCGGACCTTCGACGACGCGCGGGCGTGCAATGTTGCGGGCAGGAACCGGACAGCAGACATGTGCGGTGACGTAGCGCGTTTTTGCCGCAAGTGAAATCAGCTTGGCGTGAACTTGGGCCGTCACAAGCCTGCAATGAGGTTGCCGCAGCGGGGGGCCAATGCTATCCCGCGCCCATGACATCCAGCCCTATTTCCAACATCCGCAACTTCGCCATCATCGCTCATATCGACCATGGCAAGTCGACGCTGGCCGACCGCCTGATCCAGGTGACCGGCGGGCTGACGGACCGTGAAATGGCGGGCAAGGAACAGGTGCTCGATTCCATGGATATCGAGCGCGAGCGCGGCATCACCATCAAGGCGCAGACGGTCCGGCTGAATTATCACGCCAGGGACGGCAAGGATTACATCTTCAATCTGATGGACACGCCGGGCCATGTCGACTTCGCCTACGAAGTCTCCCGCTCGCTCGCGGCCTGTGAGGGCTCGCTGCTCGTCGTCGATGCCAGCCAGGGCGTCGAAGCCCAGACGCTCGCCAATGTCTACCAGGCGCTCGACAACAATCACGAGATCGTGCCGGTGCTGAACAAGGTCGACCTGCCCGCCGCCGAACCCGACAAGGTAAGGCAGCAGATCGAGGATGTGATCGGCATCGACGCCTCCGATGCGGTGATGATCTCGGCCAAGACCGGCCTTGGCATTCCCGAGGTGCTGGAGGCGATCGTCACCCGCCTGCCGTCGCCGAACGGCGACCGCGGCGCGACCCTGAGGGCGCTGCTGGTCGACAGCTGGTACGACGTCTATCTCGGCGTCGTGGTCCTGATCCGTGTCGTCGACGGTGTCATGAAGCGAGGCGACCGGATCCGGATGATGGGCACCAACGCCGCCTATGACGTCGAGCGTGTCGGCTTCTTCACGCCGAAGATGCAGCAGGTCGATGAACTCGGTCCCGGTGAAATCGGCTTCATCACTGCCGCCATCAAGGAAGTGGCGGACACCCGCGTCGGCGACACCATCACCGATGACCGCAAGCCGGTGACCGAAATGCTGCCGGGGTTCAAGCCGGCGATTCCGGTGGTGTTTTGCGGCCTGTTCCCGGTCGATGCCGACGATTTCGAAACGTTGCGGGCGGCGATGGGCAAGCTGCGTCTCAACGATGCCAGTTTCTCCTTCGAGATGGAAACCTCCGCCGCACTCGGCTTCGGCTTCCGCTGTGGCTTCCTTGGGCTTTTGCATCTGGAGATCATCCAGGAGCGGCTGCACCGCGAGTTCGATCTCAATTTGATCGCGACCGCACCATCGGTGATCTACAAGATGCGCCTGACCGACGGCCAGGAAATCGAAATCCACAATCCCATCGACATGCCCGACGTGGTGAAGATCGCCGAGATCCAGGAGCCGTGGATCGAGGCCACGATCCTTACCCCCGACGACTATCTCGGCAGCGTGCTGAAACTGTGCCAGGAGCGGCGCGGATCGCAGAAGGAGCTCACTTATGTGGGGTCTCGCGCGATGGTGAAATACGAGTTGCCGCTCAATGAAGTGGTGTTCGATTTCTACGACCGCCTGAAATCGGTCTCGAAGGGCTATGCCTCGTTCGACTATCATCTCACCGACTACAAGCCAGCCGACCTCGTCAGGATGCAGATCCTGGTCAACAGCGAGCCGGTGGACGCGCTGTCGATGCTGGTGCATCGCACCCGCGCCGAAGGCCGCGGCCGCGCCATGGTCGAGAAGATGAAGGAACTGATCCCTCCGCACATGTTCCAGATTCCGATCCAGGCCGCGATCGGCGGCAAGGTGATCGCGCGCGAGACCGTGCGCGCCTTGCGCAAGGACGTCACCGCCAAGTGCTACGGCGGCGACGTCACCCGCAAGCGCAAGCTTCTGGAGAAGCAGAAGGAAGGCAAGAAGAAGATGCGGCAGTTCGGCAAGGTTGACATCCCGCAGGAGGCTTTTATCGCTGCGTTGAAGGTGGATAGCTGAAGAGGGATTGGGCCAAGGGCACTGATGAGCATTCGCGTTATAAGTGTGATGTTCGATCGGAACGCGAGGCGAAAGCCATGACATACATAACTTACGACGCCGAAGCCGATGCGGTGTATATCACCGTCGGAGGAGGTAAGGTCGACCGGACTGAAGAGACCGGGCCGTTCATCTATGATGTCGACGTCGCCGGCCGTATCGTCGGCATTGAAATCCTGTCTGCGAGCAAGGTTCTGGCCTCTGGCGCCTGGAAAAAGGCCCGTGCACCGGGCAAGACGCGCGTAGGTGCCGCCGAATAGCGAAGCGAGTCCCGCCTCGGTCACGGGCTGGCGAACCCCAGAGATTCGTTGCCGGGTCGCCAACGACCGAATTTTCTCTGGATTGGCCGGATTGGTACGATTTGTTGAATTCGTCGGCGTAACATGTTACGATACTGGGATGGCTCCCACTCCGAAAAAGTCAAAACCACGGACACCGCAGCAGCGCATGGCCGCGCGCCGCAAGCGTCTGCGCACCCAGGGCTTGCGTCCGGTGCAGCATTGGGTGCCGGACTTGCGCGACCCCAAGGTGCTTGCTGATTTGCGCAAGCAGGCGAGGCGGATGGCGCGACACCCGGAAAATGGCGCAATCGATGACTGGATCGAGTCGATCTACGACTGGGAAGCATGGACATAGCGCGCGGCAATGTTGTGCTGATGGTTGTTCCCAGTGATCTCGGGAGGCCTCGGCCGGGAGTTGTGGTGCAAGCCGACGAATTCAATGCTGACCTTACGACCCTCTTCGTCTGTCCGGTCTCGTCGGACCTTCAGGACAAGTTGCTGCTCCGACCGCTGATCGAAGCCACACCGGAAAGCGGCCTGCTGGTGCGGTCGCAGATCATGACCGACAAAATGCTGGCGCTTCGGCGCGACCGGATCCGGCGGGTTATCGGCCGAATCGATGCCGAAACCTCCGGACTGCTGGACCGTGCCATTCTCGTTCTGCTGGGCCTGGCGCGCTGACGTCCCCGGCTTGATCGACGCGGACGGATGCCGTACCCCTGCATATAGGCTAAGAAGAACCGCAAAGGCCGCGAGGAAAGGCATGAGCAAGCTTCCCGGTTTCGACCTGATCGAACGCGCGCGCGCTCTGGCGCCAATGATTGCGAGCGAGGCCGACGAGATCGAAAGGACGCGGCGTCTGACCCCGACGGTGGTTTCCGCCCTGATCGAGAACGGGTTGTACCGCGCGCTGTTACCGAAGAGCGCGGGCGGTACCGAAGCGCCGCTCGAAGTCTTCATGCAGATGCTCGAGGAAGTGGCGAAGGCCGACGCGTCGACGGCATGGTGCCTCGGCCAATGCGGCGTCTGCGCCATGACCGCGGCTTATCTCGATCCCGATACCGCTCGCGAGGTGTTTGCCGCGCCCACCGACATCCTGGCCTGGGGTGCGATCGCCGGCGAGGTGCAGGTCGTGCCAGGCGGCTATCGTGCCGACGGCCGCTGGGACTTCGCCAGTGGCTCCCGCCAGGCCAACTGGCTCGGCGCTCATGTCGAGGTCGTCGAAGCTGACGGCTCGCGACGGCGCAAGGGCGATGGCGCGCCGGAGATACGCACCATCCTGTTTCCGATCGCGAGCGCCACGATGTACGACGTCTGGGACGTGATTGGACTCAGGGGCACCGGCACCGACAGCTATTCGGTCGAAAATCTGTTCATCCCGGAAAGATTTGCGGCACTGCGCGACGATCCCGCGGCGGTGCGCGAAAAAGGCCCGCTCTACCAACTCACCACCAACATCGTTTTCGGGATGGGCTTCGCCGCGGTCGCGCTTGGAGTTGCGCGCGCCACCCTCGATGCCGCAATCGATCTGGCGCGCGGCAAGGCGTCGGTCGGCATCAAGGCGATGCGCGAGAACAATGCGGTGCAGGGCGCGCTTGGCCGTGTCGAAGGCGATCTGCGCGCCGCCCGCGCCTATCTCTATGCGACGGCGGCGGAGGTCTGGCACGACCTGACGCGCAGCGGGCGCTATACGGAACAGCAGCGCGTCGCGCTTCGCCTTGCATCGACCTGGACCATTCACCAGGCCGCGTCGGTGGTCGACGCCGCCTATCACATGGCGGGCGCCACCGCGGTGTTCTGCGCCAACCCATTCGAACGCCGCTTTCGCGACATGCATGCCATTGCCCAGCAGATCCAGGCCCGCGACACCCACTACGAAGACGTCGGCCGGGCGCTGCTCGCCGCCACTCGCGGCGCCGCGGCCAAGGACATCTGAACGGCCGCCGAGCCCTTGCCTTCATCAACCATTTGCGACTGGCGCGCTTTGTTCGCAGGCGCTAATTCCATGGCAGGCCATGCGCCGCAGAGTGCCCCGATGACCCCGCGCCTGATTCTCCCTGTGCTCCTGCTGCTGTCCTCGGCTCCCGCCGGCTCCTCCGCAGCGCTGGCGCAGGACAAGGGCAGTGTCGATCCCAAGCCGCTGCCGCCGCTCGCCAATCCCAACGATCCCAGGCTGGGCGCCAAGGAGTTGTTCGGTCGCAAGGTGCTGCCGGCGGCGATGTCGACCCGCGTGATCGGCTTCTACGCCAAGGGCTGCATCGCAGGCGCCGAAGCACTGCCCATCGACGGCCCGACCTGGCAGGTGATGCGGCTGTCGCGCAATCGCAATTGGGCGCACCCCGACATGGTCGCGCTGCTGGAGCGACTATCGGCCAAGGTGCACAAGGACGCGGGCTGGCACGGACTGCTGGTCGGCGACATGTCGCAGCCGCGCGGCGGACCGATGCTTACCGGGCATGCCAGCCATCAGATCGGGCTCGACGCCGATGTCTGGCTGACGCCGATGCCCAATCGGCAATTGTCGCGCAACGAACGCGAGGACATGTCCGCGGTCATGATGGTGCGTCCCGACCGGCTCGACATCGATCCGCATGTCTGGACCGCGAGCCATCTCGCGGTGATCCGCGACGCCGCGCAGGAGCCGAGGGTGCAGCGCATCTTCGTCAATGCCGCGATCAAGAAGGCGCTGTGCCGCGAAGCCAGGGGCGACCGCAGCTGGCTTTCCAAGGTCAGGCCGATGTACGGACATGACTATCACTTCCATATCCGCATCACCTGCCCCGCCGGCAGCCGCGAATGCGAGAGCCAGCCGGCGCCGCCGGAAGGCGATGGCTGCCGCCCGGCCGATCTTGCCTACTGGTTCAAGGATTCGGTGCTGCATCCGAAGCCGCCGACGACACCGCCGAAGCCGCGGCGGCCGGTGACACTTGCCCAATTGCCGGCCGACTGCCGCCAGGTCCTGGCCGCGCCGGATGCCAGGCCATAGTATTTCACCAGACGGCTATCCACGCCGCGTCAAGATGCGCTAGTATCGCCTGCCGCTTGCGCCGTCAGCGCGTGGTCCAGTGGGACGTTGGTCCTGACTCCTCATTTCGAGCCCGCAATGCGCGGCGTCGCCGCGCGCGGCCGAGTATTGTGAAAGAGCCCCCATGCGCATCAGTGCACGCAACCAGATCAAGGGTACCGTCATCGAAGTGAAAAAGGGTGCGACCACCTCGCACGTCCGCGTCGATATCGGCAACGGCCAGGTCGTCACGTCCTCCATCACCAACGAGGCGGTCGATGAACTCGGCATCAAGGCGAAAAGCCACGTTACCGTCGTGGTGAAGGCTTCCGATGTGATGATCGCGGTGGACTGATCATGCGCGCGCGCCTGCTGATCGCCTTTGTCCTGTTCGGAACGGCCTCCGCACTTGCGGCGGAGGAGCCGAGCGGCTGCGACAAGTTCAAATGGCCGATCGAGCGCGAGCGCGCGGCATTGACGGCACCGGACCGGGTCAGGCTTGCGTCCGGCGGCGAACTCGCGGCCTTGCCGGCGACGGCAATGACGCTCGCCTTGCTGACGCCTGCTGAGGCCAGGCTGCCCACCGCGCCCGAACGCGCGCCGAAGGACGGCACGTTTGCCGGCTTCGCGAGCTTCAAGGGCGCGCCGAAGCCCGGCCTCTACACCGTCAGCCTGTCGGCCGGCGCCTGGGTCGATGTGATCCAGGACGGACATGCCCTGAAACCCAAGGGCTTTAGTGGCGCGACCGACTGCGACGGTATCCGCAAGACCATGAAGTTCGAGCTTTCGGCCAGCCCGTTCGTGCTGGAAATCAGTGGCGCCAAAGACAACGCCTTGTCTGTGGCAATTCTACCGTCGCAATAGACCAAGGGAGCCTTTACCCGCCTGGTCAGCCTGTTATTATTTTGCCAGCGATATCCCGATCGGCCGTAAGCTGGCGGGATGGACGGAACGGCGCTTCCGCCTGTCGCATCGATCCTCAACCAACGCCTGATTTGCGCGCGGGAATCGCGCCGCAAACACGCATGGAGCGCCCCAATGCATCGTCTCGCCGGAATTTTTCTCGCCCTCACCCTGCTGTGCGGATCGACCAGGTCGCCCGCACTTGCCCAGGACAAGAGCCTCACAGTATTCGCCGCGGCTTCGATGAAGAACGCGCTCGACGACGTCGACGTCGCCTACACCGCCAGGACCGGCGTCAAGGTCACGGCGAGCTATGCCGCGAGTTCGATGCTCGCCAAGCAGATCGAGCAGGGTGCACCTGCGGATATATTCGTGTCCGCCGATACCGACTGGATGGACTACGCCACCAACAAGAAAACCATCAACGAACCGACCCGCGTCAATCTGCTCGGCAACAGCATCGTGCTGATCGCACCGAAGGATTCCAAGATCGACAAGGTGACGATCAAGCCCGGCTTCGATCTCGCCAAACTCGCCGGCGACGGCAAGATCGCGACCGGTGACGTCAAGGCGGTTCCGGTCGGCAAATACGCCAAGGCCGCGCTGGAGAAACTCGGCGCCTGGCAGGCGGCGGAGCCGAAATTCGCGATGGCCGAGAGCGTGCGCGCCGCGCTCGCGCTGGTGGCGCGCGGCGAGGCCGTGCTCGGCATCGTCTATTCCACCGATGCCAAGGTCGAACCCGGCGTCAAGATCGTCGGCACCTTCCCGGCCGATTCCCACCCACCGATCATCTATCCGGTGGCCGCGACCGCAACCGCGAAGCCGGATGCGAGCGGATATCTCGCGTTCCTGCGGACATCGGCGGCCAGGACCATCTTCGAGAAATACGGCTTCCAGTTCCTAGTCAGCCCAACGACCTGAAGCGTGCTTGAGATTTCGCCGACGGAATGGACGGCGATCCAGCTTTCGCTGCGGGTTGCCACCGTTGCGACACTGGTGGCGACGCCGTTGGGAATAGCCATCGCGTGGCTGCTCGCGCGGCGCGACTTCTGGGGCAAGTCGTTGATCGACGCCCTGATTTATTTGCCGCTGGTGCTGCCGCCGGTGGTCACCGGCTATCTGCTGCTGCTCACCTTCGGCCGGCGCGGCCTGATCGGTGCATGGCTTGCCGATCATCTCGGGATCGTGTTCGCGTTCCGCTGGACCGGCGCGGTGCTGTCTTGCGGCGTCATGTCGTTTCCGTTGCTGGTGCGGCCGATCCGGCTGTCGATCGAGGCGGTGGATCGCAGACTGGAGCAGGCGGCGGAAACGCTCGGCGCCGCGCCCTGGCGGGTGTTCCTGACCATCACCCTGCCGCTGGCGCTGCCGGGCGTACTCGCCGGCATGGTGCTCGGCTTTGCCAAGGCGATCGGCGAATTCGGCGCAACCATCACCTTTGTGTCGAATATTCCCGGCGAAACCCAGACCATTTCCTCGGCGATCTACTCGCTGATCCAGACGCCGGACGGCGACCCCGCGGCGCTGCGGCTGGTGATCGTTTCGATCGTGATCGCGACGGCTGCGCTGGTCGCCTCGGAATGGTTCGCGCGGCGCGCCACGCAGCGCCTGCACGGGAACTGATCCATGCTGCGGGTCGACGTCTCGAAACAGCTCGGCGATTTCTCGCTGCAGGCTTCGTTCGCCAGCGAGGGCCGGGTCACCGGACTGTTCGGTGCCTCCGGCGCCGGCAAGACCTCGCTGATCAACATGATCGCGGGCCTGCTCAAGCCCGACCGCGGCGTCGTCACCCTTGACGGCGAAACCCTCGACGACACCTCGGCGCGCGTCCATGTCCCGCCGCATCGCCGCCGCATCGGCTACGTGTTCCAGGATGCGCGGCTGTTTCCACATCTCGATGTGCGGCAGAATCTCGACTACGGGCGGCGCATGAACCGTCTCGCCGAGGATTCCGCGCAGCGCAAGCGCGTGGTCGACCTGCTCGATATCGGCGACTTGCTCGATCGCCGCCCCGGTCAATTGTCCGGCGGCGAACGCCAGCGTGTCGCGTTCGGACGGGCGCTGCTGTCCAAACCAAGACTGCTGCTGCTCGACGAGCCGCTGGGTTCGCTGGATGAAGGACGCAAGGTCGAGATCCTGCCCTATCTGGTGCGGCTGCGCGACGAGGCCGGCATACCGATGGTCTATGTCAGTCACGACGCCGCGGAACTGCGCCAGCTGGCGACCCAGATCGTCCTGCTCCGGCGTGGGCAGATTGCCGCCTTCGGCGGGGTCAAGGTGCTGACGGGCGCTGCCCCGCAGGCATGAGCACCGGCACGGCCGACGTCAGGCGGCCCGGTTGCCGCGCGCGATCTCCTTCTGCTTGTCGAATTCGCTGCGGCGCCGGGCCAGTTCTTCAGGGCTCATCTGCGAAATGTTGTTGAAGTCGAGCTTCCAGGACGCATCCTCGCTCCAGCGCAGTGGCGACTGCATGGTGGTGCGCGCACCGGAAGCCTGCTCCAGCAAACCCAGCGCCAGTCCGAGCGTCAGCGCCTGCGACTCGACATCGTGCGGCTTGCCGCCAGAATTACCCAGCGGGAAATCGCTGAACAGGAAGCGCGGCACCGCCGCGTGTTCGACGATGTCCTTGGCGCATCCCATCACCACGGTGGCAATGCCGCTGGCTTCGAGATGGCGGGCGACCAGGCCGGCGGTCTGGTGACAAACCGGGCAGTTCGGTACCAGCACGGCGGCATCGACCTTGTCGGCCAGGCAGCGGGCAAGGATTTCCGGGGCGTCGACGTCGATGGTGACCCGGTGACTGCGGTTGGTCGGCGCACCGAAAAAGCGCGGCGCCGCCTCGCCGATCCGCCCCGAGGCTGCAGCCTTCAGAAGCTGCGGCAGCGGAAACCAGCTGCCGCTGTCGGTCGCGGCGGTGTGCTTGCGGTCGTAGCCGATATGCGAGATGCGCAAATCGTGCTGCTTCGAGGTATCGCCGTCATAGACCGTGTAGAACTTGGCGCTGCCATTATACGCCGCGCCAGGGCCCTGGTCGCCCTTCGCCGGATCATAAGGGGCGGCGGTGGTGACGATGGTCACGCGCGATTGCGTCAGGGGCTTTCTCAGCGGCTGGAACGGCGCATCTACATAGTGCGCCCAGCGGTAGGGTGTCGTGTAGCCGATCGCGGCGTAATAGTCGCGAGTCCGCTGCATATAGGGAATCGGGGAATCGTAATCAGGTGCAAAGCCAAGTTGGTCATCGGGCGAGCCGGGCATGGTTATACAACTCCGCGAGGGTCATCACTACCTGTGTCCAGATTAAAGTGTGTCGGCGTATTCCTCAACAGCGGTGGCGGTGCCGAGACGCGCCTTTCGTCGTTCCCGCGAAGGCAGGAAATGGCTTTTCCGTTATTCCTAGCCGCATTTCTCCCTCGTCATTCCGGGGCGCGCCGCTTGGCGCAATCCTCTCCGTCGTCATTCCGGGGCGCGAAGCGAAGCGGAGCGAGCCCGGAATCCATAACCACGATCGGGAGTATGGATTCCGGGCTCGCGCCAAGAGGGCGCGCCCCGGAATGACGGCGGTGGAATGTGATTCCGCATTCCCGCGGCGCGATGCGCCCGAGTCTTTGCCATAACGTGTCCCTCATCGATCAGAGGGTGCAGGGAATGCCGGGTGCGCGCTGCACCGGCGGTCTCGTGCGCAATGGAGAGAGTGGATGCGCGCATGAGCATACAGGCTCAGCGGAGGCACCCGGCATCCCCTGCGTAATGGCTTTACGGCTTATGCCGCGCTCTCCTCGGCGACGAATTCGTCTTGTCACCGTCGTCGGCGGATTCAGCGACCCGCTCCAACCCGGTCGGGTCTGAATGGGTCACCGCCGACTTGGCACCAGCAACGGGTGTCAGGACCACACGGTTTTGCCGTACGCTAAAGACGTCGTTCGTCTTGCGCGCCTTCCAAATCGCTCACGAGGTTCAACTCGCCCTGCGACGTCTTGCGCGCCGACGCTCTCGCGTCCACCACATCCCATCCCGCGTTCGTGACGACGCGCGACCGCCCCTCTTGCCGGAACGGGACGGCCGGCGTTAAGCCACTGATTTGGGGTCGCCGTGAAGCCGAATCTTGCCCGTCGTGCCACTCTGCCGCAACCCGACGGCGCCGATGCCCGGCCATGACTTTGGGAACGCCGCTGGCATTCCGGGTCAGGTCACCAGCCATCGCGAAAACGATTGCAGCGGGCCGGCAGGTGGCCAGGAACCGGCCGGGGGCCGTTGACATCGGCAATATTGTATCCTATAGGATACAATATGTATGAGGTCCAGAAGACCGATGAATTCAATACTTGGCTTTCGGCCCTTGGGGATCAGAAAGCGGTTGCGAAGATAGCTTCGCGAATTGAGCGACTCGGTCTTGGCAACCCAGGTGATGTGAAGCCGGTCGGCGAAGGTGTTAGCGAAATGCGTCTGACATACGGACCCGGATATCGCGTGTACTACAAGCAGACCGGCAAGAAGATCATCCTGATATTATGTGGCGGCGACAAGTCGACCCAAGAGAATGATATCAAACGAGCCAAAGAAATCGCAGCGCAGCTCTGAAAGGAAAGAAAATGGTAAAAGTTTCGAAGTTCGACGCGGCCGATTATCTCAAAACTCCCGCCGCGATTGCTTCTTATCTCACTGAAGCTTTTGAGACCAACGACCCTGCTTACATTTGCACTGCGCTTGATACAGTTGCACGTGCAAAGGGAGTGGGCGACGTGGCAAAGGCTACCGGCCTATCTCGCGAGAGCCTTTACAAGACCTTCAAAGAAACGGCGAAACCAGAGTTCGACACCGTTCGAAAGGTCATGGGCTCTTTCGGCGTAAAGCTAGTTGCTGAGCCAATCGACGAACAGGAACAGAAAATAGCTTGATCGCCGCGGGTCGAGTTGCGCGCGGCTGGTGTTCATCAGTTCAGCCATTCGCTTTTAAGCTCGATCCCTCAACAAGCCTACCGGCTGATTACTTAGAGACCATTGATGAGACGAAATATGGAAATCGTTCGGGCGCTCCTTGCCGCGCGAAAAGGTCGTCCGTGCGTTTGGCTGTCGCCTCGCTGCCAACTAGCGGCATTTGCCGCTAGCCGCAAATGCACTTCCACGGGTGGTCGACCTGGTCGGGTCAGCCGGTGTTTTTGACGTGGACTTCGGCGAGCCGTCCTGCTGCGCCTAGCCATGCGGCCAGTAGAAATCGGTCGCGCGGGCAGCGACATTCGATCGATCGAAAGCAACGAGGGAATAGCGATGGATCAGGTTCAAGATTGGTCGAAAGGCATACGGCAGACCGTGAAGGACACCGCCGAAGGTGTGGTGGCCCTACAGAATGAAGACGGCTCTGCGGCAAGCGGAGTTGCCTGGCGCAAGGGATATGTGGTTACCGCAGACGAAGCCGTCGGAGATCGCGTTAAGGTCGTCACCGGTGGCGGCGCCGTCATAACGGCCGAACTAGCTGGCCGGGACCCATCCACTGATGTCGCGCTGTTCAAGGCAGACGTCGGACATCATCCGTTCGAGGCAGCAACGGAGCTTCACCCTGGAGACTTTGCGATCGCCGTCGGGCGCGGCGCGACGTCCGAACTGGTGGCGGCTGGCTTTATTGCCGAAACGGGAGGGGAATGG
>JGI20190J14840_1000030_pt1 | contig 15775 bp, 14 predicted proteins | sample NGESurshal072012_6_FD_14840 | JGI IMG/M metagenome (IMG submission 14840) | reverse complement strand
GGGAGCCCGCCTCGCCTCCCGACGCTTGCGTGAGTTCCGCCTGCGCCATCACGGCCGCCCGTTACGACAGCTTGCCTACCGACTTCTCCAATAGCCCCCACGCCTGATCGCCATATTTGCCCTTCCATTCGGCATAGAACCCGGCAGAACGGAGTTTTTCGCGAAATGGCGCGATGTCAGGCTGGTTGAACGTCAGTCCCTTGCCCGCCAGTTCCTGCCGCAAGCCGGCGTTGAGCTTCTCGACGTCGACACGCTCCTTGACCCCGGCCGCGTTAATGTTTTTGGCAACGATGGTGCGGAGGTCTTCGGGCAGCTTTTCCCAGGCACGGCGATTGGCCAGGAACCAGAAGCCGTCCCACATGTGGTTGGTGAGCGAACAGAATTTCTGCACCTCGTAGAGCTTCGCGGTCGAGATGATGGCCAGCGGATTCTCCTGGCCCTCGACGATCTTGGTCTGCAACGCCGAATAGACCTCGCTGAAATTGATCGACGCCGGCGCTGCATCGAAAGCCTTGAACATCGAGGTCCAGAGCGGCGACACGGGCACGCGAATCTTGAAACCCTTGAAATCGTCAGGACCGTTGATCGGCTTGGTCGACGAGGTGGTTTCCCGGAATCCATTGTCCCAGATCTTGTCCATCACGACGAGATTGGCCTTGCTGATTTCGCCGCGCACATAGGCGCCGAGTTCGCCGTCCATGGCCTTCCAGACCGTGTCATAGTCCGGAAAAGCGAACCCGATGCCGTTGATCGAGGCAGCCGGCACCAGCGTCGAGAGGATCAGGCCCGACAGCGTGAAGAACTCGACGCCGCCGGAACGGACCTGGCTCAGCATGTCGGTGTCGGAACCGAGCTGGTTGTTGGGAAATATCTGCACATCGACACGGCCATTGGTCTCGGTCTTGATTGCCGCCGCCATCTCCTTGGCGCGGGTGTTCATGGGATGGGCATCCGGAAGATTATTGGCGTATTTGTAGGTGAATTCGGCCTGCTGGGCGCGCGCGACAAACGGCGCGCCGATGCCGCCCAGCACCGCCGAGGCCGCGCTCGCCTTGAGCAGCGTGCGTCGTGAAAAGCTCATCTGGTTCACTCCCTGATTGTTCTTGTAAATGGCACCATATGGAACCGGCACCGCCGGGTCATCACCGGTCATTGCAGGGTTTATTGCCTGCTTTCCCCGCAAATACCAAGCCTTTCGCCATCAGCTTTTGTGCGGAGGAGATTCGTGCAAGCTTGCGGCGGCCGGCGGCGAAGACCGGCGTTTTAACGATTGAGGGCAGGCCATCATGACCGATCGCGGCGTTGCCATTGTCACCGGCGGGGCCTCCGGGATCGGCCTTGCCATTGCGAGAGCCCTGCTCGCCGAGGGCTGGAAACTGGTGATTGCCGATCTGGCGCAGGACCGGCTCGACGCCGCGCGGATCGAACTGGAACCGGTGCGCGCCAATGCCACCAAATGCGTCGTCATGGACGTCGCCAACGAGGCCAGCGTAATCGCGGCGCTCGATGGTTGCGAGGACGGCTTCGGCCCGGTCCGTGGCCTGGTCAACTCAGCCGGGATTGGCGCCGACGTGCCGTTCTTCGAAACCAGCGTCGAATTGTTCCGCAAGGTCCTCGATATCAATCTGATCGGCAGCTTCATCGTGGCCCGCGAGGCCGGCAAGTTGATGCGCGCCCATGGCGGCGGCGCCATTGTCAACATCACCTCGATTTCCGGTCAGCGCGGCAATCTTGGCCGGTCAGCCTATGGGGCGTCGAAGGGCGGCGTCATTACGCTGACCCAGGTGATGGCCTGCGAACTGGCACCCCAGAACATCCGCGTCAACGCCATCGCACCGGGACCGGTCGAGACGCCGCTGGTCCAAGCGATGCAGGACCAGACGATGCGCGCGGAATGGATCCGGGAGGTGCCGCAGCGGCGCTACGCGTCGCCCGACGAGATCGCCGGCGCGGCCGTGTTCCTGCTTGACGACACCAAGGCCAGCTTTGTCACCGGGCACATCCTCAACGTGGACGGCGGGTTTGCGGCGGCCGGATATCTGCCCGTGCGGTCCTAGATCAATGCCGCTGGCCGGAACCTGAGAATGGCCATGAACAGGAACACTTCGATACAAGTATCTGTAATTCCTATTGATATAAATATTCCATAATATATCTTATGCGAATCCGATTTGTGGACGTCCCGTAACCCGGAGTGAACATGGAACGTCGGCCTACCGTCCCTTGAAGCGCGGCTTGCGCCTGGCGAGGAACGCCGCGACGCCTTCCTTGTGGTCCTCGGTCAGGCTTGCCAGCGCGAACTGGTCGACATCCATGTGGCTGGCGAGATCGTCGAGCGCGTGCGCGAGCCGGTTGACGGTCAGCTTGGTCATCGCCACCGATATTGGCGGCTGCGCGGCGACCTTTGCGGCCATGGCCATCGCGCCGTCGAACGCCCTGCCGGGATCGACCACCTCCTCCACGAGGCCCCATTCATGGGCCTCCTCGGCGCTGATGCGCTGGTCGGCCAGGATCACCGCCTGCTTGGTACGGGCCGGTCCGATCAGATGCAGCATCCGCGGAATGCTCTGCCAGCTCATGTTCATGCCGAGTCCGACCTCCGGGACCCTGAGATGGGCGTTGCGGGCGATGACGCGAAAATCCAGCGCCACCGCCAGCGCGACGCCGCCGCCGATGCAAAATCCTTCGATGGCGCCGATGCTGATCTGCTCCATCTCCTGCCAGGCGCGGCTCAGCCGCGGTCCGAGCTTGAGATGCCGGCGCAGCGCGCCGATATCCATGGTCCGGCGCGATCGGCCCTCGGTGTCCTTCAAGTCGAATCCGGCGCTGAAGGCGTTGGCGCCGCCGGTCAGCACCACGACCGAGGTGTCGCCGTCGTCCTCGAAGCTGCGCGCCGCATCGGTGAGCTGGCGCAAGGCTTCCGGCGACAGCGCGTTGATGCCGTCACCGCGGTCAAAGCGCACCACCGCGATCCGGCCCTCGGGCCCGAGGCCCTTTTCGATGGTTACAAATTTCGCCAAATCCCGTCTCCCTGCCCGCATTTTCGCTGAACTTTACCGCACAAAGCTCCGGGCTAATACCTGCGCGCCGGGGACGCATGGGCGTCATGTCGGCTCGTTCGCGCGCGGCCTCGGCAGATGCCTCGACATCGACAGAATATTCCGTCTATCCTTGCCCCATGACCGACCACCATCATCACGATCACGACCATGATCATTCGGAATTGTCCGAAACCGAGCTGCGCGTGCGCGCGCTTGAGACGGTCCTGACCGAAAAGGGCTACGTCGACCCGGCCGCACTCGACGCCATTGTCCAGGCTTACGAAACCAGGATCGGCCCTCACAATGGCGCACAGGTCGTCGCCAAAGCCTGGTCCGACCCGGGTTTCAAGCGAGCCGTGCTCGATGACGCCACCCGGGCCGTGAGCCAGCTCGGGCACGTCAGCCGGGTCGGCGATCATCTTGTCGCGGTCGAGAACACGCCGCAGCGCCACAACATGGTCGTGTGCACGCTGTGCTCCTGTTACCCTTGGGAGATGCTCGGGCTTCCGCCGGTCTGGTACAAGGCCGCGCCGTACCGTTCCCGCGCCGTCAAGGACCCGCGCGGCGTGCTCGCCGATTTCGGCGTGAGCCTGCCGAAGGAAACCGAGATCCGGGTATGGGACTCGACCGCCGAGACCCGCTTCCTGGTGCTGCCGATGCGCCCCGAGGGCACCGACGGCTGGAGCGAGCAGCAACTCGCCGAGCTCGTGACGCGTGACTCCATGATCGGCACCGGCTTTCCCAGAACGCCCGGTCCGCAATCATGAATGGCGTGCACGACATGGGCGGCATGGACGGCTTCGGCAAGGTCGAGCCGGAACCGAACGAGCCGATGTTTCACACCGAATGGGAAGGACGGGTGCTGGCGATGGTCCGCGCCATGGGGGCAGCGGGCGCGTTCAACATCGATACCTCGCGGTTCTACCGGGAAACGCTGCCGCCCCATGTCTATCTCAGCAGTTCATACTATCAGAAATGGCTGCTCGGGCTTGAAGACCTGCTGATCGACAAGGGCTACATCGCCGCCGGGGAAGTCACTGCGGGTCACGCGGTCGAACCGGCCAAGCCGCTCAAGCACGGCAAGTTCACCCTTGATGATGTCGAGCGCATCATGGTGCGCGGGAAATTTGGACGCACGGCGCCCGCGCCGGCCAAGTTCAAGCCAGGCGATCGCGTCCGCGCCAGGAACATTCATCCGGCGACGCACACCAGGCTGCCACGCTACGCACGCGGTCATATCGGGCTGGTCGAGCGTGACCTCGGCTGCCACGTTTTCCCGGACTCGGCCGCGACCGAATCCGGCGATAACCCGCAATGGCTTTACAACGTCGTGTTCGACGGAGCCGAGCTGTGGGGTCCGGACGCCGATCCGACTATCAAGATATCGATCGATGCCTTCGAGCCCTATCTGGAGATGGCGTGATGGAAACGGCTGCGGCGCGCGCCACCAGTGCCCTGCCCGGCATCCCCCGCGATGGCGATGGACCGGTGTTTCGCGAACCCTGGGAAGCGCAGGCCTTTGCCATGGCGCTGGCGCTGCACGAGCGCGGACTGTTTAGCTGGAACGAATGGGCCGCTACGCTTGCCGACGAAATCAAGGGTGCCCAGGCTGCCGGCGATCCCGATACCGGGGAGACCTATTACCGGCACTGGCTCGCCACCCTGGAACGGCTGATCGCGGACAAGGGCGTTGCAACCGCCGCAACCCTCCACCGCTACCGCGATGCCTGGGACCACGCCGCCGACCGCACGCCGCACGGCAGCCCGATCGAACTGCGGCCGGAAGATTTTGAGCCGTAAGACGCGCCCCGTCATACCCGCGAAAGCGGGTATCCAGTACGCCGCGGCTTCACGATCAATCACTGGCGCTCCGGAATACTGGATCACCCGCTTCTGCGGGTGACGACACCGTGGGCGTGGTGCATCGCGTAGTTACGAAGACACGACACGCCCCGCCGCATATTCCCGCCAGCCTTTGGCGCGGAGCGCGCAGGCCGGGCATTCGCCGCAGCCATAACCCCAATCATGGCGGGCGCCGCGGGTGCCGAGATAGCAGGTATGGGAGTGCTCGCGGATCAGATCGACCAGCCCGTTTCCGCCGAGCTCACGGGCAAGCTGCCAGGTGCCGGCCTTGTCCAGCCACATCAGCGGCGTGTGCAATTCGAACGCCCTGTTCATGCCGAGACGGAGCGCCGACTGCAGCGCCCGGATGGTCTCGTCGCGGCAGTCCGGATAGCCGGAATAATCGGTCTCGCACATGCCGCCGACGATATGCGAGATGCCGCGCCGGTAGGCCAATGCAGCCGCGAAGGTCAGGAATACCAGGTTGCGGCCGGGCACGAAGGTGTTGGGCAGGCCGTCCTCGCCCATCGCAATCGCGACATCGCGGGTCAGCGCCGTATCGGAGATGGTCGCCAGGGTCGGAATCTCCAGCGTGTGACTGTCGCCGGCCCTGGCGGCCCAGTCCGCGCGCAATGACTTCATTCCGTTGAGCAGCCCATCCCGGCATTGTAGCTCGATGGCATGACGCTGGCCGTAACTGAAACCAAGCGTTTCGACGCGGGCAAAACGCTGCAGCGCCCATGCAAGGCAGGTGGCGGAATCCTGTCCGCCGGAGAACAGCACCAGCGCCGTTTCGGTCTGAAATGGATCGCCCGATGGATGGCTCATGCCGGTGCCCATAGCACTCAACGACCGCCAAGGCCAACCGGTGGAAATGGCGATCCGCCGCGCTTGTTTCGCTGGGATGGGCGCGCTTCTTGCGGCATACCAAGGCCTGATCCGTTCAGCCTCGGTGTGCCATGCCCCCTTCCCGCGATATTTCCGCCCTGCTCGACATCATGGCGACACTGCGCACGCCCGGCAGCGGCTGCCCGTGGGACCTCGAGCAGAATTTTGCGACCATTGCTCCCTACACCGTCGAGGAAGCCTACGAGGTCGCGGATGCCATCGCGCGGGGCGATCTCGACGATTTGCGCGACGAACTCGGCGATCTGCTGCTGCAGGTGGTATTCCACGCCCGCATGGCGGAGGAACAGGGCGCGTTCTCGTTCGGCGACGTGGTCGAGGCGATCACCGCCAAGATGATCCGGAGACATCCGCATGTGTTCGCTGACCGGGACGGGCGGCTGACGCCGGCGGACGTGAAAGGCGCATGGGGCCGCATCAAGGCCAAGGAGAAAGCCGAACGTGCCGCACGCCGGCCGACGGATGAATCCACCGGCGCCTCCCTGCTGTCCGGTATCAAGGCAGGACAGCCGGCCTTGGCCCGGGCCATGGCGCTGCAACGCAAGGCGTCCAGCGTCGGCTTCGACTGGAACGATCCGCGCGCGGTGCTGCACAAGATCCGTGAGGAAGCCGATGAGATCGAAGCCGCGCTTGATCGCGGCAACGCCGATGAACTCGTCGAAGAGACCGGTGACCTGCTGTTCGCATTGGTCAACCTGGCCCGACATGTCGGTGCCGACCCCGACCAGGCCCTGCGTGGCACCAATGCGAAATTCGAGCGCCGCTTCGGATATATCGAGCAACGGCTGTCGGCGGAGGGACGCTCGCTGCAGGGCGCCTCGCTCACCGAAATGGACGCGCTGTGGAATGAGGCAAAGCGCAGGGAATAAGCTTCCCTCGGGACCGCGGCCGGTTGGTCAAAGCGCGTGCGGCACCGCGTCGAAGCGGTTGACGACGATGTCGCGCTTGGTCTCGTCGACCCGCACGGTCATGTCGAACCGGCCGTCGTGAAGCTCCTTGTTGAGCACCTCCGAGTTGCGATGCAGCCAGCTGATGCCGGCGCCGTCGGCCGCGTCGATCGACAGGACCAGCGTCATGCGCGTGGCCGCAAGGCGATCTTCGATCGCGCCAAGCAATGCCTCGACGCCCTCCCCGGTTTCGGCCGAGACCAGCAAGCACGGCCGTTCGGTCGGGCGGCGTGCCGCGATGTTGCGCAGATTTTCGCGCTCCGCGGGGTCGAAGCGGTCGATCTTGTTCCAGACTTCGAGAATGCGCTGTCCGGCATCCGGATCGATGCCGAGCTGACGCAGCACGGTATCGACGTCGCGCTGCTGCGGGTCGGCGTCTTCATGGGAGATGTCGCGGACGTGGAGAATGATTTCGGCTTCCAGCACTTCTTCCAGCGTCGCACGAAATGCCGCAACCAGCTGCGTCGGCAGGCTGGAGATGAATCCGACGGTATCGGAGAGCATCGCCTTGCCGCCATGCGGCAGGCTGAGCGCCCGCAAGGTCGGATCGAGCGTTGCAAACAGCATGTCGGCAGCCGCCACGTCGGCGCGGGTGAGCCGATTGAACAGCGTCGATTTGCCGGCGTTGGTGTAGCCGACCAGCGCCACCACGCGATAAGGCACCCGCTTTCGGCCGGCGCGATGCAGCCGCCGCGTCGCCTGGACCTTCGCCAGTTCGTTTTCGAGGCGGCCAATGCGATCGCCGATCAGGCGGCGATCCGCCTCGATCTGGGTCTCGCCGGGGCCTCCCATGAAGCCGAAGCCGCCACGCTGGCGCTCCAGATGCGTCCATGACCGCACCAGGCGCGAGCGCTGATAGTTGAGATGCGCAAGTTCGACCTGCAGCGCGCCTTCTTTGGTCTTGGCGCGGCGGCCAAAGATTTCCAGGATCAGCCCGGTGCGATCGAGAACCTTGGTGCTCCAGGCCTTCTCGAGGTTGCGCTGTTGAATCGGCGACAATGCGCAATCCATCACCACCAGTTCGATCTGGTGCCCGGAGATCAGGCCGACGATTTCCTCGACCTTGCCCTTGCCGAGATAGGTCGCGGGCCGGATCTGGCTGACCGGCGCAATCAGCGCATCCGCGATCGTCAGGTCGATCGCCCGCGCAAGCCCGACGGCTTCCTCCAGCCGCGCCTCTGACCCACGTATGACATGCTGATCCGTTTGTGCCTCGGGATCGCCGCGGCGCATTCGCAGATATGGGCCGATGACAATCACCCGCCCGGTCGCTTTATCCCCCGCCGACCGCGGACGGTCGGCGCTCCCTTCCAGATTTCGGGGTTCCAATCAGATCACTTTCAAGCCGGAGCGTCCTCGCCGCCTTCGAACAACTGGATCGGAGCGCCAGGCATGATGGTCGAGATCGCGTGCTTGTAGACAAGCTGCGAATGACCGTCGCGCCGGAGCAGCAGGCAGAAATTGTCAAACCAGGTGACAATCCCCTGCAGCTTCACCCCGTTGACCAGAAAGATCGTCAGTGGTGTTTTGGTTTTGCGAACGTGATTAAGGAAGGTGTCCTGTAGATTTTGTGCGCGGTCTGCCGCCATTGTTTTGGTCCCGCCGTCTTGTTGCTTCTTTTTATTGAACCGGCTGCTGCTCTCTTGGGGAGCGTCATCCGATTGCCGGCTCCCCTGAGATCCCCCTCCGGGGGGTGCGGCGGTATGATTAGAAGGCAGGCGCGGTTTTTAGGCAAGCCGGTTCACGCGCCAGCCGCCCCGAACAATGGTCCTATGCTGAGGAAAAGTCGGGAAACAGACGCCTTTTCTCAAGCAAATGCATGAAGCCGGTCGGCCGGGTCGGCGTTCAGCCGACGCCAAGCGCCTTGAGCTTGCGATGTAACGCCGAACGCTCCATGCCGACGAATTCCGCCGTGCGCGAGATGTTGCCGGAGAAGCGGCTGATCTGGGCGATCAAATAGTCGCGCTCGAAGACCTCCCGTGCCTCGCGCAGCGGCAGGCCCATAATGTGCTCGCCATTGTTGCTGGTCGGCATTGCCGGCACCATCGAGCCGACGTCTTGCGGCAGCATATCGGCGGTGATGATGACCTCGGGACCACCGCTCGCCAGGATCATGACGCGCTCGACATTGTTGCGCAGCTGCCGCACATTTCCGGGCCAGACATGGGATTGCAACACCGCCATGGCGTCCTGACCGATCTGGCGTTTCGGCAAGCCGGTCGCGGCCGAGATCTGATCCATGAAATAATCGATCAACTCGGGGATGTCCTCGCGACGCTCCGAGAGCGGCGGTACGCGGATCGGCACCACCGACAGCCGGTGATAGAGATCCTCCCGGAACCGGCCTTCCGCGATCTCGTCTTCCAGGTTGCGCGCGGTCGATGAAATGACGCGAACGTCGACATTGACCTTGCTGGTCCCGCCGGAGCGCTGGAACGTCTGATCGACCAGTACCCGCAGGATCTTGTTCTGGGTTTCGCGCGGCATGTCGCTGATTTCATCGATGAAGAGCGTGCCGCCATGCGCCTCCTCCAGCGCCCCCGCCTTGCGCTGGTGCTCGCCATTCGTCTGCTCGATTCCGAACAGCTCGACCTCCATGCGTTCCGGCGTGATCGCCGCGGCGTTGATGACGACAAACGGCCCTTCGGCGCGGCCGGACGCGTTATGCAGCGTGCGTGCCGCCAATTCCTTGCCGGAGCCGGAGGGACCGACGATCAGGATACGGCTATTGGCCTTGGCGGCCCGCTCGATGGTCTGGCGCAGCTGATTCATGCAGGCGGAGCGTCCGGTCAAAACGCTCGCCGCTGGAGCAAGTTGCTTCAGTTCCTTTACCTCGCGCTTCAGGCGCGAGGTCTCCAGCGCCCGCGTCGCGACCAGGATGAGGCGGTCGGACTTGAATGGTTTTTCGATGAAGTCATAGGCGCCGCGCTTGATCGCCGCGACTGCGGTTTCGATATTGCCGTGCCCGGAAATCATCACCACCGGCACGTCGGCATGGTCCCGCTTCACCTGTTCCAGCAACTGCAAGCCGTCGAGCTTGCTGCCTTGAAGCCAGATGTCGAGGAATATCAGATGCGGCCGGCGATTGGCGATTTCGGCCAGCGCCGAATCGCTGTCGCGCGCGGTGCGGGTGGAAAACCCCTCGTCGTCGAGAATGCCGGCAACCAGATCTCGAATATCTGCTTCGTCATCGACAATCAGAATGTCATTTGGCATGGATCGCGCCTGTCAGTTGCCTGTTGCGGCTTCGACTTTCATTTCAGTATTGGTCGCTTCGGATGGCTCAGCGGTTCCCGGCTCCGGATGTTTTNCTGCGGTCGCCGGCTCCTTCGCCACCGCCGCGGGCGCGTGCCCCGAGACGGCAAATCGCAGCCGCATCCAGGCTCCGCGCGAGCCCGGACGAATGTCCGCCGCATCGTGAAGTTCGATCCGGCCGCCATGATCTTCCAGGACGCGGCCGACGATCGCAAGCCCGAGCCCGGTGCCCTTCTCGCGCGTGGTGACATAGGGTTCAAGCAGCCGCGCCCGGCTCATCTTTGGCAGGCCGATACCGTTGTCGATCACGTCGATGACGATGTCGTCGCCATCGCGCGCCGCAATGACATCGATACGGCCCTTCCCCAGTTCCTCGGCCGGGACCGCTTCGATCGCCTCGGTCGCGTTCTTGATGATGTTGGTCAGTGCCTGCGAAATCAGCCGCCGGTCGAACTGCGCCCGCATCGGATCGTCCTTGATCTCGGCCTCGATATCGATGTCGGGATGTCCGACGCGCATCAGGAACACGGCCTGGCGGACGGTATCGGCGACGTCCTCGCCCTCCATCACGGGCTTCGGCATCCGGGCGAAACGCGAGAATTCGTCGACCATCCGCCGGATATCGTCGACCTGCCGCACGATGGTATCGGTGCATTGCTCGAAGATCGCCTTGTCTTCCGTGATGACCTTGCCGAACTTGCGGCGGATGCGCTCGGCCGAAAGCTGGATCGGCGTCAGCGGATTCTTGATTTCATGGGCAATGCGGCGCGCCACGTCACCCCACGCCGAAGTCCGCTGCGCCGAAACGAGCTCGGTAATATCGTCCAGCGTGATGATGTAGCTGTCCCGGGACTGGCTCGTCTGTTCGGCACTGACCCGCACCGAAAGATTGCGCTCATGGCCGGCGCGGTTGATCGTGATCTGGCCCTGCACCAGCCGCTGAGTGCCCTCCCGCGCGGTTTTCATCATCTCGTCGAGTTCGGGCAACACCTCCGACAGCGCATGATCCAGCGTCTCCGATTCGGCCTGGCCAATCAGCTTTTCGGCCGAACGATTGAGAATGCCGACGCTGCCGGAGGCATCGACGCCAATGATGCCGGCACTCGCCGACGACAACACCGCTTCGATGAAGCGGCGGCGGCTGTCGATCAGGTCGCTGGCGTTCACCAGCTCGTCGCGCTGGGTGCGCAGTTCCTGCGTCATCTTGTTGAAGGTTTCGCCGAGTTGCGCCAGATCGCCTCCCGAGCGCTGCACCGGAACCTGGACATGCAGATCGCCGGTCGAGACGATATGGGCCGCACTCATCAGACGCCGTATCGGGGCTACCAGCCCATTGGCGAAGTTCAGCCCGATCAGCACCGAAGCCATCAGGATCGTCAACGCGATGACCGCAAACATCAGCGCGAACGACACCTGCATGGCCAGACGGCGCGATTCGATTTCGGCGTATTCGGCGACGCTGGCCTGGGTCTTGTTGAGTTGCGCGACCACATGGGGATCGAGCAGCCGCGCCACGTAGAGGAAGGTGTCATTGAACGCACGCAGCCGGATCACGGCCGCGACGTAGTTCTCGGGGAATACCGAGATTTCGGGCTCGGTTTCGTTGACATGGCTCAGAATGTCCGGCGGCGGCGGCGCGAAGTTCAGTTGAACGCCGGTGTCCGCCTTCTCCAGTACATTGCGATCCTTGTCGATCAGCATGGCGGCCGGCAGGTTGCGTGCGACGGCGCTCGCGGTCAGAAGCTGGCGAAACGTCTCGCGATCCTGATCGTAGAGCGGTCTTGCATGCGCGATATCATTGGCCATTCCCAGGATGTCGCCACGGATAAGCTCGGCGTGCTCGAGCGTATAGGCGCGGGCAATGGTCAGCGAATTCTGGATCGCTTCGCGGGTCGGACCTGAAAACAGCCGATCGAGGCCGCGATCGATGGTCACGTTGGCGACGATCGCCACCAGCACGGCCGGCAACACGGCGATGACGGAAAACAGACTGACAATCTGGACGTGCAGCCTCGCTGCCGCCCGGCCGCGGCGGCGGGCCTGCAGCACCTGCCAGACTTCACGCCCGATGATGCCGACCAGCACCAGGATGATCGCCGCGTTGATCAGGATGAAGCAAAGAACAACTTGCGACGTCGGCGCGATCGGCGTCAGCCCGGTGAGCACCACGAAGGTGAGGAAGGCCGACAGCAAGGCGAGGCCGACCGCAAACGGCGCCAGAAACCTCCACAGGGACCGCCCCTTGGATTCGGCGAACGACGGATCGAACGAGGTGGCCGAGGTGTCTGCGCTCATCATTCCGGCAAGCTGATGCTGAAGGTCGGTATCCGCCGCCGGCGGACTGATGCATTCATATCACAATGTTGCCGGAATGAGACATTTTTGTGAGGTCTGCGGCCCACCGGAGGACTTTGCACAATTAGAGCGTTTTCGAGCGAAGTGGGTACCAGTTCGCGTGAAGAAAACGCGTCAAAACAAGAAACCAGAGCCCGGTTCTGATTCAATCAGAACCGAACAGGCTCTCGCTAGCCGCCGCTGCGGTAAACCTGGATGTCGAGGTCGCGAATCTTCTTGCGCAGCGTATTGCGGTTGAGGCCGAGCAGGTCGGCAGCGCGAATCTGATTGCCTCTCGTGGCTGCCAGCGCCGCGGTCAGCAGCGGAACTTCGATTTCCCGCAGGATGCGGTGGTAGAGGCCCGGCGGCGGCACGCCGTTGGGAAAGCCGGAGAAATGCGACGACAGATAGGCCTCGACGGCGCCGCCGAGATTGTCGATGCCCTGGGAAACGCTGCCGCCCGAGGCGATGACGGGAGGCGCGAGTTCGCCGTCGATGACCGAGCCCGTGATCACGTCCTGCGGATACAGCGCCGCGAGCCGGCGCGCCAGGTTTTCAAGTTCGCGCACATTTCCGGGCCAGCGATGCTGCTTCATCCGCTCCAGCGCCAGCACGTCGAGCTTCTTCGGCGGCAGCCCGTCCTTTTCGGCGAGTGAAAAGAAATGCCGGATCAGGTCGGGCAGATCCTCGATCCGCTCGCGTAACGGCGGCAGCCGCAACGGCACCACATTGAGGCGGAAGAACAGATCCTCGCGGAACAGTCCCTGTTGAATCAGGATGCGCAGATCCTTGTTGCTCGCCGCCACGATGCGAACGTCGGTCTTGATCGGGGTACGGCCGCCGACGGTGGTGTATTCACCCTGCTGCAGCACCCGCAACAGGCGGGTCTGCGCCTCCATCGGCATGTCGCCGATTTCGTCGAGGAACAGCGTGCCGCCCTCCGCCTGTTCGAACCGGCCCGACGCGCGGGTGTTGGCGCCGGTGAACGCGCCGCGTTCGTGGCCGAACAGTTCGGACTCGATGAGATCGCGCGGAATCGCCGCCATGTTGACGGCCACGAAGGGGCCGTTGCGCCGCTTGCCGTAATCGTGCAGCGCGCGCGCGACCAGCTCCTTGCCGGTGCCTGACTCGCCGGAAATCATCACCGTGAGGTCGGTCTGCATCAGCCGCGCCAGCACCCGGTAGATTTCCTGCATCGCGGGCGAGCGGCCGACCAGTGGAATGGAATCGAACTCGGCCTCGTCGGCGGAATTGGCCACCCGCTCCTTTGGCTCCGCCAGCGCCCGGCCGACAATGCCGATCAGCTCCTTGAGGTCGAACGGCTTGGGCAGATACTCATAGGCGCCGCGCTCCGACGCGCGGATCGCCGTCATGAAGGTGTTCTGCGCACTCATCACGATGACCGGGAGGTTCGGACGCATCTTCTTGATCCGTGGCAGCAGATCGAACGCGTTCTCGTCCGGCATCACCACGTCGGTGATGACGAGATCGCCCTCGCCCTGGCTCACCCAGCGCCACAGCGTCGCCGCGTTGCCGGTCAGCCGCACCTCATAGCCGGCGCGCGAAAGAGCCTGGTTCAGCACGGTGCGGATGGCGGTGTCGTCGTCGGCGACAAGTATGCTACCTGCGGGCATTGTTGTTCCTCATCTGGCGGCCTGTGAGGCATGCAACCGCGTACCCGGAACGTCGTCGCGATTGCTGTGGTCGAAATCTCTGGCGCTGCTGAACATAGGCAGCAGCACGCGGAAAATCGTCTTGCGCGGCTGCGATTCGCATTCGATGATGCCGCCATGATCGCCGACGATCTTGGCGACCAGCGCGAGCCCGAGCCCGCTGCCGGTCTGCTTGGTGGTGACGAAGGGATCGAACAGGTTGGGCAGCAAGTCTTCCGGCACGCCCGGACCGTTGTCCTTGACGCAGAACTCGAGCGGCAACGACACCCGCGACTTCTTGCCCGGCACCGACAGCCGAACGCCGGGCCGGAACGCGGTGGTGAGCTGAATTTCTGCATCGCTGCCGAGATCGGAAACCGCCTCGGCGGCATTCTTGACCAAGTTGAGAAATACCTGAATCAACTGGTCCTGGTTGGCCAGCACCGGCGGCAGCGATGGATCGTACTCCTCGACAAAACGGATATTGCGGGCAAAGCCCGACTGGGCGAGCCGCTTGACGTGGTCGAGTACGGAATGAATGTTGACCGGCCCGCGCGCCACCGGGCGGTCGTCGCCGAACACCTCCATCCGGTCGACCAGCGTGACGATGCGGTCGGCCTCGTCGCAGATCAGCCGCGTCAGCATGCGGTCTTCCGAGGATGCCGCCTGTTCGAGCAGTTGCGCCGCGCCGCGAATGCCGGACAGCGGGTTCTTGATCTCGTGCGCCAGCATCGCCGCCAGCGCGATCACCGAGCGCGCGGCGCTGCGATGCGTCAGTTGCCGATCCATCTTGTCGGCGATGGTGCGCTCCTGCAGCATCACGACGATATGGCCGGGCCGTTCGGTGAGCGGCGCGACATGGAGATCGACTGGCGGTCGCCGCCGATCCGCGGCGTGCCCAGATCGACCTTGTACTCGTTGACCGGCGAGCCGCTCGATCGTACCTGATCGATCAGCGCCAGCAACGGACTGCCGAACGGCACCAGCTCCTTCAACGACTGGCGTTGCAGAAACTGCGCCGATATCTCGAAAAACGATTCCGCAGCCATGTTGGCATCGACGATCCTGCCATCGGGCGCCACCAGCAGCACCGGATTCGGCAATGCGTTGAGAATGGCCTCGCTGTCCGGTCGCATCGGCCCGCGATGTTCGGCGCCGAAGGTCATGCGGCGGCGCTCCATGCAAAATCGTCAAACGCCCGTTCCAGCGAACGATGCACGCCGGCCGGATCCTCCGAGATCAGGATCTTCTGCCGCCAGGTCCTGAGCGTTACGGCCGGCGCCCGGCTGCATTGGGCGGCAACTTCGAGCGCCCAGCCGAGATGCTTGCGCGCATGGCGAAGACCGATCCGCAATCCGTAATGGCTGCAGATTTCATCATACAAGGTGCGGACATGGCCGAGTTGCGCGGCCAGCGATGGCACGGCTTCGGCAATCCCGGATTCGAGGCGGCGTCCGATCTGGCCCGGCAACCATGGCTGGCCCTGCGCGCCGCGGCCGATCATGACGGCGTCGGCTCCCGACATCTCGAGCGCGGCGACGGCATCCTCGAACGAGGTGATGTCGCCGTTGACGACCAGCGGTATATCGATCGCCTCCCTGACGGCACGCACCGCGCCCCAATCGGCGCTGCCCTTGTAGAACTGGCAACGGGTGCGCCCGTGGACTGAAATCATCTGGACGCCGGCGGCGGCGGCGCGGCGCGCCAGTTCAGGCGCGTTGAGTGAACGCTCATCCCAGCCGAGCCGCATCTTCAGCGTCACCGGCACGCTCACCGCTGCAATCGTCGCCTCGATCAG
>JGI20190J14840_1000028_pt1 | contig 15858 bp, 14 predicted proteins | sample NGESurshal072012_6_FD_14840 | JGI IMG/M metagenome (IMG submission 14840) | reverse complement strand
CCGTCCGCCGCAAAGCTTTCGCGCCATGACCGCGCCGGCGGCCCAGGCACTCGCGCGCTACCGGCTGCCCGAGCATCAGGCTGCCCAACTGGCGGACCAGCGCGCACCGGCCTGGGTTTTTCTCACCGGACTGAAGTTGACGCTATCGTCGACCGGCCTGCGGAACCCGGACGGCAGCTGGAAGAGCGAGAGGTGAGGGCGGGCTTACTGGAATATTGAAACATTTAACCCCACATGCGTAGTATGGTTGGCGGGCGCCGGGATTCGGCGGTCGCGATACAGTGAAAGGAATGGTCCCTGGCCACATCTGTATTGTCCAAGTCTGTTTTACCCAAGTCTGCTTCGTCCAGGACGCGTAAAACATCGACACAAGCTGCGGCCTTGAAGGCGCAACCCGACGCCGACAAGACGCTGAAGATGATCCTCTCCCGCCTCGACGATATGAAGGCGGAAGAAACGGTCACCATCGACCTTCGCGGCAAATCCGCATTCTCCGACTACATGATCGTCACCTCGGGCCGGGCCAACCGGCACGTCGGCGCGATCGCGGAAAATGTCGCCAAGGGTCTCAAGGAAACCGGAATCAAGAGCGTCCATATCGAGGGCTTGCCCAATTGCGACTGGGTGCTGATCGATTCCGGCGACGTGATCGTGCACGTGTTCAGACCGGAGGTACGCGAATTCTACAATCTGGAAAGATTGTGGACGCAGAATCCGGCGGCGGCAAAGGCGATCTAGGTTCGCTGGCCGGTGCGAATCGGCTGGAGCGCATGCTAGCGTGCGCTTATGCGCCTTGTCGTCGTTTCAATCGGCCGGCTGAAGCAGGGTCCGGAGCGGGCACTGGCCGAGCGCTATCGCGAGCGCTTCGACGATATCGGCCGCAAGCTCGGCTTCCGCGGCCTGGAAATTCATGAAATTCCCGAAAGCCGTGCGCGCGATGCCGCAACCCGTGTGGCCGAGGAAGCCGCGACAATCCTGGCGGCCATCCCGGAGAAATCCGCCGTGGTGGCGCTCGACCAGCGCGGCGACAATATCGACAGCGCCGCCTTTGCCCGGCATCTGGGCCGCTGGCGGGACGAGCAGGTCGCCAGCACGATTTTCGTCGTCGGCGGCGCGGACGGACTTTCGCCCGATTTGCGGCGCAAGGCAAAGCTCAGCCTTGCGTTCGGCTCCGCGACCTGGCCGCATCAGCTGGTTCGCGTCATGCTTCTGGAACAGATCTACCGGGCGGCGACCGTTTTGGCGGGGCATCCTTATCATCGCGCATGAGCTACGCTGGCAAGAGCAACGCAGGCATTGATTCGGACGAGATGCAGCCAGATCGGGACATTCAATCCTACCCTGACACCGCCCGCCGCGGCCAGCTTGCTTCAGTGCGGATTCCGCTGTCGATCGCGCTGTTATCCGCCGGCTTTGCCGGCATGAGCCTGTTGCCCGCGGCCGCGCAGGTTGTGGGCGAGGCGCCGCAGGCCGCGACCGCCCCCTCGCCCGACGCCATCAAGCAGCGCGAGCAGGAACTCGAAGCCACCCGCGCGCAACAAAAGAATGCCGCGGAATTGCAGGAAAAGCTCAAGGCCGACATCGCAGCGATCGGACAGGACCGCAGCAAGCTCAACCAGCAGCTGATCGACATTGCCGCCCAGGTGCGCGGCGTCGAGACCAAGATCGACGACACCGAAGCGCGGCTGCGCCCGCTCGACACCCGTGAACAGCAGATCCGCGGTTCGCTCGATTCGCGTCGTTCCGAGATTGTCGAGGTGCTGGCCGCTCTGCAACGCGCGGGACGGCGCACGCCGCCGGCGCTGCTGGTCCGGCCGGAGGACGCGCTGCAATCGCTTCGTACTGCCATGCTGCTCGGATCCGTGGTGCCCGAACTGCGCAAGCGAGCCGAACAGCTGGCGCGCGATCTCGGCGAACTGGTCACCCTGCGCAAGAGCATCGCTTCCGAGCGCGACCAGCTTGCGGTCGACCGCGACAAGCTGAAGGACGATCAAACCCGGCTTGCAGCGCTGGTCGACGAACGGCAGCGACAGCAGAGCTCGATCGAAAAGGACATGGAGGCGGAAAGCGCCCGCGCCATCACGCTATCCCGGCAGGTCGACAGCCTGCAGGGCCTGATCGCCAAGATGGAACAGGATTCCAAGAGCGCCGCGAAGGCGGCGGCGGTCGCCAGCCTGCAGGGATCCCCGGCCACGATCAACGGCAAGCCTAACCTCGAGGCTCTCAAGGACCCGACCCGGATCAGCCCGGCCATTGCGTTTGCTTCCGCCAAGGGCTTATTTGCGATGCCGGTTAACGGCGTCAAGATTCGCGATTTCGGCGGCTCCGATGGAGCCGGTGGCGTGGAAAAAGGCATTTCCTTGGCAACCCGGGCCGGAGCGCAGGTCACAACACCGTGTGATGGCTGGGTTGTTTACGCCGGTCCGTTTCGCAGCTACGGACAACTCTTGATCCTCAATGCCGGGGGCGGGTATCATGTCCTGATCGCCGGGATGGAGCGCATTTCGGTTAATATCGGCCAGTTTGTACTTACGGGGGAGCCGGTCGCGACCATGGGGACGACGTCCCGCGTGGCATCCATTCTCGCCGCCAACGCGAGCCGGCCCGTACTCTATATTGAGTTCCGTAAGGACGGCACTCCAATCGATCCAGGTCCATGGTGGACCGCAAATGAAGGCGAAAAGGTTCGCGGATGATGCGCAAGACTTCTCTCGTTCTCCTGAGCGCCGCCACCGGCGCGGCATTGACGCTGTTCGTGACCCAGCCCCGTTCCATATTGATGGGGTCGAGCGCGCGCGCCGCGACATCGGACACCTACCGCCAGCTCAATCTGTTCGGCGACGTGTTCGAACGGGTCCGCAGCGACTATGTTGAGAAACCCGACGACAGCAAGCTGATCGAATCCGCCATCAGCGGCATGCTGTCCGGCCTCGATCCGCATTCGAGCTACATGGATGCCAAGAGCTTCCGCGACATGCAGGTGCAGACCCGCGGTGAATTTGGCGGCCTCGGCATCGAAGTCACGATGGAAGACGGTCTGATCAAGGTTGTGTCGCCGATCGACGACACGCCGGCGTCCAAGGCCGGCATCATGGCCAACGACATCATCACCAATCTCGACGACGAAGCCGTGCAGGGTCTCACCCTCAATCAGGCGGTCGAGAAAATGCGCGGACCGGTCAATACCAAGATCAAGCTCAAGATCATTCGCAAGGGCCAGGACAACCCGATCGACGTCACGCTGGTGCGGGACAATATCCGCGTCCGCTCGGTGCGCGCGCATGTCGAAGCCGACGATATCGGCTATATCCGCATCACCACTTTCAACGAGCAGACCACCGAAGGCCTCAAGAGGGAAATCGTCAATTTACAGAACCAGATTGGCGACAAGCTGAAGGGCTTCGTCGTCGACCTGCGCAACAATCCCGGCGGATTGCTGGAAGAAGCGGTGACGGTGTCCGACACCTTCCTCGAGCGCGGCGAGATCGTCTCGACCCGCGGCCGCAACCCCGAGGAAACCCAGCGCCGCACCGCCCATCCGGGCGATCTGACCAAGGGCAAGCCGGTGATCGTGCTGATCAATGGCGGCTCGGCCTCGGCATCGGAAATCGTCGCCGGCGCGCTGCAGGACCACAAGCGGGCAACGCTGGTCGGGACGCGCTCATTCGGCAAGGGCTCGGTGCAGACCATCATTCCGCTCGGCTCGGGCAATGGCGCGTTGCGGCTCACCACGGCGCGCTACTTCACGCCGTCGGGCAAATCGATCCAGGCCAAGGGCATCGTTCCCGATATCGAGGTGCTGCAGGATGTGCCCGACGAGCTGAAGGCCCGCACCGACACCAAGGGCGAAGCCTCGCTGCGCGGCCATCTCAAGTCCGAAGGCGACGAGAAGACCGGCTCGCAATCCTACGTGCCGCCGGACGCCAAGGACGATAAGGCCCTGAAGATGGCCGACGACCTGCTGCATGGCATCAAGGCCAACCCGGCCCCTGCGGCGAACGGCGACAAGGCTGCCGTCGACAAGCCCGGCAGCAACAAGGCCGCGAATTGATCGCGTCCGCCTGAACGTTTTTGCGAACGGGCGGCCTTCGGGCCGCCCTTTTTGCTGACGGCCCTTCGCGTGCCGCGAGTGCGAGCGGCCCGCTTTGCGGAAGCGGCCGGCGCCGAATCTGCCGCGCGCCGGCCCCGCCGTGGTATCGTCCCCCGATTGATTCGGGGAGGTCCATGGCAGAGACGGCCGACGATCTGAGTGCTCCGCTCGGACAGCAGACGGTGCGCCGGAAGCGCCGGTTTCGGCTGCCTTTTACGCCGATCCAGGCGCTGGCCGTGCTGCTCGGGCTGGTTCTGGTGACTTTCGTCGGCTTCGCCATTTTCAACGATAATCCACTGGGCGGCGAGCCGGTCGTCCGCGTCGCGCTGCCGCAAGCGCCGCCTGGCGAGAAAGCCGCCGCGACACCCTCGGACGCCGCCGCGACGGTGCTGAAACCGGCCGCCCGGCAAGCGCCCTCGGGAGATCAAAAGACCATCACCATCATCGACGGCTCAAGCGGCGCGCGGCAAGACGTCGTGCTGTCCGGCGAGAGCGCGGACAAGGCGGCCACGGACGCTGCGCCCGCCCCGGTGATGGCCGGGATCGATCAGCGCCTGCTGGAAAAATCGCGCTACGGCATGATCCCGGTGGTTGCCCAAGATGGGCTGAAGCCGTTTACCGCCTACGCCGCCGAGGCCGATCGCGCCAGGGCCGCGAAAATGCCCGTGGTCGCCATTGTCATTGGCGGGCTTGGTGTCGGTGCCGCCAAGACCACCGAGGCGATCATGAAACTGCCGCCGGCGGTCACGCTGGCCTTCACACCCTACGGCTCGGATCCCGGCAAACTGGCCGGACAGGCCCGCGCGCAGCGCCATGAAATCCTGCTGCAGATTCCAATGGAGCCGTTCGATTATCCCGACAACGATCCCGGCCCGAAGACCCTGCTCACGACACTCGGCGCCGAGCAGAATATCGATCGGCTGTACTGGCATCTCAGCAGGTTCCAGGGCTATGCCGGGATCGCCAACTTCATGGGCGGCCGCTTTGTCGTCGCCGACACCGTGATGCAGCCGATCATCCGCGAGGCCGCCAAACGCGGGCTCGGCTATCTCGACGACGGCTCGGCGCCGCGCAGCGTCGCCCCGGCGCTGGCCGCCGCCCAGGCGATGCCGTTCGCCAAGGCAGACCTCACCATCGATGCGGTGCCGACCGCGGCGGAAATCGATCGGACACTGGCAACACTTGAGGAACTGGCCAAACAACGCGGTATCGCCATCGGCATCGCCTCGGCGCTGCCGGTTTCGATCGAGCGCCTGGGCGCCTGGGTCAAGACATTGGAAAGCCACGGCATTATGCTCGTGCCATTGACAACCGCGATGCTGAAATCAAAATCAGGCTAAGGACTGGNGCGGCGGCGGATCTGCCGCGGTCCTGCCGGATCGATCCGACGACATCAGGTTTGACGGCAAAGGGCCTTGACCGAATGGCGCGCTACGACGACCTGCCCTACCGGACCTGCGTCGGCATGATGCTGATCAACGCGGCTGGGCTCGTCTTCATCGGCCGTCGCGCCGGCGGCATCGAACATGTCGACGAGGCCCATGTCTGGCAGATGCCGCAAGGCGGCGTCGACCCCGGCGAGGATACCTGGGCGGCGGCGAAGCGCGAACTCTACGAGGAGACCAGCGTCCGCTCGGTCGAGAAGCTCGGCGAGGTCGCAGACTGGCTGATCTACGACATCCCGCGCACCGTCGCCGGCCGCGCCTGGAAGGGCCGCTATCGTGGCCAGCGGCAGAAATGGTACGCGGTTCGCTTTACCGGCGAGGACGGCGAGATCAACGTTGCCAACCCCGGCGGCGGCCACAAGGCGGAGTTCGTGAGCTGGCGCTGGGAGCCGATGAAGAATCTTCCCGGCTTGATCGTTCCGTTCAAGCGGCCGGTCTACGAACGCGTGGTGAAGGAATTTTCCAGGCTCGCGGGCGGCTGATTTTGTCATGACGGCGGACAAGCCCTATCGTCCCAATGTCGGGGTGGCGCTGTTCAATGCGGCCGGCCGGATCCTGATCGGGCGGCGCTTCAGGGACGACGGGCCTGAAATCATTCTGCCGGGCCTCGAATGGCAGATGCCGCAAGGCGGTATCGACGCCGAGGAAAATCCGCGCAACGCCGTGATGCGCGAATTGTGGGAGGAGACCGGCGCGGTCAGCGCCGATTACCTCGGCGAGACCGACTGGCTGACTTACGAATTTCCGCCGTTCAATGGCTCGCTTTCGCACCGGCTGGCAAAGTTCCGTGGCCAGCGCCAGAAATGGTTTGCGCTGCGCTTCATCGGGCATGACGACGAAATCGACCCGCTGACACCCCGCAACGGCCAGCCGGCGGAATTCGATCAATGGCGCTGGGAACGGCTCGACCGCGTCGCCGATCTGGTGGTGCCGTTTCGCCGCGAGGTGTACCGGACGGTCGCGCGAAGCTTCGCGAAATTCGCGCGATGACTGGCAAGGCATCGCCACGCGCGCCGAGGCCTCATGGTTCGAGACGCGCGAAGACGCGCTCCTCACCATGAGGATTTAGCGAGACCTTATCCTGAGGAGCTTGCGCAGCAAGCGTCTCGAAGGATGAAGCCCCAACCATCGGTCATTGCGAGGAGCGGCAGCGACGAAGCAATCCGGAGTCCGGCATGACGCGCGATGGATTGCTTCGTCGCAAGGGCTCCTCGCAATGACGATCGTGCAGCAAATTGGCTATAGAACCGAATAGGGCCTTAATGCATCGCCGTCGTGTTGAGCTGGTGCTGGATGCTCTTGAATTGGTCGAGGCGCTCGATCGCGCGATCGAGTTCCGAGCCCTCTTTCTCGGCAAGCTTGGCTTCCATGGCGGAGATCTTGTCGGCGAATTTGGCCCGGTCAAGTTCCTGGATCGAAGTCGCCACGTCCGCGAGCACCGTGAGGCCCTTGTCGGACACTTCCGCGAGGCCGCCGAGCACGATGATCTTCTGATGCGTGCCGTCCGACATCACCGTCAGGATTCCCGGCCGGATCGCGGCCACCACCGGCGCGTGGCCCGCGAGCACGCCGAAATCGCCCTCGACGCCGGGGACGTCAACCTGGTCGACCTCGCCGGAGAAGGCGAGTTTTTCCGGCGAGACGAGATCGAAGTGGAAGGTGGCCATGTTGTTTCCGTTCTCTCCCCTGTCGCCCGCGGGCTTGACCCGCGGGTCCATCAAGCAAAGCCTTGGAGCGATGGATTGCCGGGTCAAGCCCGGCAATGACACATGATGAAGGTCAGGCCGCTTCGGCCGCGAGCTTCTTGCCCTTTTCGACCGCCTCTTCGATGGTACCGACCATGTAGAAGGCCTGCTCGGGAAGATGATCGTACTTGCCTTCGCAGATGGCACGGAAGCCCTTGATGGTGTCGGCGAGGTCGACGAACTTGCCGGGCGAGCCGGTGAAGACCTCGGCGACGAAGAATGGCTGTGACAGGAAACGTTCGATCTTGCGGGCGCGGGCGACCGTGACCTTGTCCTCTTCGTTCAATTCGTCCATGCCGAGAATGGCAATGATGTCCTGCAGCGATTTGTATTTCTGCAGGATCTGCTGAACCATCCGCGCGGTCTGGTAATGTTCGTCGCCGACGATCAGCGGCGAAAGCATGCGCGACGTTGAATCGAGCGGGTTCACGGCCGGATAGATGCCCTTCTCCGAGATGGCGCGGTCAAGGTTGGTCGTTGCATCGAGATGGGCGAACGTCGTCGCCGGCGCCGGATCGGTATAGTCGTCGGCGGGGACGTAGATCGCCTGGATCGACGTGATCGAGCCCTTGGTGGTGGTGGTGATGCGCTCCTGCATCGCGCCCATGTCGGTCGCAAGCGTCGGCTGATAGCCCACCGCCGACGGAATGCGCCCCAGCAGCGCCGACACTTCCGAACCGGCCTGGGTGAAGCGGAAGATGTTGTCGACGAAGAACAGCACGTCCTGGCCCTGGTCGCGGAAATGCTCGGCCACCGTGAGACCGGTGAGGCCGACGCGGGCGCGGGCGCCGGGCGGCTCGTTCATCTGGCCGTACACCAGCGCGCATTTGGAGCCTTCGCCGCCGCCCTTCTTGTTGACGCCGGACTCGATGAACTCGTGATAGAGATCGTTGCCTTCACGGGTGCGCTCGCCGACACCGGCGAACACCGAGTAGCCGCCATGCGCCTTGGCAACGTTGTTGATCAGCTCCTGAATCAGTACGGTCTTGCCGACGCCGGCGCCGCCGAACAGTCCGATCTTGCCGCCCTTGGCGTAGGGCGCGAGCAGGTCGACGACCTTGATGCCGGTGACGAGAATTTCCGATTCAGTCGACTGGTCGGTGTAGGCCGGTGCCGGCTGATGGATGGCGCGGTTGCCTTCCGATTTGATCGGCCCGGCTTCATCGACCGGCTCGCCGATCACGTTCATGATTCGGCCAAGCGTCCCTGTGCCGACCGGCACCATGATCGGGCTGCCGGTGTCGCTGACTTCCTGGCCGCGAACCAGACCTTCGGCCGTATCCATCGCGATGGTGCGTACCGTCGATTCGCCGAGATGCTGCGCGACCTCGAGCACCAGACGGCTGCCGCCGTTCTGCGTCTCGAGCGCGTTCAGAATGGCCGGCAGATGTCCCTCGAACTGCACGTCGACGACGGCGCCGATGACTTGCGTGATGCGTCCGTTCTGGTTGGCGGGTGTAGCCATGAAAGTTCTCTCCTTCGAATTCTGGCTCAAACGACCGTCAGATCGCCTCGGCGCCGGAGATGATTTCAATCAACTCCTTGGTGATCATGGCCTGACGGGTTCGGTTGTAGATCAGGGTTTGCTTGCGAATCATGTCGCCGGCATTGCGGGTGGCGTTGTCCATCGCGCTCATCTGCGCGCCGTAGAACGAGGCGTTGTTTTCCAGCAAGGCGCGGAAGATCTGGACGGCGAGATTGCGCGGCAACAGCCCGGCCAGAATCTCGTCTTCTTCCGGCTCATACTCATAGGCGGTCGCCGGACCGGCGTTGGCAGGCCTCGCCTCGACCACGAGCGGAATGATCTGCTGCGCGGTCGGGATCTGGGCGATCACCGACTTGAAGCGCGAATAGAACAGCGTGCAGACGTCGAATTCGCCGGCCTCGAAGCGTGCAATCACCTTCTTCGCGATATCTTCGGCGTTGACGAAGCCGAGCTGACGGACCGAACGCAGCTCGACATTCTCGACGATTTGCTTCTCGAAGGTACGGCGCAGCTGCTCATACCCCTTGCGGCCGACGCAGAAGAACTTGACCTCTTTGCCCTGGTTCATCAGCGCCAGCGCACGCTCGCGGGCGAGGCGCACGATCGAGGAATTGAACGCGCCGCACAGGCCGCGTTCGCCGGTGCAGACCAGCAGCAGGCGGACCTGGTCGCGGCCGGTGCCGGCGAGCAGCACCGGCGCACCGGGAGAGCCGACGGCCGCGGTCGCGATGTTGGAGATCACCGCGTCCATCTTTTCGGCGTAGGGCCGTGCCGCTTCGGCGGCATTCTGGGCCCGGCGCAGCTTCGACGCCGCCACCATCTGCATGGCCTTGGTGATCTTCTGCGTCGCCTTGGTCGAGGCGATGCGGACCCGCATGTCTTTAAGTGAAGCCATTTTTCGTTCACCCCGGCGATCCGACCCTCGATCCGATCGCAAGCCTCTCCTTTGTCATGCCCGGCCTTGTACCGGGCATCCACGTCTTGAAGTTCACCCGCGCTCAGAGACGTGGATAGCCGGGCCATGCCTGGCCATGACGGCACTCAAGCGAACGTCTTGGCGTAACCCTCGACCACCGACTTCAGCTTGGCGGCGGTGTCGTCGGAAAGATCGCGGCTGTCGCGGATCGTGGTGAGAATGTCGACGTTCTTGCCGCGCAGCAGCGACAGCAGGCCGTCCTCGAAGGCACGCACCTTGGCGACCGGAAGCTTGTCGAGATAGCCGTTGACCCCGGCATAGATCACCACGACCTGCTCTTCCATCTTCAGCGGCGAGAATTGCGGCTGCTTCAAGAGTTCGGTCAGGCGTGAGCCACGGTTGAGCAGGCGCTGGGTCGAGGCATCGAGATCGGAGCCGAACTGCGCGAACGCGGCCATTTCGCGGTATTGCGCCAGCTCGCCCTTGATCTTGCCGGCGACCTTCTTCATCGCCTTGGTCTGCGCCGACGATCCGACGCGCGACACCGACAGGCCGACGTTCACCGCCGGGCGAATGCCCTGGAAGAACAGGTCGGTTTCGAGGAAGATCTGTCCGTCGGTAATCGAGATCACGTTGGTCGGAATATAGGCCGAGACGTCGTTGGCCTGGGTTTCGATCACCGGCAACGCCGTCAGCGATCCCGAGCCATGGTCGTCGTTAAGTTTCGCGGCGCGCTCGAGCAGGCGCGAATGCAGATAGAACACGTCGCCGGGATAGGCCTCGCGGCCCGGCGGGCGGCGCAGCAGCAGCGACATCTGGCGATAGGCCACCGCCTGTTTCGACAGATCGTCATAGATGATGACCGCGTGCATGCCGTTGTCGCGGAAATATTCGCCCATGGTGCAGCCGGTGAACGGCGCGATGTACTGCATCGGCGCCGGATCGGATGCGGTCGCGGCGACCACGATCGTGTATTCCAGCGCGCCCTGCTCTTCCAGCACCTTGACGAATTGCGCCACCGTCGAGCGCTTCTGCCCGATCGCGACATAGACGCAATACAGCTTGATCTTCTCGTCGGGCTGCGCGTTGAGCGGCTTCTGGTTCAGAATGGTGTCGAGCGCGATCGCGGTCTTGCCGGTCTGGCGGTCGCCGATGATCAACTCGCGCTGGCCGCGGCCGATCGGGATCAGCGCATCGATGGCCTTGAGCCCGGTCGCCATCGGCTCGTTGACCGATTTGCGGGGAATGATGCCGGGCGCCTTGACGTCGACGCGCTTGCGCTCCGACGACTGGATCGGCCCCTTGCCGTCGATCGGATTACCGAGCGCGTCGACGACGCGGCCGAGCAGACCCTTGCCCACCGGGGTATCGACGATGGCGCCGGTGCGCTTGACGGTCTGGCCTTCCTTGATCTCGCGGTCGGCGCCGAAGATCACGATGCCGACATTGTCCGTTTCGAGGTTCAGCGCCATGCCGCGCGTGCCGTTCTCGAACTCGACCATCTCGCCGGCCTGGACGTTGTCGAGGCCATAGACGCGGGCGATGCCATCGCCGACCGACAACACCTGTCCGACTTCGCTAACCTCGGCCTCCTGGCCGAAATTCTTGATCTGGTCCTTGAGGATCGCGGAGATTTCCGCGGCGCGAATGTCCATCAGCCTGCCTCTTTCATCGCGTGCTTGATCGAATTGAGTTTGGTGCGAAGCGAACTGTCCACCATGCGGCTGCCAAGCTTGACCACGAGGCCGCCGATGATCGAGGGATCGACATTCACGTTAAGCGCGACGTCCTTGCCCGTCACTGATTTCAGTGCGGTCTTGAGCACGTCGAGATTCCTGTCGCTGAGCTGTTCGGCGACGGTGACGTCGGCCGTCGCCTCGCCCTTGAAGCTCGCCACCAGCGCGCGGAAGGCGCGGATCACGTCGCTGACGGCAAATAGCCGGCGGTTGGCGGTGAGAACCTTCAGGAAGTTGGCGGCGATGCCTGAAATGCCGGCCTGGTTGAGCACGGCTGCCAGCGCTTTCGATTGCGCATCCGCCGAAAACACCGGGCTGCGCACCAGCCGCTTCAAATCGGCACTGTCCGCCAGCATGGCCTCGAACCGATCGAGATCGGCCCTCACCGCGTCGATCGACTTTTCGTCGCGCGCCAGTTCAAACAAGGCCGTCGCGTAACGACCGGACACTCCCGAAACCGACGGATCTTCAGCAGCCACAGCGCGCTCTTTAATAGCTGTCGAACTCGCAAGGGAAAAACCGTCGCCACAATGCGGCGCCTAGCGATCCAAGCCCTTGGAATTCAAGCGGGACTTCGATTTTCGACCGGTACGGGTGATACCGGGACCGTTAAAATCGCGGCTTTGCTAACATAGCGAGAGCGCAGGTGCAACATGACGGCAGCGCCGGGCGCCAGCTTGCCGGAGCTTGTTTTGCGGCGCTTTTTGCAGGGCGCTTGGCACGCCGTTCCCGCCGGCAAACTCGCGCCGCCCACCGCGATGATCGACCGGGATTTCGGTGTCAGCCCGCGGGCCAATCGTTCCGCCGATCGATGCATGGCCGCGTGAGCGATTCGCGGAGGAACCGGGGCTACCTTCGGACCTTTCGAATAAGGCATTACTTGCTCAAACCTCGTGGTTGCCGGCAATAACTTGGTTTGACAGTAATTCTATGTATTACCTTGGTTAATAAATTGTTAATTCGCTTACTCGAAAAGTTTCCGCGGCCCGCTGACCTCAGTAACAAGATGTTTCACCCGGAGACAAAATGGTTCTACTGCCCCGTTTACGCCTCATTAGCCAACCAAACGGCTCGGCACCCACCACGGGCCGGGGCTCCACTTGCCATCTATGTGGCATTACTCGTTTGAGGGACCAATATATGCTAACATTGAAGAAAATCGCACTCGGGAATGCAACCCAGTCGCGTACAGCGGTGGCTGTTTTCGCCGCAACTCTCATGTTCGGCGGCGGCATTACCGAAGCGTCAGCCAAGACCCACAGGCATCACCATCACCATCATTACGGCCACCGCCATGTCCATCACGCCAGCGTTGGCGGCTCCTGGCGTGACGCCAACGCCTCAATCGCCCCGTCGTCGGGTTTCGGGCGCATGTTCTCCGGGATGGCCTCGTTTTATGGCAACGAATCCGGCCGCAGGACCGCCTCGGGCCAGCGCTTCAATCAAAGTGCCATGACCTGCGCCCATCGCTCGCTGCCGTTCGGTACCCGACTGCGGGTGACCCATGGAAGCCGCAGCGTGGTCGTCACCGTCAATGACCGCGGGCCGTTCGTCCGCGGCCGCGTGCTCGACCTCTCCACGGGTGCGGCCCGCGCGATCGGCCTGACCGCCGCCGGCGTCGGCCGCGTTACCGCCGAGGTCGTCTCCTGACGGTCTGACTCGAAATACAGCCCATAGAACGTCATGCCCGGGCTTTGTCCCGGGCATCCACGTCTTTGCGGCAACGAAACAAGAAAGACGTGGATGGCCGGGACAAGCCCGGCCACGACGTAATTTGAAACGCGGCCCCATTTTCCGTCGTACCCAAAGGCGCCCTCGCTGTCGTTCCGGGTCTGGTGCTCGCGCACCATCCCGGAATGACAGCTTCTACAGGAAACTCTGCGGATCGACGTCGATCTCGAGCTTGAGATTGCCCTTGGTTTTGGGGCCGGCGGCGAGCCATTCGCGCAAATATGCCGACACATCGGCATTGCGCAGCGACTTCACCAGCAGCCGGAAGCGATAGCGGCCCTTGATCACGGCGAGCGGCGCTTCGGCGGGTCCGAGCACCTGGATCCGTGGATCGATCGGCGCGACCGCGGCGAGCTTGCGCGCAAAACCCTCCGCCGTCGGCCGATCGCCCGCCGAAATGATCAGGCTCGCGAGCCGGCCGAACGGCGGATAGCCGGCGCGTTCGCGGGCCACGATTTCGCTCGCATAGAACGCCTCGCGGTCGCACGCCACCAGCGCCATCATCACGGGATGTTCGGGCTGATGGGTCTGCAGGTAGCCGACGCCGCGTCCCTGATCGCGCCCGGCGCGGCCGATGACCTGGTTGAGCAACTGGAACGTGCGTTCGGCCGCGCGCGGATCGCCATTACTCAGACCGAGGTCGGCATCGATCACGCCAACCAAATTGAGCCGCGGAAAGTTATGGCCCTTCGCCACCAATTGGGTGCCGATAATGATGTCGACGCGGCCTTCCGCGATCTCGTTCAGCTCGCTGCGCATGGTCTCGATCGAGGTGACCAGGTCGCTCGACAACACGATGGTACGGGCTTCCGGAAACAGCACGGCGGCCTCTTCCTGCAAACGCTCGACGCCGGGGCCGACCGCCACCAGCGACTCCTCGGCCGCGCAATGCGGACAGGCCTGCGGACGCGGCATCGAGAAGCCGCAATGATGGCAAACCAGCCGCTGGCGGAAGCGGTGGTCGACCAGCCAGGCATCGCAGATGGTGCAGGCGAAGCGGTGTCCGCAGGCCCGGCAGAGCGTCAAAGGCGCGTAGCCGCGGCGATTGAGGAACAACAACGCCTGCTCGCGCCGCTCGATCGCAAGCCCGACCTGTTCGGCGAGACGCGGCGAGATGAAGCGGCCGCGTGCCGGCGGCTCCCGCCGCAGATCGATCGCCTCGATATGCGGCATGTGCTGGCCGCCGAACCGCGAGGGCAGCACCACGCGCTGGTAGCGGCCCTTGCGCGCATTGACTTCGGTTTCGACCGACGGCGTCGCCGACGCCAGCACGATCGGGATCCTGGCGATATGGGCGCGCACCACCGCCATGTCGCGGGCATGATAATGCGCGCCGTCGTCCTGCTTGTAGGCCTGGTCATGCTCTTCATCGACGACAATGAGGCCCAGATTGGCGTAGGGCAGAAACAGCGCGGAACGCGCCCCCACCACCACCGGCGCTTCGCCCGCGGCGATCGCGGCCCAGTTGCGCGCGCGGGTACGCGGGGTCAGTTCGGAATGCCATTCCAACGGCCGCACACCGAAGCGATTGGCGAAGCGGTCGAGGAACTGGCCGGTCAGCGCAATCTCCGGCATCAGGATCAGCGACTGCTTGCCGCGACGAGCGATCTCGGCAATGGCTTCGAAATAGACTTCGGTCTTGCCCGAGCCGGTGACGCCGTCGAGCAAGGCGACATGGAAACTGCCGTTCGCGGCAAGCGCCCGCAAGGCGTCCACCGCGGTGCGCTGCTGGCGCGAGAAGTCCGGCTGAGCGTAGGATGGATCAGGCGCCGGCGGCGCCAGCGCCGCCGGCATTGGCTCGACCGTCAGCGTGCCTTCATCGACGAGCCCATCGATCACCCCGGCGCTGACCCCGGCTTCCCTGGCGGCTTCGGATTTGCCGTGCAACAGGCCGTCGGACAAGATGCCGATCAGCCGCCGCCGCGCCGGCGTCAGGCGCCGGGGCGGCTCGCCGATCAGCCGCACGCCCATCCGCATCCGCTCCGGGCCGAGATGCTCGCCCATCCGCAACGTCATCCGCAGCACCATCCCGCGCGCGGACAGCGTGTAATTGGCAACCCAGTCGACCAGCGAGCGCAGTTCCTCCCTCAGCGGCGGCACATCGAGCTTTTCGCCGACATCCTTGAGACGATTGTGCAGGCGCGGATCGGGATTGGGGTTTTCGGCCCAAACCACCGCGACGACTTCGCGCGGGCCGAGCGGCACGCACACGACATCGCCCGGCCTGAGATCCATGCCGCGCGGCACCCGGTAGGAATAGGCCTGGTTGAGCGCGACCGGCACCAGCACATCGACGACGCGCGTCGATGACACGGATGGCGTGGTGGCGCGAATGGCATGGTCCATCGGAGAATCAGGCTCGAACCGGGAAGCAGGACCCAACTTAAGACCGTGCGCCGGCCGGGGCCAGTGTCCGGCCGCGGGCGTAACACCCCTTAGCGAATGGTAAACGAAAGGAATGCGATATAGTCACCGGAATCACGTGGCCCAAGACAGAGACGGATCCGACACAGCGCCATGGCCAAGCCAGCTCCCGCGGCCAAACCGGTCGAACTTGCCTGCGCCGCCGATGACCTTGCGCTCGAAATGACGCATTGGCTGTCGCATCTGCGCGCCGAGCGACGGCTGTCGCCGAAGACGCTTGAGGCCTATGCGCGCGACCTCCGCCAATGTCTGGCCTTTCTCGGCGAGCACTGGGGTGCGATGGTG
>JGI20190J14840_1000006_pt1 | contig 21452 bp, 18 predicted proteins | sample NGESurshal072012_6_FD_14840 | JGI IMG/M metagenome (IMG submission 14840) | reverse complement strand
TGCCGCCCCTCTTGTTTGCGCGGCTCGTCGTCTATGGCGCTTCCAGCTGCGGCGCGACGTTCGGGTCGCGGTCCTGCAGCGCGAACCGGTCGCCGTCGCGGGCCAGTTCGATGTTGCGCTGATGGAAGGCTTCAAGGGTCGAGCGGTGACCGATCGACACGATGGTGGTGGCCGGCAGTTTCTGTTCGAGAAGACGGTAGAGCGCTGCCTCCGAGGGCTCGTCGAGCGACGCGGTCGCCTCATCGAGGAACAGGTATTCTGGCGCATGCAGCAGCGCCCGGGCGATTGCCAGCCGCTGCTGTTCGCCGAGCGAAAGCATCCGGTTCCAGTGCGCGTCCTGTTCGAGTTGCGAGGCGAGCCGGGGCAACCCCACCGCGAGCAGAGCATCCCTCACCTGGTCCGAAGGATACGCACTTGCTTCTGCGGGGTAGACGGTCGCCGCCTGCAGCGAGCCGATCGGAAAATACGGCCGCTGCGGCAGCATCATCAGCGTGGCGTTTGCCGGGATCGCGATCGAGCCGGCCCCGAACGGCCAGATGCCGGCAATGGCGCGGAACAGGGTCGACTTGCCGGAGCCGGAAGGGCCAACCACCAGGGTGCGCTCGTGGCTGTGAAAGCTGAAGCTGCCGGCCGTCACCAGCAGGCTGCCATTCGGCAGCCGAACCAGAAGATCGCGCAGATCGATTTCGTCGCCGCCGCTCGACGGCACCACTTCGATCGCATCGGCGGCGCTTGCCAGCCTGCTGGCGCTGGCGATCGACATCTCGAACCCGTCGAGCCGCGCCACCACCGAGCGCCATTCCGCCAGCGTCCGATACGCCGAGACGAAAAATGACAGCGCGCTCTGCACATTGCCGAATGCCGATGCCGTCTGCATCATGCCGCCGAGCTGAATCTTCTGGGCAAAATAGGCAGGCGCCACCAGAATGAACGGGAAGATCACCGCGGCTTGCGAATAGCTCGAGGTGAGTGCCGTCAGCCGCTTGGTCCGGCTCATGATGGCATACCAATTGTCGACCACGCGGTTGAAGCGGTCGGTCAGCCGGGTCCGCTCGGCGCTCTCGCCCCGCAACAGCGCCACCTGTTCGGAGTTTTCGCGCACCCGCACCAGGTTGAAGCGGAAGTCGGCCTCGAAGCGCTGCTGTTCGAACGAGAGATTGATCAGTGGCCCGCCGATCCACTGCGTCAGCGCCGTTCCCAGGATGGCATAGACCAGCGCGCCCCAGACAAGGTAGCCGGGGATAGCGAATTCACGGCCGTATATCGTGAGCGGCGCCGCCGCCGAGAGGCCCCACAGGATGACAACGAAGGACGCCAGAGATACGACCGCACTGAGCAGGCCGACGCTGATTCCCAGTGTTTGCTCGACGAACAGTTTCACATCGTCGGATATGCGCTGGTCGGGGTTGTCGGCAGCGTCGCCCTGCAACTGCATGCGGTAGTGGTTGGCGCCGTGCATCCATTCGCCGAGATAGCGGCTGGTCATCCAGCGCCGCCAGCGGATCTGAAGCCACTGATTGAGGTAGAGCTGGTAGATGGAAAGCGCGACGTTGAGGCCTGCCAGGATGGTGAAGACGCCGAGCTGCCAGACAAAGCCGTCCCAGTCGCGCTCCTGAAGATCGTTGTAGAAGCGGCCGCGCCACTGGTTCAGCAGAACCTCGATGGCGACCAGCGAGAGCTCGATCGCAATCACCGACGCGAGCAGGGTGCAGCCGGCGACTTTGTCTTCGGAACGGAAATAGGGAAAGGCGATCCGCCATACCGTGGCGATCGTCGCGCGAATATTGTTCACAGATGTCCATCTCCGGGAAGGATGGGCTTGCGGGCCCAAAACTGTGCGAAAGTCGACAATATTAGACTAAAGTCGCATATAGCGTGATCGGCGTCAGCTTGTCGCTGCCGCGGAGTCGACCCTAGCATGGCACCAGCGGCGAGGGGCGGGGGCCTTCGCACTTCGCGAGGTTTTGAGCGAGTCCGGGGGGTTGCCTAAATTTCCGGCTCGCTTCGTGCATTGCCTTGCTCACTCCGCCACCACGCCAGGCAGCCCAACCGTCCACGCTGGTCGGGCCGCCACACAGAGGCGTGGGGGGAGAGCTGCAATGTGGAACCAAGTCTATAATCCGTTGAGCAACGTCGCGCTGTCGACCATCGTGGCGGCGGTACCGGTGGTCACGCTGCTGGTTTTGATTGCGACCGGCAAGGTCAAGGCCCATGTCGCGGCGATCATCGCGCTGCTGCTGACCAATCTGGTGGCCATCTTCCTGTTCACCATGCCCGCCAACATGTCGATCCGCGCCTCGCTGCTCGGCATCGTCACCGGCTTCTTCCCGATTGGTTGGATCGTGCTGAACGTCATCTTCATGTACCAGCTTACCGTTACCGCCGGCCGGTTCGAGGCGCTCAAGCGCGCGGTGGGTGGCGTCACCCCGGACCGCCGCCTGCAACTGTTGCTGATCGCATTCTCGTTCGGCGCCTTCTTCGAGGGCGCATCGGGCTTCGGAACGCCCGTGGCAATCACGGGTGCGATCCTGATCGGGCTCGGTTTCTCGCCGCTGGCGGCATCGGGCCTGTCGCTGATCGCCAATACCGCGCCGGTGGCCTTTGGCGCGCTGGGCACCCCGATCCAGGGCCTCGCTTCGGTGACCGGCCTCGATCCGTATATTCTGGGCGCGATGGTCGGACGGCAACTGCCGATCTTTTCGCTGATCGTGCCGTTCTGGGTGGTGTGGGCGTTCGCCGGCTTCAAGGGCATGAAGGAGGTCTGGCCGGCCATTCTCGTCACCGGTCTGTCCTTCGCGATCCCGCAATTCCTGATCTCGAACTATATCAATCCGTGGATCGTCGACATCGGCGCGTCCCTGATTTCGATGGGCTGCCTGATTCTGTTCCTGAAAGTCTGGCAACCCAAGGTGCTGTGGCTGTCGCCGGCGCTGCGCGGCAACGACGAATCCGCTAGCACGATGGCGCCGGCGAAGCTGGTCGATCCGGCGCCGTTGGAGCCCGGAGAGCTGTTCACCGCGCTGCTGCCGTGGATCATCCTTTGCGTCATTCTGCTGATCTGGGGTACCGGCTGGTTCAAGGCCGCAGTCAATCCGATCTTCACCTGGAACTACGCGGTGCCCGAATTGCACAACATGATCAACAAGGTTGCGCCGGTAGTACCGACGCCGACCAAGGAAGGGGCGGTGTTCGCGTTCACCTATCTGTCGTTTACCGGCACCGGCATGCTGATCGCCGCGATCATCGCGGGCTTCATCATGGGTCTGTCGCCGGGCAAGATCGTCAGCGAATATGGCCGTACCATCAAGCTCTGTGCGTATTCGCTGATCACGATCTCGGCGATGCTCGCGATCGGTACGCTGACCCGGCTGTCCGGCATCGACGCGACGCTCGGTCTCGCGTTCGCGGCAACCGGTGTGCTCTATCCCTTCTTCGGCACGCTGCTGGGCTGGCTCGGCGTGGCGCTGACGGGATCCGACACCGCTTCGAACATCCTGTTCGGCAATCTGCAGAAGATCACGTCGCAGCAATTGGGGCTTTCGCCGATCCTGATGGCTGCGGCGAATTCATCCGGCGGCGTCATGGGCAAGATGATCGACGCGCAGTCGATTGTCGTCGCTTCGACCGCTACCAACTGGTTCGGGCACGAGGGCACGATCCTGCGCTTCGTGTTCAAGCACTCGATCGCGCTGGCGTGCCTGGTCGGCCTGTTTGTCATGCTGCAGGCCTATGTCTATCCGTTCACGGAGATGGTGCTGAAATAACAGCCCGGGTCTGGACGACAGGCGCGAAAATCCCCGCGGCCGGCGTCGCGGGGATTGGTTTTTTGCAGCGGAGAATTAATGCGGATGCCGATCTGGCCAAGGCGGCGCTTGCGTATTACAAGGCGGCCTCCGAACGCCGGGAAATACGAGAGACTGCATGTGGTCGGTGACAGGATTTTCGAGACGGGCCGCCGCGGTGCTGATGCTGGGCGTGCTCGCCGCCATCGCCAACCCGGTCCGCGCCGATGACGAATTTCCGTTCGGGTTCGAACTGACGCTGGATGCGGCCCATCAGCCGGGCTCGAAGCGGGTGCCGCGGCTCGAGATCGGCGACAGCGGTGAGGCGACGCTCGGTCTGTGGTGCAAGGACGCCAAGGGTCAGTTTTCCGTCGCAGGCAATACCGTGATCTTTGTTCCCGGTCCGGTCGAGGACCACGACTGCTCGCCTGAGCAGGCGGAAGCCGACGATCAACTGGTCACCGCCTTGAGCGAGGCTACCAGCTGGAAGCGGGAGGGCGATTTCATTTCGTTCATCGGAACCAAATCGCTGCGTTTCCACCTCAACACCAATTAGGGCGCCGAAGGCGGCGTTCGACGGACCGGGCCAATTCATGTCTTTCCGTTCGCCAGCATCCTGGCGCGGATTTCGGATTTCAGCACCTTGCCGACTTTGGAGCGCGGCAGGTCGTCCCAGACTTCAATCTGCTTCGGCGTCTTGACGCTTCCAATCCGCTGCTTCACGAACATCGATACTGCGGCGACGTCGACGCTGCGCCCTGGTCTCGGTTGCACCACGGCGACAACGCGTTCGCCCCACTTCTCGTCCGGCAAGCCGATCACGGCACAATCCTGGATGGTTTCGTGGGCCTGGAGCGCGTTCTCGACTTCGACGGAATAGACGTTGAAGCCACCGGTAATGATCATGTCTTTGGCGCGATCGACGATGTAAAGGAAATTGTCCGGGTCCAGATAGCCGATATCGCCGGTGTGGTGCCAGCCGTGTACGGAGGCCTCGGCTGTCGCTTCTGCGTTCTTGTAGTAACCATCCATCACCAGCGATCCGCGAACGACAATTTCGCCGCGTTCTCCTGCCGGCATCAAATTGCCGTTGCCATCCATGATGCCGACCCGAACCAGCGGCCCCACGCGACCCGCCGACGACAAACGCCCGGTCGCGATCGAGCCGTCGGGATTGTAGTGGTCCTCGGGCGGCATCATCGAGATCATCATCGGGGCCTCGGTCTGCCCAAAGAGCTGGGCCATCGGGCCGATCCTTTGCAGCGCCTCGCTCAGGCGCGCCGCCGAAATCGGGGCCGCGCCGTACCAGAAGCATTGCAGCGAGCCGAGGTCAGCGCTGTCGAGCTTCGGATGATCCAGCAGCATGTAGATGACGGTTGGCGGAAGAAATGTGTGCGTGACCCGGTAACGTGCGATCAGGTCGAGGAATTCGCCGATGTCGGGATGATGCATGATCACCACCCTGCCGCCGAGTGTCATGATGGGAAAGCACAACACCCCGGCAGCATGCGTCAGTGGCGCGAGCGCAAGATAGGTCGGGCGCCCCTTGAACGGATAGCCCATCAGGGTCAACGCCGTCATCGTTTCGATGTTGCGGCCCGAGAGCATCACGCCTTTTGGTTTGCCAGTCGTTCCGCCGGTACCCGGTATCAGCGCAAGGTCGTCAATGGGATCGCGCTCGAACGGTTCGACGTCGACATCGGCAAGCCAGCGCTGGAACGACGGCGCGAAGGGCATATCGCTGTCGAGACATACGAGTTGGCGCAGCTTGGGCAGATCAGGCCTTATCTTGTCGACCATCGCTGCGAAGTCGCTGTGAAACAGTAGCAGGCTGCAATCGAACGCATCCAGGATGAACTGGTTTTCCGCGGCTTCGTTGCGCGGGTTGATCGGACACCAGACCGCGCCGGCGCGCGAAATGCCAAACACGCAGGCAAACGCGATCGGATCATTGCCGGACAGGATCGCGACCTTATCGCCTGGGGCAACGCCGGAATCGGCGAGGCCGTGAGCGATTCGATAGCTCAGGCGCTGCACGTCGCCATAGCTCAGGTCCTTTCCGTCCATGGTCAGGCATGGAGCATCGGCACCCAGCGAGGCGCCCTTATCCAGATAGTCGACAAGCCGCACGGACGACCTCCCGGGAACAAGGCGGGTGGCGCGCTCGTGCACGCCACCCGGTTGCATCAATTGTGAACGGTCAGAATCGGGTTCATCACCAGTCCGAAGCTTCGCAACTGACCCAGCAGTTCCCGGTGTCCGAAAGCCTGGCAGGCGGACGCAAAACCAACCTTCCTGGGAGCCGTCTGGAGCAGCGAGAAAGCGGCGTAGGCCTGCAGCATTCCGGTCTGCTTGTAGTTGCAATTGCCGTGGATCACGCAATGGGCACGGCCAAGCGGTCCCGATGCATAGACGGAGTCGATCGAGGTGTTGATGCGTGGATTCTCGCGCGGCGGCATGGTTGCCTGCAGCGTGGCCGCGATGTCGGCCAGCGCCTTCTCCTGCTGGTCGGGCGGCAGCGGCTTGATCTTCTCCTTCACCATCTCCTGGGTTTGCACCACGCCCAGCATCACGTCGCGCTGCATGACGCCGCCGAGCACCCTGCAGTTGGACACGCGCGGATCGTTCTTGAACCAGACCGGGTGCGCAGTGCCGCCCCACGGCACGGCGATGGCGCCCTCGTGCTGCCCCGGAACGTTGACCTCGAAATTGGCGGTGACATCCCATTCAACAAATTTGTTCTGGACGAGATAGTACCAATTCGCCTTGAGAATGGTGAAGATCGTCTGCGTCGAGGCATAGGTCGGGAACCCCTTCCACAGGACCAGGATGTCGAGGGTGTCGAGGCCGGGCGTTTCGAGGCACAGGTTCGCTGCGATCTCTCCCGTTGTGTACATCTGCGCGACGTTGGGCGCGAGCAGCAATCCCTTGCCCGCGAATTTTGTCCCCCAGCGCTCCTGCGCCAGCAGCACCCAGTCCTGTTCGCCGGTCGTGTCCGTATAGTGACAGCCGGCCGCCAGACAGGCCTCGACGACTTCCGGGCCATACTTGATAAACGGGCCAACCATATTGCTGACGACCTGTGCGCCCTTGAACAGCCTGGTCAGTGCTTCGACACTGTGTTCGACCTCGGCAACTTCGTAGTCGGCGGTTTCGATGCCGGGAATTTTTTCGATGACGGCCTTGACCTTGGCCGCATCGCGTCCGGCGGCGATGAAGGGAATGTTGTATTCCCGCAGATATTCGCAAACCAGACGCCCGGTGTAGCCAGAGACGCCATAGACAATCACAGGCCTTTTTTCGCTCATCTTCATATCCTCCCGAATTTCTGTTGGTTGCGTTTGACGATTTACATGCCCATGCCGCCGTCGACCGGCAGGCCGGCTCCAGTGATGAAGCGCGCCTCATGGGAGCAAAGGAAAACAGCAGCGTCGGCCATGTCGCCGACCTCGCCCAACCGGCCAAGCGGGGTCTGCTCGATCACCGAGGCGACGGCGGCGCCGGCGTCCGGTGCCAGTCCTGCGGCGACGATGTCGTTGGCGAGCTGCATGCCCATATCGGTCGGGACCAGCCCGGGATAGAGACAGTTGACCCGCACGCCGTAGCCAAGCTTGCCCGCTTCCATCGCGGCAATCCGCGTCATGCGGTCAACAGCCGATTTGGTGCCGGAATAGCCGGCAATGGCAGGGAATGCGATCGTGGCCGCGACTGAGGCGATATTGACGATGGCGCCGCCGGCGCCGGCACCACCGCCAGGTCGCATCGCGCGAAACGCATGTTTCATGCCGAGACCGGTGCCGACGATGTTGACGTCGCACATCCGGCGCAGGTCCTCTGCCTTGAGATCGACGACGAGCGAGGTTATCTCGATACCTGCATTGTTGATCAGGATATCGTAGCCGCCGAGCGTGGCGATGGTGGCTGCGACAGCTTTTTCCCATTGCGCATCGTCGGTGACGTTCAGTTCCACAAAGCCGGTCTTGGCACCTCCCTTGGCGAGGCGGCCGGCGGTTTGCTTACCGAGATCGGCGAGGATGTCGCCGATCATGACGGACGCTCCGGCATTGGTAAGCGCCTCTGCGATCGCAGCGCCGATGCCTCGCGCGCCACCCGTGACCAGAGCCTTGCGGCCCGCCAGACTTTTGCCACTCATCGTATTCCTCCCTGGTGATTTTCATTGAAGTGACGCGTCGTGCCCGCCGGTTTGCTGGCCGGTCGGAATCAACGCTGCCGGTGTGCTGTTTGCTGTTCCTCCCCGTGCGCAGCTTCTTCGGCTGCGGATCTCGAGAACTTGACACTTGCCCAAGAATGTCTTGACGATTGTCCAAAATCTATACACTTGTCAAGTAATCCTTGACTGCGGGGGCCGAGGATGTTTTCGCAGGACGCGCTTCGGAGCATTCTTGCTGCCGGTGGCGCGGTGATTCGGAGTGAAGGCGTGCGCAGGGAATCGGGAGTGACACAGCGGAAACCTGAAATCGCGAGACGGCCGATGCGGCCCTCGGATCGAGTCGAGCGCGCGCGTGTCGACAAATTCAGTGCGCGACGAATTGAACTTGCCGAGGCGGCGCTCGAGACCCTGGCCGAACTCGGCTATGCGAGGACCAGCCTGCGCGAGATCGCGCAGAAGTCCGAGTTTACGCACGGCGTGCTGCACTATTATTTCAGCGACAAGGTCGACCTGATCTGCTGCTGTGTTCGTCACTACAAGGCGAAGTGCGTCACGCGCTACGACCAGATCACGTCGGCGGCGCAAAGCCGCGACGAGCTGATGAAGGGCTTTCTGGAAAAGCTTGGCGAAACGGTTCGCGACGAGGCTCGGATGCATCGCCTCTGGTACGACCTGCGTTCGCAGTCGCTGTTTGAAGAGGCCTTTCGCGACGACGTCGCGGAGATCGACAAGAGTCTCGAAGACATGGTGTGGCGCATCGCATCCCGCTTTGCCGCGCTTGGCGGCCGACAACCCGTCATCTCCAGGGGCGCCCTTTATGCGCTGTTTGACGGGCTCTTCCAGCGATGCCTGCTGCGGCATCTCTCGGGCGATCGCAAGGCGATCCCCGACCTGCGGGAAGAAGTGGAACGTCTTCTCCCAACCGTTGCATAGTGGCCGGCGGCCGGTCGCAGCATCTCAGCTCTCGCCCAGGATTAGGTCGGCGCACGCGCCGCCGGACTGCACGACGCCGGAATAGCCGCCGAATCCGGCATAGGCCGACGCCAGGTAGAGTCCCGGCACCACCGTGCGGGGCGAGCGCCTGGGGATCCGCCGCGGCGAGGGCGGCACCGGTGCGAACCCGTAGACCGCGCCGTGGGGCGCATTGAGATACTGGCGGACCGACAGCGCGGTATTGAAGGACGATGCCACGACCGCCCTGGCGAGGCCCGGATAGAGCGAGGTGAGGTAGCGAATGATCGCCTGTTGCCAGCGCCCGCGCTTCTCGCGATAGGCGTCCATGTCCGAACTGTCCCAGTTCGACAACAGGTCGGGTCCGATGATCGAAAGCACATAGGGCGGGGCGGGAACGCCGGAATCGATCGCGGCATAATCCGCCACCGACATTGGCGGAACGCGCTCGCCAGGCTCCGCCGCCATCAGCGCGGCGCCTTGTGCATAGTCGGACAGCCGCTTCATCCAGGGCGGCAGCAATTGCGTGGAATAATGGGCAATGCCGAATTCGCGCGGCGGCTTCGACAGGCCCAGCGTCAGCGCAAACAGCGAGGCGGATGGCGTCATTGGGGCATAGCTTGCGGTGAGCTTGGCTGCCGCGGCCGCCGGCATCAACGGCTCGAGCGCCGCCGGCGCGGCGTTGCTGACGATCCGCAGGGTTTCGACGACCTGCGGATCGCTGCCATCCTTCGCCGTATGCGTCACGGTGCTGGCGCGGCCCTGCGGGTCGAGGGCAATGCCGCCGACGATCCGGCGCACCAGCACCTCGCCGCCGGCGATCCGGACGGCGCGGGCGAGTGCGCTGGATAGCCGTTGCGAACCGCCCTGCACAAAGCGGACGCCGCTCAGCAAATAGCTTCCCTGCGCCATTGCAAAGAACGGCCACCACAGCGTGGCCGGGTCATCGTGGTAATACGAGAGATTGGCGGTCAGCGCGCATTTGATGGCTTCGTCGTCGCCGAACAATTGATCGAGCTTTCGCGACAGCGACAGCCGCCGGTCGCGGACCGCGGGAACCAGATTCTGCAGCGCGGCCATGCTTTCGCGCGGATTTTTGAAGGCCCCTCCTTGTTGCGAAAGCGTCCCCGCAGCCAACGCAATGCGCTCCATTTCTCCGAGCAATTGCTCGATACCGGCGCGGGCCTGTGGAAAGCGACCGCCCAGCGCGCGCCGCGCCGCGTCGAAATCGTCCGGCATCACAAACGGCCGGTCGAGCGGGCCGCCGCGGGCCTGGTAAAAGGCGCCGGCCGGAATCCATCGTACGGCGTCGATGACGCCGACCCGGGTCAGCACGCTGTGTTTGGGATCGCGAGGATCGTGCGGATTGCTGGTTTCGTGCAACGAGCCTTCCACGAACAGGTCGCCCGATTTGTAGCTTGATGCCGCGCCGCCGACCGAGTTGCTGCGCTCGATGACGAGAACCTTGCGTCCCGCGCGCGCGAGGATCGCGCCGGCCGTCAAGCCTCCGAGGCCGGCGCCGATCACCACTACGTCATAGCGCGCCATCAACGAGGAAGCCCTGAAAGTCCTTGTCCGGATATCACCCGTTCATTGCCGCTGCGGCGCTGCATGTCAAATGCGCCGATGGCATGGACAGGGTGCGCCGGCCTTATTTCCAGGCGGACTTGTCCACGTCCCAGCGCTGGCCCCGGAATTCCCTCGCCAGCGCGTCGACTGAGCCGTTGTCGTCGCTCGGGTCGGTTTCCTCGTCGCCGGTGGATTCGTCGATCAAATTGAGCCTCGGACCGGCGGCCTCGTCCGCCGTCGAGATCACGGGATTGCTGATCCACAGCATCAGCCGGTCGGAAGCGCCGGGCCGGTCCGCTGCGACCAGCGCGGTCACCTCGATCGTGTCGGTGAGGTCGAGCGACGGATAGAGGTCGCTGGGGCGCTTGAAGGTCAATTTCAGCTTGCCGGTGCTGCTGTTCCATGCCGACGATGATGATTTCGCCGACAGGGTTTTTGTCAGCACCCTGGCGACGGTGGCGGCGAGCCGGTCCTTGTTGAGCCTGTCGCCGTCGCGCCAGTCGGCCGCCGGAAAACGGATGGTGCGCTCCATATCCACGATGCCGCTGGTCCACCCTGCGGAAACCACGCCGGGCGTCGATTTGGCTGTCGCGATCAGCGCGGCGGCGCGCTCCGGATCGACGGTGATGCCGATCGTCTGCTGGCCGGCGCGCAGGGCATCGCAGCCAATGGTGAGACCGCCAAGCGCAATCTCGACGTCCTGTCCCCGCAGTCCCTTCAGGAAGTCCGAGGCTGCATCGAGCTTGACCCTGACGCCGACCGATTCGGGAGAAACCTCGGTAAAATCCTTCGGCGCGGCGGTGAGGCCGTCATCGGTGGCCTGGTTGTCCAGGAATTCCTTTTCGCTGAGATCGGAATTGTCCGACGATGTCACTTCCGTCACGGTCTGGCCGACGCTGATCTCGCCCTTGAATTCGAAGGTATCGCCGGTCGGCCGGCGCGTCAGCTTCACGCTCACCGGCAGCTTGTCGCCAAGGCTCTGGGTCGTGCCGGTCAGGGTCGGGCCGTTCACCGCAAGATTGACGACAAAGCGGTCCTTGCGATCCGAGCCCTTCGCGACCGGGTAGCAGACGTCGAGCACCGCGGAGGTGACGGTCTTGCCCTGACGGGTTTCCTTGAGGATGACGTCGGCATTGCCGTTCATCAGCCCGTCGATGGAGGTGAAATAGCGGGTTTCGCTGGCGCCAGGCGCAGCCTTCGGCGACAGCTTCATGTCGGCCAGCGCAAGCCCCGACGAGATCCCCATCACCAGGCCGACCAGACAGAACAGCAGCGCGCGCATGGGGGATTCCTCGAACGATAGAACCGGATGGTGTCGTCAAGCTCGGGCGAGGCCGGCCGATTCGGCAGCCTGACGTTCACTAGCAAACCTTGCTACGGTTGACCAAAAACAAGGCCGCCCGGAGGCGTTGCCCGCGTCTCGAAGCATGAGTTTGTGCAATAAGGCGGCGGCGGTCAGGCCAGCACGCCCATGATGTCGGACTCCTTACATGATCAGGAGTTCCTCGCCGTCGCGCTGACCTCGGTGCCCGACCATTTGCCGAGCAGGACGCGGTCGCCGACCTTGACCACAACACGGTCATGTAGCGGACGAAATTTGGCTCACGGGTCCTTCTGGAAGCTTGGTGTTCAGGTGGTTCGCCATCGAAACGGCCCGGAATGCGGCCGTATTCGACACCCCAGGAAGCAGAACGGTTCGCATAGCAATCGCGCTCTCGGAGTGCTAATTGTGCGCCCGGAAATATGGCTTGGCGTCGATCCTGTCAAGCAAACCGGGGTTAAGCCCTTGGTGAGGCGGATATAGGATGGTGATCGAAACCAAATCGGAGCAGCCACGTAATCCGTTTGACGTGATTGCTCCGACAACGGTTTTGCGCTTGGCTGCAAGACGGGTGCGGCCACGAATTTGTTCGGGGGAAAACCATGATCCGGTCAGTCAGCGCGCGAACGGTTGCCAATCTCGGGATCGCCTCGGCGTTCACGATATTCCTGGCAGCGTGCGGGAGCATGAGCCTCACCTCATCGTCGCCCACCGCCGCCCCGGAACCCGGCGTCGCGCCGGAAATGCCGGCCTCGATCCGCGCCGACGAGATCGTCGGCCGCTGGGGCCTTGCGTCGTATCAGGACCCGAAGGACCGTGNGCGCACCGAAGCTGCCGCACGCGCGCAGTGCAAGCAGCCTTATGTGATCGGGGCTGGTTCCTCCGGCGGGGTGGTCATGCATCTGGCCGACCAGGCTACGCCGCAGGAACTGCGACTGAAGGGCAGCCCGGGCGGCAAGAACTATATCGGTCCGCCCGGACCGGCTGGCGGCGAGCAGGANCGCGAGATCGTTTCGTTCGACGGGCGTGTCCTGATCACGCGCTTCATCGACCCCGATGCGGCAACCCGTTACGGCAATATGGTCTACGTGCGCTGCGGGGCCCGCGCCTGACCGGTCGAGCCTCCTGGCGTCGCCAGCGAGGCCCACAGCAGTCGAAATCAGTCAAACAGCGCGTCGATGTCGTCCTGCGAGGCATGGCCGGCGTCGTCGGCGAACTTCGGACCGTTCAGCAGCCGCTCGTCGCCTTCGCGGCCGTCGACGATCGACGGCGCGTGTGACTTGATCGCGTCGATGCCACCCCAGATCTCCATCATCACCGTGATGTGGTTCTCGATGAACTTCATCGTGGTCATCACCTTCTTGATGCGCTGACCGGTCAGATCCTGGAAGTTGCAGGCCTCGAAGATCGAAACGACGCGCTCCTGGATTTCCTCGCTGAGCAGCTTCTGCTGATCGGGCGAGTTCACCTTTGTCAGCGCGCTGGCTGCCTGGTCGATCGACTCGGCGGCTTCCAGAATCTGCTGCGTCGCTTCCTCGGTGCCGCCGACCACGGCGCCGAGTTCGCCATTGACCCTGGCCATTTCCTCGCCGTTGAAGCTCTTGCCGTGGAGCACGGCGATTTCCCGCTTGGTCCGGCTGATCGCATCATGGATCAGGTCGAGTTCGACCTTGAGCTTTTCGCACTGTGCGATCTGGGCGCGGTAGGTTTCGAGCAGCGCCAGGGCGTCGGCGACCTCTTGCTCCGAGACCACATCGCCGGCGATCCCGCTTGCCGCGTTGCGGACCGGAGCGGCCATCTGGCTGCGGATGGCCCGCAATTCGTTCATGATTTCCTGGTGCATGGGACCAACCTCGCCGTCCATCATTGCGAGTGGCGGCAGGTCGCCTGCGAACGCTTCTTCGATACGAAAACGTCTGCGCTGATTCGGCATGAGGTCTTTCCCGATCTTCACCTTTGCCGTTCTAGACCGATGCGATTTAACAACGGGTTCACGGCCAAACCCGCGGCGAAGCGGCCGCGCCGCGCCCGACATACCAGCGATTAACCATGCGGCGGCTGCATTCACCGAAAATAAACGCTGCCGGACAAAACCCCGCGCGGCTGACGACGTGGTGAATCCAAACGGCGTTTCCGTTTACCAAACCGATGCGGTTTTGATCTCTATTGGCCGGGTGCAACGGCGCCGCCCAGGCGCTGCCACGACGAAATAGTACAGAGTACGTCGATGTCCAGGAAAACCTCCCTTGCGCTGCTCGCCGGCGCGTCCTTTCTCGCTGCCGCAACTCATCCCGCCGCCGCGATCGATGCGGCCTCTCAGGAGCCGCGGGTGATCTTCGCCGATCAGCCGCCGCAGCCCGCGGCCCCGGTCCGCACCGCCTATGCCGAGCGCTCCAACATGGGCGGCGGCTTCATCGAGTTCCTGTTCGGTGACGGTCAGCAGCAGGCCGGCCGCTACCCGCAGCAGCCGATGTATCAGCAGCAGCCGTCCTACGAATCGCGGCGCCCGCTGTTTCCACAGGCCGAGCCGCAGCAATCAATGCCGGAGCCGGAACAGGCCAGCGATCCGAGGCAGCGCCCGTTCGATCCGAAATACGAGAAGCAGCTCGTCGAATATCACGGCAACGAAAGCCCCGGCACGATCGTCATCGATACGCCGAACAAGTTCCTGTTCCTGGTGCAGGGCGACGGCAAGGCGCTGCGCTACGGCATCGGCGTCGGCAAACCGGGATTCGCCTGGTCGGGTGTGAAGACGATCTCGGCCAAGAGGGAATGGCCGGACTGGACGCCGCCGGCGGAAATGCTGGTGCGCCGTCCCGACCTGCCGCGTCACATGGAAGGCGGTCCGCAGAATCCGCTGGGCGCGCGCGCGATGTATCTGGGCTCCTCGCTCTATCGCATCCACGGCTCCAACGAGCCCTGGACGATCGGCACCAACGTGTCGTCCGGCTGCATCCGGATGCGCAATCAGGACGTGATCGACCTGTATAGCCGGGTCAATGTCGGCGCCCGGGTCGTCGTGATCTGAAATGGCGAGTTGCCTGAAACAACAACGGCCGCTGCTGTGAGCGGCCGTTGTTGCTGACAGGCGTCGATCGGTCAGGCGTAGTCGCTGTCGCCGTCGCCGCCGAAATCATCCGAATCCGAATCCATATCGTCCTGGTCGCTGTCGTCGTTCGAGGTGTCGTCGTTCGAGGCCTGGTCGAACAGTCCGGCGCGCGAATTGTCGTCGGCGCGATCCTGCGATGACGAGTTGATATCGTTGATGCCGGCGTCGCGCGAGAGATTGCTGCCGGATTGATCGCTCGACGGATTTTGGCCTGCGGTCCGGTTGCCGCCGATCCCGGTGGCATCGGCGAAGCTCTGATGGCTGCCGCCCATCATCGAGCGGATGCTGTTGAGCAGCAGCGAGCCACCGATCACGCCGGCCGCCGAAGCCGCTGCGGTCCCGAGAAAGGAACCGCCGCTTCCGCCGAGGGGCGACTGCGGCGCGCCGTAGGATTGGCCGTAAGGTGGCTCGTTATAGTGCCCTTGCGGCTGGCCCTGCTGCAGCACCTGGCCGCTGTTCCATACCGGGCGGCCTGTTTCCGGCGGGGGGACGTTGGGCACCGAACCGTGCGACTGGCTCTGCCCGAAGATCGTTTCCCGCATCGAATCGAGAAAGCCGCCGGATTGATTCGGCTCGGGCGCGGCTGCGGCCTCCAGTTCCTGGATGCGGCTGTCGGCGCGCCTGAGCGCCTCGTCCTGCACCAGAACGGTCTGCACCAGCCCGTAAACCGCATTAGGGGCGGTGTGCAGGCCTTGCGCAATCGCGGCGACCGCGTTCGGATCGCGTGGCGTGTTCTCCAGCTTCGCGAGCCGGTCGAAAAGATCGTCGATCAATTGGCGTTCTTGCGGTGTCATGGCGATTTCTCCCTCGCTTCGAAACGCGGGGGAGATGTAGGGCGCTGTTTGTGCCGCAAGTAGTGCTGCCCGGAATTAAATTTTCGTGTGCGACAAGATGCCCGGCGGCATTTCCGCAAAGCCTCATCCCAGAGTGACGTTGTTTGCGGCCAGCAGGCGCGGGAAAGCCTCGCTGCCGAGGTAGGCGTGTTCGCGTTCGCGCTGGGCCGTGAGGGGGTCGAGGCCGATTAGGGTTTCATCGACGAAGCCGGGGTGACACATGACGACACCGTCCTCCGGCAGCCCGTCCAGGAAGTGGGCCATCAACTCGCCGAAATCGGGCTGCCGCGAAAAATCATAGGCGCCCGCGAAGCCTGGATTGAACCTGATCCGGGCGCGCGAGGCGCGCCGGCGGAATTTTGCGCTCAACAGGTCGAGAAACAGCGCCTTCGGCGTCCCCAGCCGTCGCATCGGCGGCTGATTTTGGCCGCATTGGCGAACCCAGGCGTCAGGCGCAGCCGCCTGCACGGCCGCCAGAAAGGCGTCCCGTATCTGCGGAAACAGCTGCGCATGCTGGTGGCCGTCGACAAAATCGGGAGCGCGGCCGAACAGCTCGCCGAAGGCTTCGAACTGCACCATCAGTTCGGCGCGGACGATTTCAGGATCGAGCCGCCGCATCAGGCCGGCACGCAGCAGTTTTGGAAAGCCGGGAAACATGCCGCCATCGGTCGGACTGAAATGCATGGTCAGCGGACGGAACGGCGCGGTCAGGGTCAAATGCAGGCCGATCGCGCAGCGCGGGTTGTTCGCAGCCGCGGTGCGCAATGCGCCGGCCTCGTCGCGGCCGAGCGCGGGGCCGACCACCATCGCCGATGTCGCATTGAGACGGCCGCGCTCGACCAGATCGCGAATGGCGCGGTTGACACCCGGACTGATGCCGTAATCGTCGGCGCAGAGCCAGATACGGCGCGGCGCGGCGTCGTTCATTCGGCGGCGGACCTTTCGCCGTCGCCGCTGTCGCGTTCGGCCTCGATTCGTTTCTCGCTGTGCTCAGCCACGAAATAGATCGGGCGGGCTTTTAGCTCCGAGAGAATCTTGCCGATATATTCGCCGACAATGCCGATCATGATGAGCTGGACGCCGCCGATGGTCATCAGGCCGACGACCAGCGAGGGATAGCCGGGCACCGACTTGCCGTTCATCCAGGTCTCCCACAGGATCGAGAGACCGAACAGGAAGGCGACGGTTGCGAGCAGGGCTCCGAGCAGGCTCGCAAAACGCAGCGGCGCCACCGAGAACGAGGTCAGGCCCTCGATCGAAAGCCCGACCAGCCGGCCGGCGTTGAAATGGGTGACGCCGTGGGCGCGGGCCGCGGGCTCGTAGTCGACGCGGATCTGGCGGAAACCGATCCAGCTTGCCAGTCCCTTGAAGAAGCGATTGCGCTCGGGAAGCTGCCGCAGCGCCGCGGCGGCGCGGGGCGAGAGCAGGCGGAAGTCGCCGGCATCTTCCGGGATCTTCTGCCGCGCGCCCCAATTGATCAGCGCGTAGAAGCCGTGCACGGCCAGCCGCCGCAGCAGCGATTCATTGTCGCGATGCGCCTTGGCGGTATAGACCACGTCGTAGCCGCCGTCGATCCAGTGGCTGACAAGCTGCTCGACCAGATCCGGCGGGTGCTGGCCGTCGCCGTCCATGAACAGCACGGCGCCGCGCCGGGCATGGTCCAGTCCCGCCATCAGCGCGGCTTCCTTGCCGAAATTGCGCGACAGCGACACCACCTGAACGTCGAGCGCAGCAGCCGCAAGCCCGCCCGCAATGGCGAGCGTCGCGTCAGCGCTGCCGTCATCGACATAGACGACCTCGCAGGCGAGCCCGTAGCGTCGCCTCAGCCGGGTTGCCAGTTCGCTGATCCGCTCGTGCAGAAGGACCAGCCCCGCCGCCTCGTTGTACAGCGGCACGACGATCGACAGCCCCCGTGCGGCCGCCGTGGCCGCGGTGGTGGATAGGCCGGAAACATCCGTACCGAACGTCATCGATCAGGTCTCAACCATCCGAGAAAACAACACTATGGCAATCGTCGCGCCTTGTCGCCACGGATCGTGCGGCGATCCTTCGCCTCAGCGCCGCAGGAACGCCTCGAGTTTGGCAAACAGCGGATTGTCGCGGTCGAGCACATAGTCGAGCGAAGCCACCGACACCGTATCGGCGCCGTGAGCGCGAAGAAAGCTGCCGAGGGCGTAAAGCTGCGACGGCGGGCAGTGCAGCGTCACCATCCCGGAAGAGGTCGGCCCGCCGAACGGCGAGACCACACCGAAGCGATTATGGGCCTCGGTCAGCAGCGCGGCGTTGCATCCGGCAAAGCGGGTGCGGACCTCCCGGTACTTGCTGGCGCGGGCGCGGGCGGCGATGTGATCGAGGATGACGCGCGCGGTCTCGCGGGCCTCGTCCGACCAGTCGGCGTCGCGCGAGGCCACAAGGTTGGCCTGGCTGCGCAGGATCACGCCGTCGTCGAGCACCTTCAATCCATTGGCGGCGAGGGTGGCGCCCGTCGTCGTGATGTCGACGATCATCTCGGCGGTTCCGACCGCCGGTGCGCCCTCGGTCGCACCGGCGCTCTCGACGATGCGGTAATCGACGACGCCGTGCGCAGCAAAGAAAGATCGGGTGAGATTGATGTACTTGGTCGCAACCCGCATCCGCCGGTTGTGCTGGGCGCGGAATCCGGTGGTGACGTCGTCGAGATCGGCCATGGTACGGACGTCGATCCATGCCTGGGGAACCGCGACCACCACATTGGCGCTGCCAAAGCCGAGGCTGTCGATCAGCAGCACGCGCTTGTCGGCGTCGAGGATGCTTTCGCGCACCAGGTCCTCGCCGGTGACCCCGAGATGCACGGCCCCGCGCGCCAGTTGCGAGGCAATCTCGCTGGCGGATAGATAGGCGATCTCCACATTCTCGAGCCCGTTGATGGTGCCGCGATAGTCGCGGGCGCCGCGCGGCTTCGCGAGCCCCAATCCGGCGCGCGAAAAGAACGCCTCGGCGTTTTCCTGCAGGCGGCCTTTCGAGGGAACCGCCAGAACAAACGGCGTCGTCATGACGATGCGCTCCCGCTCGCTGCGGGCTTGCCGCCGATTTGCGTCAGGGCCTCGACCCATACCGAAAACCCGACCGCGGGGATCGGCGTGGTGGAACCAAGCTGGGTCATCAGCCCGTCATAGCGCCCGCCCGCGACCAACGGCTCGACGCCGTCGCCCCCGGGATGCAGTTCGAACTCGAAGCCGGTGTAATAGTCGACGCCGCGTCCGAACGAGGTGGAAAAGCGGGTCAGGCGGGTATCGATGCCGCGTGCCGCCATGAAGCCGACGCGGCTCTCGAACTGGTCGATCGCGGCGGCAATGTCGAGCCTGGCGTCGTCGGCGAGCGCGCGCAACTGCGCGATCGCGTCGTCGGGGTCGCCGGCGATCGCCAGGAACCGCTTGATCGATTTGAGCGCGTCGCGCGGCAGCGCGCCGCCCTTCAGCGTCGACTGCTCAAGGAAGCGATCGGCAATTTCGGAGACCGAGCGGCCGCCGACATTGGTGGTGCCGGCGATCGACATCAGGTCGGTCACCAGCGCCAGGGCGGCCTTGCGGTCGGAGCCGGCGAGCGCGGCGAGCACGCCCTCATATTCGTTGCGGCTGGCGCCGGTCGCAAGCGTCAACCGCTCGATATCCTGTGCGAGGCTGGTCTTGCGGTTGAAATCCTTGATCAGCCGGCGCCGCCACACCGGATAGAGCTCGAGCGCGTCGATCAGCGCGATGAAAAGCGCGACGTCGCCGGTGCGAATTTCGACGTCGGTCAGCCCGAGCGCGGCGGTCGCCTCCAGCGCCAAAGCGAGCATTTCGGCATCGGCGGCTGCGCGATCCTGTCGTCCGAACGATTCGATGCCGGCCTGCAAAAACTCACTCGGGCGGCCGCCGCGATAGCGAAACACCGGGCCGAGATAGCTGAACCCGGCGGGCTGGCCGGCCCGGCCGGAAGCGAGATAATCCCGCGCCACCGGAATGGTGAGGTCGGGGCGGAGGCAAAGCTCCTCCCCGCCGGCATCGGTGGTGAGATAAAGGCTTTTCCGGATGTCCTCACCGGACAGATCGAGGAACGGCTCNGCCGGCTGCAGGATCGCCGGCTCGGCCCGCGCGTAACCGCCTTGCGCGAACGACAATAGCAGGGCGTCCGCCCATGCGGCGGACCCGGTCGCACCAGGGGCGGCGGTCAGGCTCATCTTCGAGGTCCGATTGTCTCCGGAAACAGGTTCCAAAGGCTAGAGGTCGACGCCCCCTTAGCATGACCGGGGCGAGGTTTCGACAGGGAACGGCCAAGTAACGGCCAAGTAACGGCCAAGTGGCTTAATGCCGATGGAACGGAGCGGACGACCCCAGGGAGGGCTGCCAGGGCCCTTTATCCGGGGCCGCCGGCGCCGGTCCAGTCGCCGAGCGCGGCCTGGACCAGCGCCAGCGCCGCCACCGCCGCGGTATCGGCGCGCAGTATCCTCGGACCAAGCGAAACCCGCACCACCAGCGGCTGCCGCGAGAGGAGGGCGCGCTCTTCCTCGGCAAATCCGCCTTCGGGGCCGATCAGGAGGTCGACGCCATTGGCGACCGTCTTGCCGTTTTGCAGCGCCTGCACCGGATTGGCGACGTCTGCGGCCTCGTCGCAGAACACCAGCAGCCGCCGCGCCTCGCGCCGATTCAGATAGCGCTCGAGTGTCACCGGTTCCGCGACTGTTGCGATGCTGAGGATTCCGCATTGCTCGGCCGCCTCGACGACATTGGCCCGCATCCGCTCGCCGTTGACCCGCCCGACCTGGGTGAAGCGGGTCAAAACCGGTTGCAGCGAAGCCACGCCCATCTCGACGGCCTTCTGCACCATGTAGTCGAGCCGGGCGTGTTTCAGCGGCGCAAAGATATAGGCGAGGTCGGGCGGGCGGTCCTGTGGCCGGGTCAGGGCGACGACATGGAGGCTGTCGGGCCGTTTGCGTCCGGCGATCGAGGCCTGCCATTCGCCGTCGCGCCCGTTGAACACCAGGATGGTTCCTCCCGCAGACAGCCGCAGCACATTGCCGAGATAATTGCTCTGGCTTGGCGCGAGCGCGACCGTCTCGCCGGCGGCGAGCGGTGCGTCGACAAACAGCCGGGGGCTGCGAAAATCGAGTTGCGGCATGAGCACTGTTCCAATCCGCGGGCCTTTTAGCCCAAAAGAATGAGAATTTACGCCATTATTGGGTTCCGGTGCGGCCCTGCGCCGCGCTGTTGCCAAATTCCACGGGTTGTTAAGCGCTGGCGGGAATCGTAAAAAGCCCCACCGGAAATAGCGCTGTCGAGAGGCGCTTGGCTATCTGGACCTTGCCGGAGAAACAGCTTTGATCATGCGCCGCCTCATTGTGCCCGCCGCCGTGGCCATCGTTACCGCCTGCGCCGGTCCGGTCATGGCGCAGGGCGCGTTTCCTGCGCCGCTGCCGGGTCAGACGGTGCAGCCGAACGATCCGGCTTTTCCGCCGGTGCCGGGCCAGACCGTGCAGCGCAACGATCCGGCTTTTCCGCCGGTGTCCGGTCGATCCGTGCCGCGCAACGACCCCGCATTTCCTCCCGTCAACGGCTCGGCGCCGGTGGCAGCAGTCGGCGCGGCGCCGACTTCGTTCCCGGTCAACGGCACGGCGCCGCTCGCCGGTGCCGGATTCGAGCGGCCGGCGGCGCCGCCATCGCAGGCGGGTGGGTCGGACGCGTGCATGAAGGAATTTCTT